>VMBT01000612.1_pt1 | contig 22035 bp, 16 predicted proteins | sample 4404301 | NCBI WGS metagenome assembly VMBT01 (sample SAMN12238535, study PRJNA552566) | marine metagenome | isolation source: Coastal seawater | place: USA: coastal Georgia, Sapelo Island | collected 2008-08/2009-08
ATTCTGGTGCCATAAGGCGCTTGAGCCATCTTATGGGCGTCGAGGGTGATACTGCTGACTTTGGGGTTTGAAAAGTTTAGGTTGTTCTCTTCTTTGGCAAAAGGGAAGAAGAAGCCACCATATGCGCCGTCTATATGGACTTTATAGTTCAGGTCAGCGGCTTCAAGTGCAGTGGTATAAACCTTTACATCGTCAACGGATCCGAACATGGTGGTCATCATGTTGGCCACTACAACCACATGCTTCACCCCATCGGCTTTCATTTGTTTTAGAACGGCTATGAGACTTTCAGAGTCGATGGAACGATCGTTTTGATCCACTGCCACCTTGTACAAACCCACTTGTAGTACATTGGAAGCCTTATCCATGGAGTAATGAGCATCTTCTGAGCAGAGAACAGCGATCTCATTCAACGATGCACTATGGTCTTTTTGGAATAGATTTCTATACACCCACACCGCCTGCAAATTGGCCTCTGTACCACCGGAGGCAACGTATCCGTCCAATTTATCAGCTTCACCTTTGAGAATATCTCTGCCACAGATCTCGATCACCTCTCGCTCCAACTCCTGAGTGCCCTTAAAGAAGCTCTCAGATTTTCCCAGTGTGTGACATCCGATGTGGTTAGGATTATGGATCAATGTGGAAATGAACGGTGCATCCTTCAGAAAAGGGTGATTCTGGTAGAATACACGAGAGTCGAGGTGAGATGCAGGTACGCCTAAAATGTCCTCTTCGTAGTAGTTGACATTCTGATCAAGTGCATGAAAAACGCGATCACGTATCTGCTGCTGACTGAGTTTTGTCCACTTCTTCATAGCTATTGCAAATGAGGCGGCAAAGGTACTCTGACCGATCACAAACAACTACAGATTTGACCAATATCATTCAACGACATCCTGGATCGGAATACCGTTTACCAGAACATCCTTTAGTAGACCTTGACCATCCGGAGCTATTGCTACTTCGGCATAGACCACTGTCGAATCGCTCATGCTGCGTAGGATCATTTCCGCATTTTGTGCTTTGTCCTCATCCATGTAGAAACGCTCAAATGGGTAGTTGATCGTGATCTTACGGGCATTGAGGAGTCGGCGCGACATTTTTGCGATCACAAATGGTCCATTTCCAGGTATTTCAGAGAGGACCGTATCAGGAACGGCAAAGCCATCCTCGTCAGTCTTGAGAACTACGTAAATGTCTGTTCCGCTATCCCAACTTGTAGGCTCACCGAATTTGTATACTCGATCTGCAAAATCAAGGCGCACATACCGACCTCTCAAAGGATCGATGGGGTCAACAGGTCGAAGGCGGAACTTGTAGGTATCCGACTGTTCGATCAGTTCCTGGCTCTTCCAGACCTCCCTCATTGGTATGAAAAGCTGCGCAATGACAACTACCGCGAAAAGGGCCAGTGTAACCTGCCTGCTCATTGATCTCCTCCCTCCATGAGTCTCTTCTTTTTAACGAGATACCAGTTGCTCAAAAAGAATCCGGTGCCTACCAAGATGAACAATATCCCTCGGAGAGTAAAACTCAAATTCCAGTCGAAATACCTGCATCCTACCAATCCTGTAAAGATGATCAATCCAAAGTTCATGATCTGTAAGTCATTCTCCTTTAGTCCTTTATGGATATATGTGATGCCGTATCCAAGGGCTACGAAGTTCACCAACACATAAGCAGATGGCTGGGAAATGATCCCGAGAGGGATCAATGCCGCGATAATGAGGAATAAATAACCAATGGGGTCTTGCCAACGATCAATTTTAACTCGATGAAACTTCACAAAGGTGAACACAGCGATTACGAGCAGAAGGATGATGTAAAAAAGCTCATCTTGCTCCATCAAGTTATGTGCTCCGGTCCCATATCGTTCCAGCGCTTCCCAAAACCATTCGAAGGTGATCCCGAGCAGAAGTCCCATACTTCCAATGGCTCCAATGATCTTCCATCCATTGTTAATGGTACGGTGAAAGATACCGGCGCTTCCTGTGTGATAGAATACACCTCCCATGAGTAGATAAGTAATGACTGTCAACTCTTCGGCTCTGTTATTGATGATCCCAAGACTCACGGTCAACGAGAGTGGTATGAGCCAATTGAGAAAACTAACTGTGTTGGAGCGAGAATTCTGACTCAGAGAACCAAGATAATACGGCATGACCAGGAGTAGGAAAGGCCAGTAGAGCCACTCCGGCATTTCTCCCGAGAAATAACCCGTATTCATCGCATAGCATGTGGTGAGAACTAAATGTAGAATGGCTGCCATGCCACTTCGAAATAGATAGATCAGTGCAAATCCCAGAAGTATCCACGTGCTTAGGAGTCCGGCAACGCTTCCTTGTATGTGATAGATCTGACTGATGAGAGAAATACAGGCACCAATACTCAAATAAATGAGTACACCTACAGTCTCTTTAAATGCTTTACTATCCGGGCGTTTCAAGAGTACCCAGAATCCCAGGATCTGTGAAATGACAAGTGGAGTAAATGCCAGGATCGTCTTCGTCAACCGGCTCAGTTCGTCCCAATTGTGAGCAAGGATCAGGATGATACCCAATCCTACAAGCAATGCGCCAAGAACTCCAAATATCACACGCTGTCGTGGGGAATTCTTCAAATGCTCCTGACGGTAGAATTCCCGAATGTTATCAGACTGCTCTGCACTGATCAGACCCTCTTGTTCCAATCGGGTCAACTCTTTGATCACGTCCTTTGCCACATATCAAAGAACGTCACTTTGGTCCTATCGGATATATCTTACCTCCCAAGGTTATACCGCTGTATATCTTCTGATCGGTAGGTTTTATTGTCCCCAATGGCTTGTATCAAGGGAGGCTGATACTTTACAGTCACTGCACATCCAAGCATGACATTTCCTCTTGACAACCTCAAGGGTAGTTCCACGATATCCTTTCTGTCTAGCTTTTTAGTACTGCTCTTCGCCCAGCGCAGATCCTGGATCACGCCTTGAACAACCGGTATGGAGTAGCTCGTATCCTGATAGCCCAGATAACGAACCTGCAGCTGGATATCACCGGCCAGACTTGTATCGGTTAATGGTATCTTGAAATAGCCGTTTTCGTCTGTAAAGGATCCATAGATCACTACATCCTTATCATTGCGCATAACCACAGTTGCAAAGGGAATTGGCTCATCTGATTCATCATCGACGATCCGCCCTTCGATCTGTTGGATCTTTTTCTCAGGCTCGCTTTTCAATGAAGGAACGATAGTTTGCCCTTTTTCATCGGTGCCTTGAGCAAATGTCTTTTTCACCTGTAAGTATAAGATCATACAAGCGCTAATTGCCCATCGCATAATCCGACCTGCATAAACACTCACCGATCTCCTTTTACTAACAGTTCGAATGCATGGGGCTTCCGGACTCTTATTGATCCGCTCCACGATTTGTTCATCGGAAAGTTTGCCAAAGTCAAGAACGACCTTGTCGCACTTGCTGCAATGGCGTCCACATTCGGTTGGAGTCATTCCCGACCATGATTCGGAGCAGGGTTTGGTGAATGTGAAGAGTGTAGGTTCGGCGGGTTGAAAAAATCTCATGACTCTAAGATCGTCCATGAGATCATAACGATGCCCAAAATCTTGACGGGAGGGAGGGCCGGATTTATGAGCGGGAAACCGTGATTATTTTAATGGTGGCCGCTCGATCTTGTCTTTGACCAGGAACACGCTTTCAAAATCTTCCTCCAATTTGCGAAGCATTGGTTGCGCTTCAAGCTGAGAATAAAAATTCCCCACACGAACTCTCCAATAAGGCTGTGAATAAGGCATATAGACCTGGTAAAACATGTCGGGATAGAGCGAACGGAATTTATCCTTCACCTTCTGAGCGTTATTCATATCAGCACCGAAGAACAGTTGGATCCGATAACCATCGAGTTCTGTGGAATCGTACGATTCTACCTTTTGAGCGATACGCTTATCGAGTTCATCGGCACCAATGATCTCCACTTTGCCTTGCTGGGCAAAACTGCCGAAAGCACCTAATATGAGGGCGATCAAGAAAGAAGTTCGAAAGGATCTGCTCATAAGCTTCACAAATAGTTCATACTACCTGATACAAGAACGAAGCCAAGTTACAAATCCTTGCCGTGACACTTCTTGTATTTTTTTCCACTTCCACACGGACAAGGGTCGTTCCGACCAACCTTCTTCTGCGCTTTCATAGGTTGCACACGCTCGCGTGGCCCTTCTTGTTGCTGGGCTGGAGCGGCACCACCACTGAAATCATCCGGGCGACTGGTCTTTACATTGGAAGGTTGAGATCGCACCTGACGAGCTTCACGCATTTGGCCCGGATCCTGATCCTGAACGTAACCACGGAAGAGGAGAGAGAGCGTCTCAATGTTCAGTTTGGAGATCATATCCTTGAACAGGTTAAAAGACTCCAGCTTATAGATCAAAAGGGGATCCTTCTGTTCCAGACTCGCGTTGTTGGCCGCTTGTTTCAGATCATCCAGCTCTCGTAAGTGCTCTTTCCAATTCTCATCGATATTGGCCAGAGCGACCATACGCTCAAAGGAGTTGATCAATTCAACACCATTCGTATCCAGCGCTTTTTGCAGGTCCGTGACCACATTCACTCCTTTTTGTCCGTCGGTGAACGGAACAAGGATCCTGTGGAGGTCCTCGCCTCGCTCGTCACGGATACGTCGCAAGACCGGAGTGGTGTGCTCTTTGACGAATTCGTTCTTTTTGTTGTAGTGAGCTACGCATTGATCAAAGGCTTGCTGAACCACCTCATCATGTCGGCTCTGTGCGAATGATTCTTCGTCAAATTGTGGCTCGTAAGCCAAGGTCCGTAGAAACTCCAGTTTGAGTCCTTCCAGATCCGCTTCGGGATGGTAGAATCCAACTTGTTCTTCGCAATAGTCGTACAGCGCATTATTGATGTCCACACTCAGTCGCTCCCCATACAAGGCATGCTTTCTTCGTGCATAGATCACCTCACGTTGTTTGTTCATCACATCGTCGTATTCCAGCAGGCGCTTACGAATACCGAAGTGATTTTGCTCTACCTTTTTCTGTGATCGCTCAATGGTCTTGGTGATCATGGAGTGTTGGATCACTTCACCTTCCTCATATCCGAATCTGTCCATAACGCGGGCCACTCGATCGGAACCGAACAGACGCATCAAGTTATCTTCAAGTGATACGAAGAATTGAGATGCACCCGGATCTCCTTGTCGACCGGCACGACCGCGAAGCTGTCGGTCTACCCGACGTGAATCGTGACGTTCTGTACCAATGATGACCAGTCCACCAGCAGCGATCACTTCCGGACTCAACTTGATATCCGTACCACGGCCCGCCATGTTCGTAGCAATGGTCACAGCTCCCGGATTACCGGCTTCCGCTACGATCTCGGCTTCTCGTTGGTGCTGCTTAGCGTTCAGAACATTGTGCTTCACCTTTCGGATGTTGAGCATCCGACTCAAGGTCTCAGATACTTCTACCGATGTGGTACCAACCAGGATAGGCCGACCTTGCTCGCTGTATTTCTGAACTTCCTCGATCACTGCATTGTACTTCTCGCGCTTGGTCTTGTAGACCAGATCCTCTAAGTCTGCACGGATTATAGGCTTGTTCGTTGGAACAACAACCACATCCAATTCGTAGATCTCCCAGAATTCACCCGCTTCCGTCTCCGCCGTACCGGTCATACCGGAAAGCTTATGATACATTCGGAAGAAGTTCTGCAAGGTGATCGTGGCAAAGGTTTGAGTAGCTGCCTCCACCTTGACATTCTCCTTGGCTTCGATCGCTTGGTGCAGTCCGTCACTATAGCGACGTCCTTCCATCACACGACCTGTTTGCTCATCGACGATCTTCACCTTGTTGTCCTGAACAATGTATTCCACATCCTTCTCGAACAGAGTGTAAGCTTTCAGGAGTTGGTTGATCGAGTGTATGCGTTCCGATTTTACTGCAAAGTCACGCATCAACTCGTCTTTGCGCTTCAGTTTGTCTTCGTCGCTCAGACTCGATTTTTCGATATCCGCGATCTCGCCTCCTACATCAGGAATGATGAAGAAGTTCTTGTCTTCACCGGAACCGGCGATGAGCTCGATCCCTTTGTCGGTTAGTTCAACTTGATTATTCTTCTCGTCGATAGAGAAATACAGTTCCTCATCCACTACATGCATTTCCTTCTGTTGATCTTGAAGGTAATGTGCTTCCGTTTTGAGGAGGAGCTGCTTCATCCCAGGCTCTCCCAGGAATTTGATCAGCGGCTTGCTCTTTGGAAGTCCGCGATAGGCGCGATAGAGTAGGAGCGCTCCTTCTTTTTCACTCTTAGTTCCGATCTGTCTTTTGGCGTCGGACAAAGCTTGGTTCAAATAGCGCTTTTGGGCATCTACCAATTTCTGGATCCTCGGCTTGAGTTCACCGAATTCGTGTTGATCTCCCTTAGGTACAGGACCGGAAATGATCAAAGGAGTACGCGCATCGTCGATGAGAACAGAGTCAACCTCATCTATCATCGCGTAGTGATGCTTGCGTTGTACCAGATCATCTGTCGCGTGTGACATATTGTCGCGCAGGTAATCGAAACCGAACTCGTTATTCGTTCCGTATGTGATATCGGCTTGGTATGCTTTACGTCGTTCGGCTGAATTCGGACGGTGGTAATCGATACAATCAACGCTGATCCCATGGAATTCGAAGATCGGTGCGTTCCACTCGCAGTCACGACGAGCGAGATAGTCGTTCACTGTAACGATATGTACACCTCGTTCTCCGAGGGCATTCAAGTATGCCGGAAGTGTAGAAACAAGTGTTTTACCTTCCCCTGTGGCCATCTCCGCGATCTTACCCTGGTGTAGCACCACACCACCCATCAACTGTACGTCGTAGTGAACCATGTTCCAATTCACTGTAGCACCTGCTGCATCCCAGGACGTTGCGTATACGGCATCGCTGCCTAGTATCTTCACATTCTCTTTGACTGCGGCGAGATCCTTATCGAATTCGTTCGCTGTTACAACTACTTCATCCAACTTAGTGAATCTTCGCGCAGTTTCTTTGACCACCGCAAATGCTTCAGGGATCAATTCTTCCAAGATGACCTCAAGTTCCTGGTTACGCTGCTCTTCCAGTTCGTCAATACGGTTGTAAGATTGCTCCTTCTCAACGACCTGCTCATAAGAGGCCTGTTCGATCTGTTCCTTGAGTTGTGCGATCTCCGAGTCTATCTCATTCAAGTGATCCTTGATGCGAGATTTGAACTCCAGAGTTTTACCTCTAAGCTCGTCATTGCTCAAGGATGTATAAGACTCGTATTGCTCATTTATAAGCCCGACATAGGGTTCAAGATCTTTGACGTCTCGTTCGGACTTGCTGCCGAACATACTTCCTATGCCTTTTACTATGTTGCCAAACATATAATTCGATTTAGATGGTCGCGGTGATCATTGAATGTCTAAAACAATGCCACGCTTGGAATCTGCACATCTGTCAGTTCACAAGCGCAATTTAGTCCTTGTGAGGGCTGAAGGTGAAAGAGGAGAGAATTTGAAAGTTGCCGATCCGATCTATTCGGTATCCTTCATAGTATAGACTTGCTGGAAATTGTCTCCGGCAAAGTCGTAACGATATTTCATCTCATTATCGGTGATACTCTCGAAGAGAAAGTTGTAGCGATTCCCACTGTAATCCACCACAGCCATTGTGTCACCGTTATTCTTCCAATTCCAGGTACCGTCAAGCGACTTATTGATACGGTAGATCTTGCCGTCAGTGATGAACTCCATATTGGCCCCACCTGAGGAAAGTGTTGGATACCATGCCTTGTCGTATAACTTCTCTTTCGTTGCGTCGTTCAGCTTACCTGTGCTCGTATTGTTCTTGTCGGCCGAATCGTCGCCACAAGAGCTCATGGTTAATAACACAGAAAGAGAGAAGCCTACAACAATAGCGCGAAGTACTGATTTCATTAGAATATTCTTTGATTTATATTGTTTGATTATGGTCGCCAAAACTAGTTGTATTTAGGGTCAAATACAATAGCGAACAATGGATCATTCACTCGATTCGAGAAGCTGTCCGTTGTCCCATTTTTCCACCCGGATCTTTTGACCTTTATGACTGTAATAGGTCCATGTACCGTCTTTCATTCCGTAGTTGAACGAGCCTTCACTCTTACCGAACAAACGGTTATTCCCGATGGTCCATTTGCCATGCCGTTTCCCCTTTTCGTAGACCCCGAAGGTCTTGGTACCATCATCGGCGGCATTCTCTATCCACTCACCTTGTTTCAACCCATCCACATACTCACCTTCGGTGTCGAGCTTGTTATCGACGTATTTCACGTAGTGACCATGCAATATCCCGTTCTCGTAGTTCTCCACTTCAATCTTGCGGCCGGTGAAGTCATACTGTGTTTTGGGCCCATGCAATTTCCCCATCTTATAGGTTTCGCTGCTCAAGCGGTTGCCATTTACATCATAGACCGTTTTCAAACCATCCGGATAGCCATCTGAGAAGTTGGATTCTTCCCCAACTCGCCCGTTGATATGGAATACGTAGGTAGGACCGTGGCGAAGCCCGTTCTTGTAGTTCACCTCTTTGCGTTTTTTGCCGTTTTCATTGTAGGACGTGGTTTTCCCTTCAGGTACTCCCATTTTGAACATGGCTTCCTGTTCGATATTTCCATTCCGAAACCACAGGGTGACCGCTCCATTTTGTTTTCCATTGGAGTAGGTGGCCTGCTTCATAGGGCGACCGGTATTGTAATAAGAAGCATACGCACCGTCCAATTCGCCATTCACGTAGTTGGCGTCTTTTTCGGGATTTCCGTCTTCGTACCACGACTTGTAGTAACCATGGATCTTTCCATTCCGGTATTGTACTTCCTGGTCTCTGCGCCCATTCTCGTGCCAGCTTCTGAACATCCCGTGGATCATCCCATTTTGCCAATCAACCTCCTGCCACTTTTTTCCGGAGGGATAGAGCAGTGAGCTCGTTCCTGTAAAAGGTTTACCTTGAAAGTAATACGTTTTCCCTTTGCTCTCGAGTTCTGTGAAGGGCACTCGTCTTTTGCCCTGAGCACTGGCATGCCATGCAAAAAGCATGATCGTCAATATGGTAGTTAGAATTTGTCGGCCCATACGAAGTATATACGGGGTCAAAGGTAGATGTATTGTGCGAGTGGCGTGCATTGCGTTATCCACTGCAAGCACCGTTCCAGAGGAACGGGAATCGAGTTCTGTTCTAAAAGCTTGTGCGTTCAGATTTCATTAGTACTTCACAGGGGCAAATCGTATTTTTGCCGCCCATTTCAACGGTATTGGATCAGTTCATTTTTCTTGCGACAAATTGGGGCGAAGCTGGATTCTTCGGGGGATTTCTCGTGCTGGTGCTCTTTGTGCTGATGCTCGATCTGGGAGTCTTTTCAAAGGACAACCATGAGGTATCGTTCAAAGAAGCCATCGCCTGGACGTCCGTGTGGGTTTCTTGTGCAATTGCCTTTTATTTTTTCCTGAGGTTCAAGGGTGAGATCATTCACAATGTGGAGAACCTCGATCAGCTGCGGGAATTGATCGCATACCATCATCACCCTATTGATGTAAATGGGAAAGACTTCACTGCCCTATTGAGCGAGTATCGAAGGACCATTTCCATTGAATATTTGACAGGATATTTCATTGAATACGCGCTTTCGGTTGACAACATCTTCGTGATGCTCTTGATCTTTCAGGCATTTCACGTGCGTGAACGCTATTACAAACGCGTGCTGTTCTGGGGAGTGCTTGGTGCTGTGGTCATGCGATTCGCGTTCATTTTCCTGGGTGCAACCATCATACATCGTTTTCATTGGATTTTATACGTTTTCGGAGGTTTCCTGATCTACAGTGGATTGCGCATTTTCTTTAAGAAGGATGACAACAATTTTGACGAGAAGAATCACCCCGTAGTTCGTCTGGCAGGTAAGGTCTTCAATGTGTTTCCGAGGTATATCGGTCAGAACTTTTTCGTGCGCAAGGATCGAAAACTCTTCGTTACGCCACTATTCATAGTGCTGTTGGTGATCGAATTCAGCGACGTGATCTTCGCGATTGATTCGGTCCCTGCCATATTCGTGGTGACCAAGGATCCATTCATCGTATTCTTCTCGAACATTTTTGCGATCATGGGGCTGCGATCCATGTTCTTCCTGTTGGCCAATATCATGCACTACTTCTACTATTTGAAGTATGGTCTTGGAGTGCTGTTAGCGTTTATTGGCTGCAAAATGGTATTCCACGAGTTCATGAAAGACACCTTGGGGATCGACAATATCATGTCTCTTTTGATAGTAGGAGGGATACTCCTGGTAAGCGTGGTAATCTCAATGCTCTTTCCTCGAAAGCACTGATGCTTTATCGGCGATCAACTCAAGATCCTGATCGGTCATACACCGAAAGTGGCCTTTCGGACAACGGTCAAAACCGATCTTAGAACAAGGTCGGCATTTCAATCCATCTACCTCGAACATCACCGATCCTTCTCCCGCTTTGTATGGATACATTCCGAACGAAGGAATAGTATTGCCCCAAATACTAAGCACATTTTTGCCGAAGGCTGCAGCGATATGCATCATTCCGGTATCATGTGTGATCACTCCGGAAGATCGTTTTATTGCCAGTGCACTTTGCAACAGACTCAATTCGCCGCACATATTCACGACATTTTCGAAGCGTTCAGCTAAAGTCTTCCCGAGCACCTGATCTTCCGGTCCACCCAGAAGAACGACGGTTCCCTGAGCTTTGGACAGCAATTCCGCAATGGAAGCTGGTGGAAGTTTCTTGGTAGCGTGTTGACCACCGATAGCGAAGCACACGTAGACCTCAGGGAGTTGCCCAAGTGCAGTGTCATCCAAGTCATCAGGTAGGTAAAAGTCCAGTCCTTTATCATCGTTCTTTACACCGAGATCTTCAACAGTCCGCAAGTAGCGGTTGACAATATGAACATCGGGCAATCGATCGACCTTTAGATTAACCATTAGCCACTTTTCGACATTGATCTTATCAAATGGGTTTCGCTTCACACCGAGGCTCAAGGCTAGTCTTCTGCTGCGAAGGTTGTTGTGTAGATCAATGATCCGATCAAAGCCTTCTTCCTCTAAACGAGATATAAATTCATGCCAGTCATCGCCCAATGCGTGTACGGTATGAATATGTGGATTGTGGGTAAGGAGAGAAACGTAAGATGCCTTTGTAGCGAAGTGTACCACGACGTTTGGAAGCTGTTCTTTCAAACAGCGAACGACGGGCGTACATAGAACGATATCACCAATAGAACTGAACCGTACAACGAGTACCTTCACTCTGCGAAGTTAAGCTTCGATCACTTGAGTGCGCTCTACCACGTAGTACTGCATTTCGCGCCCGATCACTTTCACATTCTCACCTTCGGTGATGAATTCGCCCATGGTCTTGGCCGGGACGATCTCTTCTCCCAGTTTGATCTTACCCATAGGTCGCAGATCGGTATGGGCAGTTCCAAACTCGATCGCTTCTTTCAACTCATTCGTGGAGACATTTGCCTTGGCATCCTGCAGGGTAGAGCTGAGGACCAGTCTTTGGAATAGAGGTGTATTCAGGAATCCTCTTCCCATGAATATTATTCCGATGATGAAACCCGTCAGAGCTCTGACTACCTCACCGCTTTCGGTATAGCTGAAATCAAATTCTACGTTTCGTATCAGGCTCAGTATGAGAGCAGTAACAGTGAGGACGAGTCCGGATATCCCTGCGGCTCCAAAGCCGGGGATCACGAAGATCTCGACTGCGATGAGCACCAATCCTACGAAGAATAAGAGTATCTCCCAATTGGCCGCCAGTCCTTCGAGGTACAGCGGAGCGAAGTATAGCAATGCTGCAGCCACAGCAGCTGCAAGTGGGAAACCGATTCCCGGGGTTCTGATCTCAAAAAAGATCCCCCAGAAGATGAACATGATCAATATACCGCTGATCACCGGGCCACTCAAAAAGCCGATGAGTCTGTCCATGGCACTTTTCTCGACCTTGATGATTCGATAATTGGTGACGTTTTCTCTCTTAAGGAGTTCACTGATCGAACCAACCTGTCCTTCGCAATACTTGTTCGCAATGGCTTCTTCCGGAGTGAATGCGATCACTTTGCTGCTGTCGACCACACCAGGAACTACAGTTCTGGGATCCACCATTCCCTCAGCAATAAGCGGATCTCTAACCCAGACATAAGTAGTATCAATCCCAGAGATCACAGTATCTTTTCCATGGCTTTCGGCTGTGGAGCGCATGATGCTGCGCATATAGCTTTGGTACTTATCCGGGAGTACATTGCCTTCTGCATCTACTACTGTAGCAGAGCCCATACTTGCACCGGGTGCCATGTATATCTTGTCACACGCGATGGAGATCAAGGCGCCAGCAGAAGCAGCGTTCTTGTCGATGAATACATATACTGGTTGCGGGGCGTTGAGTATGGCAGTTCTTATGGAGTCGGCATCAGTGAGCAGCCCTCCGAAGGTGTTCATATGGATCACTACAAGATCCGCTTCTTGCTCCCGAGCGATTCGCAAGCCTTTGTCCACAATTCTCGTGGCCGAAGGAGCGATCTCTTCCTTGATGTCGAATTGAACGATCCTGACTGAATCCTGGGCCATTGAGATCATTGAACTCAGGAGTATCATCAGGAGGACATGCAAGTGTTTCATTTAGTCAACAGTTTGATATTTACTATGGATAGGACTCCTGCAAAATACAGCTATTTCGCTAACACATGGAGTAATTTTGTCCAACGTCAAGATTTATCAGACCTAAGTAGAACAGTTGTTGCGGTATCTTCCGTAAAACGATCAAATGACCATGACACGAAGCATCTTTATCATTACCCTTTTCTGTGCGTTGAGTGTTCAGGCTATTGCCGGACCAGTGGATTCAGTGGGGACCGTTGTGAAGAAAGGGAAGTTGTTCATTCTTCACAAAGTAGACAAGGGACAGGGCTTATATGCGATCAGCCGGAGGTATTATGTCAAGGTCGACGATATCTTGAGCGCTAATCCCGGCGCAAGTAAAGATCTGGTTCTGAACCAGGAGCTACTTATTCCTACCGGTAAAAAAGCTCCAATGGAGCAAAAGGTGGTCAAGGATTACTTCAAGAAAGACAAGAGCTCTGAGTCCGTCGAGACCAATGAGAACACCCGAGGCACATTTGCGAAGTATCACACTGTGAAGAAGGGAGAAACCCTCTTCGCCATTTCGAGAATGTACAATACCAAGGTCGACGTGATCAAATCACTGAACGATCTCGAATCTAATGAACTCAAGGAAGGCCAGAAGCTTCTGGTCCCGATGACCAAAGCCGAGGAAAAAGCGATCGAGAAGCACGAAACCACCGGAGAGGATAAAGTTGAAAGGAAAAAGGAGATAAGTAATGAAGGGTTAGCAGGAGAAGCTGAGGTTCAGTTTGGAAGAGAGTCAGAAGTCGTAGAAGTCTCGGAGATTTCGGGCAAATACGAGTCCCGGACCGATTATATCGAAGAGTTTGACATGCAAAAGACTTGGGAGCGAGGCGTGGCTCAAGTTGGAGGAAGCGGAGCTGTAAATACCTCCAAACGGGTGGCTTCGCACCATGCTGCGGAGATCGGAACTACCATCATGGTCACCAATCCTGCGAATAACGATGCCGTCTTTGTGAAGGTCGTTGCTCATCACAAACTTGACAAAAACAAAGCGAACGTGATAATTTTGAGCAATTCAGCTGCCTCTCACATTGAACTGGAGAATGGAGCAGCTGTAGAGATCAGCTTTGCAAAATAATCAGAAATATACCCTGGATATTGGTGGTATTCTTGCCATCACCGGGCTATTCATTACCTTATTCGGAGCACCTTTGAGTCGTGCTATGGTCAGCATTGGCACAGCTGTGTTTGCCGCTGCACTCATCGCCTGGAGTATTCGGTCTCAATGGAAATTGTCAGTGGCTTCGAAGAGGATGTTGCTCATTGTAGGAATCCTAGTGATCGTCTCGGTCATAGATAATTTGCGGAGTCCGGTTGAAGGTAAACTGCTGTATCAATTCATCTTGATCGTTCCTCTTATCCTCGTGGCACCTGTGATCATGAACTTGAGGATCGATCATCGTATGGTCCGAGGTGTTTTTCTGTTAGTGATGCTGTTGTTCACCATTATGGCTATTTGGAGTTCAGTGAACTATTTCCTCAACCGGGATGAGATTGACGCCATGTTGCTTCAGTCGAAGCACGTTCCACTGGTCACGCGTATGCACCATATCTATTTCGGATTATTCCTCGCTGCGCTTTCTTGGGTTGGTATTCATTATGGCGTACGCAGTAGATCGACCATGAGATACTTCTTTTTTGGAATGTCAGCTGCCATGATGGTATCAATGCATGTGTTGAGCAGCCGAACAGGTCTTCTGGGATTTTATGCTTCCGCAGGTATATATCTCGTAATGATCTTAGGAAGAAGCACATCTCCGCGTCTGAAACTGAGATTGATCACGGCAGCCATTTTGTTGCCGCTTCTTTCGGCACTATTAATTCCTTCGGTGCGAATGAAGATCGAAAACACACGAGAAGACATAGCTTCACTGGCAGAAGGTGGAGAAGAACTCAATTTCAAGTCCTTCGCAATGCGCACGGAATCCTGGAAGGCGGGATGGTCGGCTATCAAACAGAACTGGCTCTTAGGTGTGGGCAGCGGAGCTTATGAAAGCGCTGTGGCAAAAGGATATGAGGAGATCCATACGCCATTGTTTGTCCAAAATCGCATATCTCCTCACAATCAGTTCCTGGATTCGTGGCTGAGATGTGGCGTGCTCGGATTGCTCCTGTCGATATCGCTTTTTGTGATCCCGTTCGTTAGAAAGATTCGACATCGGTCTGATGTGTTTTGGCCACTTTGGGGATTGACAGTCAGCGCATTCATGGTGGAAACCGTCCTGCAGCGCCAATTGGGTGTCATCTGGTTTGCCATCTTCTATTTTCTTTTTTTCGTCGAAAAACCGGAACGGAAGTCCCCTGCTCAGAACTAAAATCTTCAGAATCCCGTTACATTTATTGAAATGTTCACGGAATTGAAGATTCCGCTATATGTTTGTTCAAAACCATGCGAGTACGACTTAGCTTATTGATCATCGCCATTATCGGAGCCATTGGAAATGCCAGCGCTCAGAGAGACACGGAAGTGACTGACCGGATCTTTGTGTCATTCAATACATCCACGTATACAGATTTCGTGACAACACCTGTTCGAATGGTCTCCACTGTAGTGGGACATGATCCTAACCCGAACGATCCCAGCGGTCCCGGGATTCCGGTAAGTGCAGAGGTACCTTATCAAAGCCAGGGCTGGAGCTTGTTCTCAATAGGTATTGAACCACGCTTCAATTTGTACGAAATGAGCGAGGAAGCTGCCGTTGCAGTTTCTGTTCCATTCTCTTTTGGGATGCATCAGGTTTTCCCGAAGAGCAACGACCTTGGAGGTTCAGAGTCGTTTGGGGGAGTGCAGATCCCATTATTAGCCAAGCTGTACCTCGGCTCTGGATCGACCTACGATAGCGAAAAGAATTTTGGTCTTTCACTGGGTTTTGGATTTGAGTTCAACAAACTCGGACTCATCACGATCGGGCAATCGGATGGTGAAGACGGTACTTCAGGTTGGATGATGCCGGTCGCATCTCTTGGAATTCACTTTTGGAGAGGGACCATGCCTGCAGAGATCAATCTTAAATACGGGTTCGGTGGAACGGAGAAGTACTACATTGACAAGTACGGAGACCACCTAAAAGATGATTTTGGCAATTTGACGAGCAAATCGTCACGCGCATCTTCGTTCAAACTTTCATTCGGTTACTTGCTGAATTATTGACAAGACCTTTTCGGAATTTGTCTGGCACAATTCTTTTCAGTTGGTAAACTGAGCATTCTCATTCTCCTTCCTTGTTCAAGCGTAGCGCCGGGTGTATCTTCGAGGCTTCTGAAATCTTCATGAGTAAAGACAAGATCAACAGAGAGATCAGCTGGTTATCGTTCAACGAGCGGGTCCTCCAGGAAGCCGAAGACGTCAACGTTCCACTAGTAGAACGGATGCGTTTTCTCGGAATATTCTCCAACAATCTGGATGAATTCTTCAGGGTACGTGTGGCCACCGTCAGACGCCTGATCCGATTCTTCAAAAAGAAGAAAAAGATCGCCTTGAAAGAATCGCCACAAATGGTCATGAACCAGATCTACGAGATCGTATTACGTCAGCAGTTGAGGTTCAATGAGACTTACGAGAGCATCCTTCGGGAGCTGGAGAGAGAGAACATCTTCATCATCAACGAACAAGAGCTTGATCCCGAGCAAGAGATCTTCGTTCGCGATTATTACTTGAGGAAGGTAGAGCCCCTCATTGTTCCGATCATGTTGAAGAAGTTGAAGTCATTCCCCAAACTGGAGGAGGATTCTATCTATTTGTTCGTAGCATTTTCAGATACGGAAAGACCCAAGTCCAAGCAGTACAGTTTGATCAAAGTGCCGCGTGGTTCTTTGAGTCGTTTCGTGGTACTCCCGGAACGAGATGGAAGGAAGTACCTCATTTATCTCGACGATGTGATCCGGATGAATTTCTCCAGAGTATTCTACATCTTCAATTACAATCAGATCGAGTCGTATATCATCAAGATCACTAGAGATGCGGAATTAGATCTCGACGACGACGTGGTAAAAGGGTTCTACGACAAAATGAAGAAAAGTGTAGAACAGCGCAAGGATGGAGATCCAGTGCGTTTCATCTACGATGAAGATATGCCGTTGGAATATGTGGAATACCTCTTGAATAAACTCAATCTGGTAGAGGAAGAAAACATCATACCAGGTGGCCGATACCACAATTTCAAGGACTTCATGAAGTTCCCTGATTTCGGGAACAAGCGCTTTAAACACCCCAAAACTCCACCGTTAAAACACAAGGAACTGGAACAAGGACCTACTATTCTTGATGTGATCGAGAAACAGGATGTCATGCTTCACTATCCGTACCAGTCCTTTGACTACGTCATCGATATGCTTCGGGAGTCGGCTATTCACCCTAATGTGACGTCAATTAAGATCACGATCTATCGCTTGGCAGATGATTCGAAGATCATCAATGCCTTGGTCAATGCTGCCAAGAATGGGAAAGAGGTCACAGTCGTGATCGAATTACAGGCTCGCTTCGACGAAGAGGCCAATATGCAGTGGGCAAAGAAACTCACTGAAGAGGGTGTGAAGATCGTCCTTGGGATCAGCGGCTTGAAGATCCACTCCAAGCTCATTCTGATCGAAGGTAAAAAGCGAGGGAAGATCACACAATTCGCTCATATCGGTACCGGAAACTTTCACGAGGGTACAGCAAACGTATACAGCGATATATCACTTCTCACATCAGATCCAAGGATCACTCAAGAGGTGGGTAAGGTGTTCGACTTCATAGAAAGGCCCTATTTGCCGACGCATTTTGACCATCTGCTCGTCAGTCCGATCTTCAATAGAAATAAGTTGATCGCACTGATAGACCATGAGATCGAAATGGCCAAGGAAGGCGAGGAAGCCTGGATCAAGCTCAAGCTGAACAGTCTGGTTGACGATTTAATGGTCGACAAGCTGTATGAAGCAGGAGAGGCCGGAGTGAAGGTCGATCTTATCGTACGAGGAATATGTTCGATCATTCCCGGAGAAGAAGGTATGAGCGAGAACATCAATGCCATCAGTATCGTCGACAAGTATCTCGAGCATACACGGGTGTATGTATTTGCAAATGGCGGTGATCCCAAATACTATATCTCTTCTGCCGATTGGATGACACGTAATCTGGATTCAAGGATCGAGGTAGGCGCACCAGTTTACGACGAGAAGCTCAAACAGGAATTGCATGACTTCCTGGATATTCAGTTTCACGATGGTGTGAAAGCTCGAAAATTCGATCGAAAGATGAGCAATGAATATGTACGATCTGGGGATAAAAAAATTAGGTCTCAAGTGGCATTTTATGAATATTTAACTGCCAAACTTACGGAGTGAATTATCTCAGATTTGCATCTATCGACATAGGCTCAAACGCTATACGCTTTTTGAGTAGTTACGTTTTCGAGACCGATAAAGGTCCGTATTTCAGAAAGGGTTTACTCGTGCGTGTTCCCATTCGTCTGGGTGAAGACGCATTCCGTTACGGAAAGATATCTACAGACAAAGAACATCGCATGACTGAAGCGATGATGAGCTTCAAACACCTGATGTCTGCAATGGATATTCATTCATACAAAGCCTTTGCCACATCAGCGATGCGTGATGCGGTCAATGGCCTGGAATTGGTTGAGCGTATCGAACAACATACTGGAATTCACATCGAGATCATTAGTGGAGAGAAGGAGGCTAGTGTGATCTCGGGGTCTCAACTCCCACATTTCATTGAGCAGGAGGAAGAGATGCTCTATATGGACCTTGGTGGAGGTAGTACAGAGTTCACGATCCTCAGGAAAGACGACTACGTTCAGGAGTCATTTAATATTGGAACCATACGTGAGTTGTTTCACAGTGTACATAGCAAAGAATGGAAGCGGCTCAAGAAATGGTTAAAATCTCAAGGGTTGCTCAAGAGTGGTATACCCATTTTAGGTAGTGGGGGTAACATCAACAAGATCTATAAGATAAAGCGACAGCACAACGACGCATATCACATCTTACCACAGGATCTTGCGGATTTCTACGACAGCATAAAAGACCTGAGCTATCAAGAACGCATCGTCAAGCATCAGCTGAATCCCGACCGGGCAGATGTGATCAAACCGGCATGCGAGATCTTCATGAAAGTAGTTGAGTTGGTAGATTGCCAAAAGATCTATGTACCTAAGCTCGGTCTGAGTGATGGTATCGTACGCGACCTGTACGAAGAATACATCGAAGAATCCAAACACGTGTACTACCCATAGAAAAGGGTTTCCCGCCAGACGAGGGCAAGCGGGATCCTAGTTAAGGATGGGTGGAATAGTGCGCAAGATCGGCAGATGATTTCAAAGATTTAGACGTATCGTGTCATATCTGTGGAGAAGCTCCCTAAAGCGATTGCAGATGTGTTCAAATTCCCTTTATATTTGATTTGACTCTTCAATAGAGAGAAGAACCAAACTATGTCTGAAAATTTAAGCAAACTATCCGGTCGAAAAGGACTGATCGACAACCTGTTCGAACGCCTTGGCCGCGAAGCAGCTGAAACCGGTACCCCGTCTGAAGAAGGGTTGCGGAATATAGCCAACGATTATCTGGTAGGGACCGCAAACGTATATGGTACGAGCAGTTTCTACGATTTTCTCCGTGAGGAGAATCAAGGAAAGCGCGTATATGTATGTAATGGAAGTGCATGTATGCTCGCCGGAACGCAAGATTCCCTAACTGAAGAGCTAGGTAAGCACTTCAAGAAGGAAGAGATCGGCAATATGTGTTGCCTAGGGCGCTGTCATGAGAACGGTGCGTTCAACTATAACGGGAATAACTATTCAGCGAAAAGCAGTGACGAGATCGCTGATATAGTCAAGAATAAAACGGTGGTACCTGACAATTATAATGAAGGTTTCCACGGGAATACAGTATTTGACAAGGTCGCCAATTCATTGGAAGATCTGTCGAAATGCCTCAAAAAAGCCATTCAACTCGGTGATGAGTCGTTGTTGGAAGAAATAAAGATATCGGGAGTTCGTGGCCGTGGTGGTGCAGGATTCCCTGCCGGTTTCAAACTGGAGAGTTGTCGCAGGGAGCAAAGCGATGTAAAGTTCATCGTTTGCAACGCCGACGAAGGAGACCCGGGTGCTTTTAGCGATCGCTGGTTGCTGGAGGAGCGTCCATGGTCGGTGATCGGTGGAATGATCCTGGCCGGATTTGCCACAGGTGCCAATTGGGGAGCTCTCTATATCAGAGCGGAGTATCCCGAAAGCATTCGCATTTGTAAGGATGCTATCGATGAATGTTACAAGAATGGACTACTTGGAGAGAATATCCTCGGTGGCCCAAATACGTTTGACCTCAAGGTCATCGAAGCACAAGGAGCATATATCTGCGGGGAGGAAACTGCGTTGCTGTCTTCCATTGAAGGTCAGCGACCTGAAGTGCGCGTAAGACCGCCATATCCAACACAGGAAGGATTGTTCGCAAAACCGACCGTGGTGAACAATGTGGAGACACTTTCGTGCTACACATTCGTGGCTGAGTACGGTGGACAGGAATTCAAGAACAGAGGAACAGAGAGATCCACCGGATCGAAACTGATTTCATTGGACAGCTTCTTCAATCGCCCCGGTTTGTATGAAGTAGAGATGGGAACTCCACTGCGAACGGTAATCGACGAGCTTGGTGGAGGTTTTAAGCAACCGGTGAAGGCCATGCATATTGGAGGACCGCTTGGAGGTCTCGTTCCGGTATCTAAAATCGATGATCTCACGGTTGATTTCGAATCATTCAGTCAAAACGGATTCCTCCTGGGTCACGCATCAGTGATCTGTATACCCGAAGAATATCCGTTGGTGAAATACCTGGAGCATTTGTTCGAATTCACCGCTCATGAGAGCTGTGGCAAGTGTTTCCCATGTCGTTTAGGCTCTGTCCGTGGACAAGAGATGCTGAACAAGGCACAGCACGAAGAATACAAGATCGATCGGGAATTGATGGATGATCTGCTCGAAACACTCGAGACCGGATCCTTGTGCGCTTTAGGGGGTGGACTTCCACTGCCTATCAAGAATGCACTGCACTATTTCGATGAGGAATTGAAGGTCTATTTTAACAACTGAGAAAAGCTATGAGTACTGCATATATAAATGGTAAAGAATACCCGTTCCAACCGGGTGAGACGATATTGGCATTCACTAAGAGGTTTTGTGGCGACAAGTTCGTACCAACCTTGTGTGATGCACCGAACCTTAAACCCTTCGGTAGTTGTAGGGTCTGTAGCGTAGAGGTAGCATTGGAAGAGAATGGTCCCACTAAGACCATGGCCAGTTGCCACACACCGATCGGTGAGGGTATGCATATTTACACGCACAGCGAACCGGTCAAAAAACTCCGCAAGAACATCATCGAGTTGGTCTTGACAGATCACCCGTTGGATTGTCTCACGTGTGAAGTGAACGGAAACTGTGAATTGCAGGATGTAGCTGCTGATGTCGGGATCCGAAACGTGCGATATCCGGAAGGCAAGAACCATCTGGATCGCGAAAAGGACCTGAGTCACCCGTACATGACGTCCGACCTCAGTAAATGTATCAACTGCTACCGCTGTGTGCGGGCATGTGACGAAGTGCAGGGTCAGCTCGTTCTGAACATGGCTGGTCGTGGTTTTGATAACCGCATTATCAAAGGGATGGACCAGTCGTTCTTCGAATCAGAGTGCGTAAGCTGTGGAGCTTGTTCGCAAGCTTGCCCTACTTCAGCGATCAGCGATGTGTTTGCATCTAAAGCTGTTGTTGCCAAAGAAAAGACCAGAACTGTATGTACCTATTGTGGTGTTGGATGTAATCTGGAAGTAGCCAGTGATGGCTCGGGAGAGATCCTGAGTATTCAGGCACCATTTGACGCAGAAGTTAATCAAGGTCATACCTGTTTGAAAGGGCGTTATGCCTTCAAATTCTACGATCATCCGGAACGATTGCGCGATCCATTACTGAAGAAGAATGGAGAGTTCGTACCTATTTCATGGGATGAGGCCTATGACTTGATCGTCTCTAAGTTCTCTTCATTCAAGGAAGAGTTCGGACCGGATTCGGTTGCAGGAATTTCTTCATCACGTTGCACCAATGAAGAGAACTATCTGATGCAGAAGTTCATTCGTGCCGTGATGGGTACGAATAATATTGATGGATGTGCTCGAGTATGTCACTCACCAACGGCGCTTGGAATGCAAAGGACATTTGGTACCGGAGCAGCCACCAACTCCATCAGTGACTTGAAGTACACGGACTGTATCATGGTGATCGGAGCGAACCCAACAGATGCGCATCCGGTGACAGGAG
>VMBT01000616.1_pt1 | contig 21905 bp, 20 predicted proteins | sample 4404301 | NCBI WGS metagenome assembly VMBT01 (sample SAMN12238535, study PRJNA552566) | marine metagenome | isolation source: Coastal seawater | place: USA: coastal Georgia, Sapelo Island | collected 2008-08/2009-08
GGGTCTTCATCCGACCATCGTCCAGGCCGTAGCGCAGGCGCAGCACATCGCGCTCACGGGGGCTCAGGGTCGCCAGAACGCCTTCGAGATCTTCCCTGAGCAGGTTCTTGGCGACGTCCTGCTCAGGATTCTCGATATCAGCCTCAATGAAGTCACCCAGGCGGGAGTCTTCCTCCTTGCCAATCGGTGTCTCCAGCGAAATCGGCAGCTGAGCACTCTTGGCAATGAAGCGGAGCTTCTCGATGGTCATCTCCATCGATTCAGCAATCTCCTCTTCAGTGGGCTTGCGGCCGAACTCTTGAGAGAGGGTCTTGGTGGTCTTCTTGATCCGAGAAATGGTCTCGTACAGGTGGACCGGCAGACGGATCGTGCGGGACTGATCCGCAATCGCGCGGGTAATCGCCTGACGAATCCACCAGGTGGCGTAGGTCGAGAACTTGTAGCCCTTCTCGTGGTCGAACTTCTCGGCCGCGCGAATCAAGCCGAGGGAGCCCTCCTGAATCAAGTCCTGGAAGCTCAGGCCCCGGTTCATGTACTTCTTGGCAATCGACACCACCAAACGGAGGTTCGACTGGACCATCTTTTCCTTGGCGCGGCGGCCCAACATCAGGCGCCGGCGGAACTTGACCAGGGGCATCTCGACGAGAGCCGCCCACTCCTTGGTGTCGGGGTAGTGGCCGTTGTCTGCCTCGAACTGGTTCGCTAGCTCCTCGAGCTGCAGCAGGTCCGCAATTTTGCGGGCCAGCTCAATCTCCTCGTCAGGACGCAGCAGTCGAATCCGGCCGATCTCTTGGAGATAAACCCGGATGGAGTCTTCGGTGTAGACACCCTTCGGCCCGATCTTGATGCTCGCCAGGGCTTTGGCGGTTTTCGCTGCATCCTTCTCCGTGGCCTTGGCATCGGCAGCTGGAGCCTTACCCGCCGCTGCAAGCAGCTGATCAGCCGCCTTGTCCAGGTCGGCGGCCGCGGCCTTCTTACTGCTGGCCTTCGAAGCAGCAGCCTTCGTGGAAGCAGCCTTTGTGGAAGCAGCCTTGGTCGATGCAGGCTTTTTGCTGCTGGCGGCCTTGGTGGAGGCCGCTTTCGTCGATGCAGCCTTCGTGGCCTTGGCCTTGGTTGGGCTGACCTTGTTCGCGGCCTCGGCGTCCTTCTTGGTCTTGCTGGCGGCCTTGGCCTTCGTCACCTTGACGGTCTCACCCGAAGAATTGGCCACGGCGAGGATTTCAGCAGCGGGCTTTTTGGCCGTCGCAGCTGCCTTCGTGGTCGTCTTGGTGGTCGCTGACTTCTTTGTCGCAGCAGCAGGACTCATCGCGTTCGGCTAGATGATGTTGAGGCGGTTGACACGTCAGACGCAGACCCGACCAAGCCAAGGGCGAGGTGCCAATCATCGATCGACCGGAGTCGGCGAAGGGCCGCATCGATCGGGCGACAGAGCCGGTCAAGGCTCAATGACCCATGGGAACGATGAATTAGTGGGGCGTCAACGAACCCAGCAGACTTGCCAAGGGACTTGGCGGCGTGCTGAGGGGAATAGAAAGGAAGGGGAACGGGGCCAGAAGCCCAGCAAGGCTGTCAGGGGTGGTCGCAGATCGGGCGCGCAGCAGTGCTGGCTGTCCTCAAGATCTTCCCGCTGGACGGAACTTTGCCGGGTTCCGACTGCAGCCCTATGGACTGCTCAACAGACTCATCTTAAGAAACTCCCAAGAGCTTTGCAAGAGTGACCGGCCCCACCCCAGCAGATGGCCAGGGTTCCTGGGTCCAGGTCTGGCTTGAGGCGGGCCGTGAGGGGCAGGTGTTCACCTACAGCAACCCCAAGCAACTCCCCTGCGCCAGAGGGGATCTGGTGCAAATTCGACTCCGGGGACGGCGCCACATCGGGCTGGTGCTGGAGCTGCTGGATGAACGGCCCGCGGCCTTAGCCGGCAAAGCCCTGCAACCGATCGAAACCGTCCATCAACAGGCCGCTGTTGAGCCCGACTGGCAAAGCCTGATTGAGACGGTTGCGCAACAGTGCCGAACCACCTCCTTCCGAACGCTCAAAGCGGTCCTCCCCCCTGGCTGGCTTGGGCAGCGCCCGGCCGCAGCGGCTCAGCGGCCGCGGGAGCAGCTCTGGCTCGAGCTGATTCAGCCCCCCACGGAAACGGAGCGGAGCCGCTGGAGCGACGCCCAAAGCCGTCTGCTCCAGGTGCTGGAGGCCCACGGCGGCCAGTGCTGGCAAACCCAGGCCCTCGAGGCCGCTCAGGTCAGCCGCTCGGTCAGTGACACCCTGCAGCGCCGGGGAGTCCTTCGGCGAGAGCGGCGCCCCTTTCAGGCCGAGGAGGTGATGCGCCCAGGGGGCGACAGCAGCATCCCCAAGCAGCTCACTGAGGATCAAGCCCAAGCGCTAGCCGCCATTGAGGAAGCTCAACCAGGAAGCCAGCTCCTGCTCTGGGGGGTGACGGGGGCTGGCAAGACGGAGGTCTATCTCCAGGCCGCCGCGCGCGAGCTTCAAGCGGGACGGTCCGTGTTGCTGCTGACCCCAGAGATTGGACTCATTCCCCAGCTGCTGGATCGCAGCCGAGCCCGCTTTGGTGCGGCGGTGGCGGAATACCACTCGGGTTGCAGTGATGGCGCGCGCATTCGAACCTGGCGCCACTGCCTCGATAGCCCCTCTCCGCTGCTGGTGGTGGGCACCCGTTCGGCGATCTTCCTACCGCTCAAGCAGCTGGGCTTGGTGGTGCTCGATGAGGAGCACGATCGCTCCTACAAACAGGACAGCCCGATGCCCTGTTATCACGCCCGAGACGTGGCCCAACTGCGGGTTCAAGCCAGCGGGGCCAAGTTGATCCTCGGCAGTGCCACCCCAAGCCTGGAGACCTGGCGCGCCTGCCAAGGTCCCCAGCCGCAGTGCCAGCTGGTGCGACTCCCTAAGCGCATTGGCAGCAGTGTCCTGCCACCGGTCCTGGTGGTGGACATGCGGCAGGAACTGGCGGAGGGCCACCGGCGTCTGGTGAGTCGGCCGCTGATGGACCGGCTCCAGACCCTCAAAGAACGGGGGGAGCAGGCGGTCGTGCTGGTGCCCAGGCGGGGCTACAGCAGTTTTTTGAGTTGCCGCAGCTGCGGCGAAGTGGTGCAGTGTCCCCACTGCGACGTGGCCCTCACGGTGCACCGGCAACGGGAGCGCTCCTGGCTGCGCTGCCACTGGTGCGACCACCGTGCAGAGGTGGAGCGCCGCTGCGGCCATTGCGGCTCCACGGCCTTCAAGCCCTTTGGGGCCGGAACGCAACAGGTGCTGGAGCACCTCTCGGGCGAACTGGAGGAGCTGCGGCTGCTGCGCTTCGACAGGGACACCACCCGCGGGCGCGATGGCCATCGGCAACTCCTTGAGCGGTTTGCCCGCGGGGAAGCCGATGTCTTGATCGGAACCCAGATGCTCGCCAAGGGGATGGATCTGCCGCGGGTGACCCTGGCTGCCGTGCTGGCCGCCGATGGGCTCCTGCATCGACCCGATCTGCGGGCCGCAGAGGAAAGCCTGCAGCTGCTGCTGCAATTGGCCGGCCGGGCGGGGAGAGGGGACCGTCCTGGGGAGGTCCTAGTGCAGACCTACAGCCCCGAACATCCCGTGATTCGCCATCTGGTGGATGGCCGCTATGAAGCCTTTTTGAAGGAGGAACTCCAACAACGGCAGGCCGCATCCCTGGTTCCCTTTAGCCGGGCCTGCCTGTTGCGCCTCGCGGGACCATCCGCCAGTCGAACCGCGACGGCCGCCTCCAGCCTGGCGGAACACCTGCGTGCGGCGCTGATGCAGCAGGGGTGGCTGCTGATCGGACCAGCTCCAGCACCGGTGGCCAGGGTGGCGGGGAACAGCCGCTGGCAGCTCCTGCTGCACGGACCAGCCGACTCTGAGCTTCCACTGCCCATGGAGACAGAGCTGCGGGCCCTGCTCCCCCATGACGTCAGTCTGGCGATCGACCCAGATCCGCTGGAGCTCTAGGCCGGCAGCTGGGGCAAGCCAAAACCAGCGGCAATGCGCAGCCGCTGAAGCAGTGCCACCAGCAGCAGGAGCAGGCTGATGGCCAGGGTGCCCAGGCCAAGCTTGCTCCAGCGCCAGCAGGAGAGCTGGAGCGTATTCACCGCCCCGGGCTCAAGGCGCCAACGGACAACCTCAGGCTCGCCCTTGCCCCGACGCATGGCGCGGGCGGGGATGGGCCCAGAGGACTGAATCGCACGCAGCGGAAGTGGTTCGAGGGCAACGCTCAACTGCAATCCAGGCAGGGGCTGGAGCGTCTCCAGATCCAGCTGGATGGCCAGCCGCTGACGCACGCCGATCAACCAGTTGCGCTCCTGGAAGTCCAGTTCAGGTGCGGGTAGATCCAGGTTGGCCAATGCAGCACCCTGCTCAAGACTGTCCTGGAGCAGCTCCAAAGCCTGAGCAGCAGGCAGCACCGGCGAGGCCAGCGTCAGGCGGCCATGGTCTTGATCCACGCGCAGGGAGCGGCCGCGCAGTCCTTGCCGCCATTGGCTCTGCCAAGGAAGGGGCTGATCCGTCTGGGATTGACTGCGCTGCTCAAACTGCAGGCGTCCAGGGCCGGGGAAGCGCAGCTGGGTCTCGAGGTCAACGCACCCACCGAGCAAAGCGGTCAGCAGTAAAAGAACGATCGCCACGACAGCGAAACCCAAGGGAGCCTGGGTGGGTCCAGTGGGCGGTGGTGGTGGTTCTGGGGGTCCGCGGCGGCGGCGGCGTTGACGGGCCATCGCCTTGAGCTCGCCCTCCAGGGGCTTCATCTCCCCCAGGCTCGGAAGGGTCATCGACCACTCCCTGGGCCTCACCAAGGCCGGCGCGTCCAGGATCTCCTGGAGGTCCTTGGCCTGGGCGCGCAGGGTGGTGTCGCGGCAGGCCCGAAGGCTGCGGCAGGTCGCCGCGGCGGCCTTGTGATCCCCACGCCCCAACTGGGCCGTGGCCAGCAGAAGCCGGACCTCTCCCCCCGCCCGGGTCATCGCACCGTGGGCTTGCAGCAGCGGCTCCAGCAAGCGTTCACAGGTGCCGTAGTCGCCCCTCTCCAGGGCTGATCGTGCCGGGAGAAGCGTCGCTGGATCAAACGGCTCCGCGGGCTGGGCCGCGTTGGACTCCTCCACCGGCACCTAGAGGTTGGTTCGGCCGGTGACCATCGTGCCGATGCCCGCGTCGGTGAACACCTCCAGCAAGAGCGCATGGGGCGTTCGGCCATCGACGATGTGGGCGGCGGCGACCCCCTGGGCCAAGGCGCGAATGCAGCATTCGGTTTTCGGCGTCATCCCGCCGGCCACGACACCGCTGCTGATCAGCTCGCGGGCGCCGGAGAGACTCACGGAGCGAATCAACGAACTGGGGTCTTCCCGGTCCCGCAGGATCCCCGGGGTATCGGTCAGGAGAATCAATTTCTCCGCTTCCAGGGCTGCAGCCAACTCCCCAGCGACCGTGTCGGCATTGATGTTGTGGGCTTGGCCCTCAGCGTCGGCTGCCACCGAGGAGATGACGGGGATGTAGCCGGCATCCAGCAAGGGGAAGAGAACAGACGGGTCCACCGCAGCCACATCCCCCACCAGGCCATTGGTCCCATCGCCATAGGTGCGAGCCCGCACCAGCGGGCCATCGCTACCGGAGAGGCCCACGGCCCTGGCGCCCAGACGATTCAAGCCGTTGACGATCTGCTTGTTGACCCGGCCCACCAGGACCATCTCCACCACATCCATGGTGTCCGGGCAGGTCACCCGCAGGCCATTGCGGAATTGGGGCTCGATGTTCAGGCGCCCCAACCACTCATTGATCTCGGGCCCGCCGCCGTGCACGACCACCGGCTTCACGCCGACCGAAGCAAGCAGCACCAAGTCGCGATAGACCGCATCGCGCAGGTCTTCGCGAACCATGGCCGCACCGCCGTATTTCACGACGACGCGGCGGCCGGAAAAACGTTGGATGTAGGGGAGGGCTTCACTCAGCACCGACACCCGCAGGGCGTCAGTGCGATCAGCAGGACGTTCGCTCAAGGGAGGGACTTGTCTCGAGAAGAGGGGCCTAGATGTGCTCAGGTTTAGCCAGCAGCAGGCAACAACTCAAGGAGCACCTCACCTTTGGAGGGCTCACTCAGCTCTGCCCGCAGGCCGCGATCGAAGAATCGGCCCAGTCGGTCCTGTTTCTCCTGCCAACGCTCGAAGGGAACCGCTTCACAGCGAAACCGCATCGCAACGGCATAGCGACCGTCGACGGCGCGCTCAAGCACGCTGATCAACTGAGGGGGCTCATCCTCATCCCAGAGCTTGAGGGCCTCCAGGGAGCTCTCGAGGTGAGCCTTCTGGCCATAGCGCCAACGGGTGACGTCTTTCACCAGCTTGCGGAGGGTCTTACTGGCGGCCTGCTCACGCAGGGCAACCGCATCTGGCTCTGCCTCCAGGAGCTCTGCGGGGGGCAGTTCGGAGGACTTGAGAGCCAACCCACCCAAGAGGATCGGGATGCCGTAAAAAATCGTCGGCAGGCTGAGGTTCGGATTGGAGGTGGCGTAGCCAATCCAGCCAATGACCGAGAGGGCCGCACCAGCCAAGGTGACTAGGCTGCCGGGGGAAGCGATTGCGAGCATGCAGGCATCTTCGGTCAACGGGGGGCAGGAGCCCAACCCCGCGCAGGATGCCCCCAGCACAGCGGAGCTGGTTGAACAGCTGCAACGGGACCGGCTCTGGTTGTTGCAGCAGCTGGACCAGGGACGTTGGCCAGAACTGCGCTTAGACCTGGCCGCCCTGGAGCGTGAACTGGGTCAGCTGCTGGAGCAGGCCCAAGAACGACTCAGCCCCAGCAGCTAAGCGATCAGAACGGAATCTCGTCCTCGCCCTCGGGAAGGTCAGGAACCAGGGGTGCGGTGTTCCAGGTGGGAGGCTGCTGCTGTGCGGGGGCGGCACTGCGGACAGGGGCAGGAGCCGAAGCCGGTGCAGCAGCCGGTGCAGCAGCGGCGGGACGAGGGGCGGCACTGCCACCGCCACTGCTACCGAGGGGATGCAGGCGGGAGAGCGTGAATTCAGCGCGCTTTTCCTTGGTCCCGTCCTGGCGGCTCACGGTGTTCATCCGCAGACGACCCTCGACCATCAGCCGCTGGCCAACCTGCACACGGTTCTGCAGGTCCTGAGCAAGACTTCCCCAGCCGACAACCTTGAGCTGACCCGCCGGATCATCAGGACGCAGCCCATCGAACTGAACGGCCATCTCCGCCACTGGAGTTTGGTTGTCCTGGGTGTATCGAACCTGAGGCGCCTCCAGCACCTCCACCTCCAGCAAGCAATGGTTCACAGGACCGGTCAATGGCACGGGGCCACATCCTGATGCAAGGCCTGGAATTTCACCAGGGGGATTCCTCGACCTCGGCCCCTGCCGAGACGATCTGGTTGGTCTCAGGCACCGGGGATGGTCCGCCCCTGGCCCAGGCCTTGCTGCAGCAGGGCTGGAACGTCCTGGTCAGCGTGGTCAGCGCCTCCGCCACACGGGCCTATCGGTCCCACCCCAATCTGCGCTTTCAGGTGGGGAAGCTCCAGGAGGATGAGGCCGTTGATCAACTGCTGAGGACGCTCAGACCCCGCTGGGTGCTCGATGCCTCCCATCCCTTCGCCGCAGTGATCAGCGGCAGGCTGCAACGGCGCTGCCAGGCCATGAACCAACCCCTGCTGCGACTGCAACGGGAGACCCCTCGCCTGCCTGAAGGAACCCGGATCCATGGGATCCAACAGTTCGAGGATCTGCGTTCCATCGCGCTGGGGGGAGAGCGACTGCTCCTGGCCATTGGCTCGAGACACCTCCAAGCGGCCCTGCGCCAGAGCTCCGCTTCGCAGCACTTCGCGCGAATCCTCGACAACCCGGAGAGCCTGCGTCTTGCCCTAGCGGCAGGCTTTGAACCGCAGCAGCTGGCCTGCGTGCGGCCCGGGGCTTTGCCCGAGGGCGCCATCGAACGCGCCCTCTGCCGGCGCTGGGGGATCAGCGCCGTGCTCTGCAGGCAATCCGGGGGACTCACCCAGCAGATCTGGCAGAACCTCAGCCAGGAGCTGGGCCTGCAGTTGATCCAGATCCGCCCCCCCGCAGAACAGCTGCCAGTAGGCCTGACACCGGAAGGAATCCTGCGTCAAGTTGGGGCAGCGCAAGCGCGGTCATGAGCCCATCGTTGATCCTGGCCCTCACCACCGAGGCCAACCCAGAGACCGCCGAGGCCCTCGCCCGCGTTCTTCTGGAGACGCGTCTGGCGGCCTGCGTCGCCCTGCGACCGCAACGGGCCCTCTACTGGTGGCAGGGACAGATCGAGGACAGTGCGGAGGTCGAGCTGCTGATCAAAACCACTCGAGAGCAGCAGCAGGCCCTGGAGGCCGCCGTCCATGAGCACCACAGCTACGAAACACCCGAGTGGATCGTCTGGAGTGCAGAAGCCAGCCCTGGCTATGGAGCCTGGGCTGAAGCGGCCTGCCGCCCTAGTTGAGGTGCGTCTGGGCGAGGGCCTTCAGATCGACCTGGGAGCGGGGACCCAGCTGGGTCACCACCTGACCAGCGCAGAGCGAGGCGAGCTGACCACAGCGCTCCAGCGATTCGCCCTGGGTATAGGCATGCAGGAAACCACCGGCATAGAGGTCACCGGCGCCCGTGGTGTCCACGAGCGGGCCCAGGTTGAAGGGCTTGATGGCGATCGATGAATCGCCGCTGAGAATCACAGAACCCTGCTCGCTGCGGGTCAAGGCGGCGATGCGGCAGCGGCCGCGGACAGCCTGGGCGGCCTCATCAAAGCTATTGGCCTTGTAGAGGGAGGTGATCTCCATCTCATTGGCAAAGAGAATGTCGACATGGCCGTCGACCAGCTCAAGGAAGCTGTCGCGATGGCGTTCCACGCAGAACGCATCGGAGAGGCTCAGCGCCACTTCAGCACCGTTCTCTTTCGCCACCTTGGCGGCCGCAAGAAAAGCAGCCTTGGCGTCGTCGCTATCCCAGAGATAGCCCTCGAGGTAGAGCACCTTCGCCTGGGCCACCATCTCGAGATTCAGATCGCTGGGATCGAGGCCAACCGAGGCACCCAAGTAGGTGCACATGGTGCGCTGCGCATCCGGTGACACCAGGATCAAGCAGCGTGCGGTCGAGGCCCCGGCCGTTGCTGCGGGGGTCTCATAACGGGTCCCCACAGCACGGATGTCATGGGCAAAGATCGTGCCCAATTGGTCATCCCGCACCCGACCAATAAAGCCAGCACGCCCGCCAAGCTGGGCAATGCCAGCCAGGGTGTTAGCCGCGGATCCCCCAGAGGTTTCCAAGCCAGGGCCGAGCTTGGAGTAGAGCGACTCGGCTTGGTCCTGATCAATCAGGGCCATCGTGCCTTTGGTCAGGCCAAAGCCCTCGATGACGGCATCGTCGGCCTGAACGAGCACGTCAACGATCGCGTTGCCGATCCCGACAACATCCAAGGTCTTCACTTCAGGCATGGGAGTCAGCGGCTCAGCAGGGCCCGCTTGGGACCGTGAATGGGGTCTTCGACCACGATGGTTTGGTCGCGATCAGCACCCAAGGAAACGATCGCAATCGGCACTTCCATGAGCTCAGCAAGGAAGCGGAGATAGCTCATGGCCGTCGGGGGAAGATCCTCAAGGCGGCGGCAATCAGCCGTGGAGGTCTGCCAACCCGGCAGGGTCTCAAAGATGGGCTGACAGCGGGCGAAATCCTCAGCGGAGCCGGGGAAGTGCTCGATGCGCTGGCCATCGAGTTCATAGGCCACACAGACCTGGATCTCGTCGAGTTCATCGAGAACATCGAGCTTGGTGATGGCCAGGCAATCGAGACCGTTGACCTCAACGGCATAGCGGCCGATCACCCCGTCAAACCAACCGCAGCGGCGGCGACGTCCGGTGGTGGTTCCAAATTCACCACCTCGATCGCAGAGGTGGTCATTCAGGCTGCCCTCCAATTCCGTAGGGAAGGGACCTTCACCGACGCGGGTGGTGTAGGCCTTGGCCACACCGATCACGCGGTCAATCAGGGTCGGACCGACGCCAGCACCAATGCAGGCACCACCACTGACTGGATTCGAGGAGGTGACGTAGGGGTAGGTGCCGTGATCGAGATCCAGCAGGGTGCCCTGGGCACCCTCAAACAGGATGTTCTTTTTGGCCTTGGCCGCCTGGTGAATGGTGCGGGTGCAATCGACGACGTGGGGAGCCAAGCGCTGGCCGTAGGCCACGTACTCAGCAACGACGGCGTCGAAATCCAGGGGCTCGATGCCGTAGATCTTTTGCAGGATCTCGTTCTTCTCCGCCAGCGGACCGGCCAAACGTTCCCGAAGGCGCGATTCATCCAGGATGTCGATCACCCGGATCCCGTTGCGCTGGGACTTATCGGCGTAGGTCGGGCCAATGCCACGGCCGGTGGTGCCAATGCGCTGATCCCCGCGGCGCTGCTCCATCGCCTGATCCAACAGGCGGTGGTAGGGCATCGTCACGTGGGCCGTCGCGGCCAAACGCAGGTCGTCGACCGGGATGCCGTTCTCAGCGAGCATGTCCAGCTCACCGATCATGACCTTGGGGTCCACAACGGTGCCGGAGCCGATCAGGCAGACGGTTCCTGGGTAAAGAATGCCGGAGGGAATCAGGTGCAGCTTCAGCACCTTGTCGTCCACAACAATCGTGTGGCCGGCATTCACACCGCCCTGATAACGGACGACCACATCGGCCGAACGACTCAGGAGATCGGTGATCTTGCCCTTCCCCTCGTCACCCCATTGAGCACCGATGACGACAACGTTGGCCAAGGACACAGCGGCCCGCAGCCGCTTCTAAGCACAAGGATCAAGGATCTCAGATGGGGTGACCCTCCGTCAAAACAATCACGGAATTGTTTGGATTAAAAAAGCGGCCCGGATGGGCCGCTTTGGGTTCAAACAACGCAGGCACAGACGATCAGGCGCCGCGCACGACACCGGTCTCAGCTTTTTTGAGCTCCTTATTCAGGCGCTCCTTCAGGGCATCGGGGACGGGGCGATTTGGGTAGTTCGCGTAGTGGCCCGCCAGGGAGTTCAGGGCCGTCTGCATCGTGGTGAAGGAGGCCAAGCCGTTGAATTTGGCCTGGGGGCGGTAGCGGGCCATGTAGTCATTGATCAGGGCCCGTGCCGAGGTCTCCGCCTCACTGCGGCCAGGATCATCAGCCGCAATGGCAATGGTGGCCATCAGCTGATCCGCGACGACAACCGTGTCCTCCGCGTAGTTACCGGTCAGGGGACCCGAGCTGCCAGAGCAAGCCGTCACCAGCAGGGTCAGGCCCAGGCAGACAGCCAGCAGGGCTGCTTTGATTCGACGCCAACCAGCTGCCATCGGACTCGGGATCAACTTGAGCGGGATCCTAGGGGGCCTCGGCGGCCAGAAGTCCTTGACGCTCCAGCAGGAGCTGGGGCAGCAAGGTGGCTTCCAGCTGGTCGGCCGCGAGGTCCTGTTTGGCACCAGTGGAGCGCTGAACCAACTCCACCTGCCCCTCAGCCGCGCCGCGACCGACCACGACCCGCCAGGGAATTCCGAGCAGCTCTGAGTCCTTGAACTTGACGCCAGCCCGTTCAGAGCGGTCGTCGAGCAGCACATCAACGCCGGCCGCCTGCAACTGGTCGTAGAGACGTTCCGCCAAGTCCACCTGCTCCGTTTCTTTGACGTTGGCGATCACGACAATCACCTCATAGGGAGCGATTGCGGTGGGCCAACAGATTCCGTTGGCGTCGTGGTGTTGCTCGACGGCGGCCTGGGCCAGCCTCGATACACCGATGCCGTAGCAGCCCATCCACAGGGGCTCCTCCTGGCCGGACTCATTGGTAAAGGTGGCGTCCAGGGCCGTGGAGTACTTCCTTCCGAGCTGGAAGATATGCCCCACCTCAATGCCACGGCTGGCTTCTAGGGTTTGGCTGGGGTCATGGACGCAGCGATCCCCGGGCTGCGCGGAGCGCAGATCGCCTGAATCAGGAGCCCCCCCGAGCGCAGCCCAGCTCACGCCCAGCCGATGGGCATCACGCTCATTCGCGCCGCAGATGAAGACCTCCAAGGCCGTGGCGGTGCCATCGGCAAAGCGCTCAAAGCGGGGGGCCCAAGACTTGGCACCGGAGAGCATCGAATCGCTCAAATCCGGCCCGATGTAACCAAAGGGAATCCCCGTCAGGCCTTGCTTGGCCGCCTCATCGGGCTGCAGTGCTTGCAGGTCCAAAAGGGTGCCGTGCTTAGCCGAGAGCCGGTGACTGACGGCATTGCTCAACTTGACCTCATTGAGCTGCTGGTCGCCCCGCAGGGAGACGAGCAACGGCTGCTGCAGGCCGTCTTCAAAGCGAGCCAGCAATAGGAGCACCTTGACCACCTGCGTGGGGTGCCAACCCTGGGCCTGGCTCAGGGCCTCAATGGTGCTTTGACCAGGGGTCTCGATCCGCTCCACAGCCGAGCCGGGCGGAAGCGGCTGGGGCTCGGGTGGCAGGGAAACCGCCCGCTCTTGGTTCGCCGCGTAGCGGCCATCGCCGGCGGCCAAGATCAAATCCTCACCGGATTCAGCCGTGACCATGAATTCCTGGCTGGCCGAACCGCCGATGGCACCACTGTCGGCCTCGACGGCGACGGCCCGCAGGCCACAACGCTGAAAGATCCTGCGGTAGGCCTGGTCCATCAGGCCGTAGGTCTGCTTCAGGCAGTCCTCATTGGCGTGGAACGAATAGGCGTCCTTCATGATGAATTCGCGCCCACGCATCAGACCGAAGCGGGGACGAATCTCATCGCGAAACTTGGTCTGCACCTGATACAGGTTGACCGGGAGTTGCCGGTAGGAACGAAGCAGATCAGCGGCGAGTGCCGTGATGACCTCCTCGTGGGTCGGGCCGAGACCGAGCTCGCGACCTTGACGGTCCTCAAGGTGAAACATGATCCCCTCGCCGTCGGTGTACCCGGCCCAGCGCCCGCTGCGCTGCCAGAGCTCAGACGGCTGGAGCTGGGGCAGGAGCGTCTCCAGGGCACCCGCCGCGTTGAGTTCCTCGCGGACAACGGCTGAGACCTTCTGAAGGACGCGCCAGAGGAGGGGGAGATAGGCGTAGATGCCGCTGCCAATCCTGCGGATATAGCCGGCTCGCAGCAGCAGCTTGTGGGAGGCAATCTCAGCCTCGGCGGGGTCATCCCGCAGCGTCACCAGCATCAGGCGGGAGACGCGCATGGGATCCGAACAAGGAAAGAGGCCGGAAGCTATCACCTGCTCGAGCAGCCCTGGAGCCAGCGTTTGCAGCCCCACGAACCGTTCCGTCCCACCCGCTTAAAAAAGCGCCACAAGCGAAGCGGAAATCAAGACGAAATTTCAGTTGCAGAGAGGAAAGCCTGCTAGTTTCCGCTGGATTCCAACCCGTCGCACGCACGTCTCATGAACCCCCATTCGTTCACTTCAGGAATGGGGCAAGGGATGGCCAGTGCAGCCGCTGCGATTGAAGCCAGTGCAGAAGGCGCAGCCAATAGCTCCGAACAATCCGAGAACCTGATTGGCATCGACGAAGTTCAGCGTTCGTTGAACCGCTCACGGGCCTCGGTCTACCGCTACACCAACACCGATCCGCGCAACCTCAACCCTCCCTTCAATCCCCGCAAACTCAACCCCGAGTACCGCAGCGATCAGAAGGAACCCTTGATGTTCCACCCCAATGAGGTGGCTCGCTTCGCCCGGGACGTCCTGCGCATCAAGGAAGTGACCGTTGAGGTACTGAACTCCCCTTCAACGGCAACCCAGCAACTCCTGGGTTCGATCCTCGAAGAACTGCGCACGATTCGAGAGCTTCTGGACTCCAGCAATCTCAGCCCCACCACCCTCGATAGCCGGCGGGATCAGCACGAGCAAGAACGCCCCGCGGCATAGACGCTGCACCTGACAGTCCCATCCCCGGATGTCAGGATGCACATATCTAATCTGTACTGAGGGTTTTCATTAACCCCCTCGATGGACTCAGACCCCCCTCCCCGAACCAGCGGATCCGCTCCTGCGGCTCAGGCTCCGGCCACCACGCAAGCCGCAAGCAGCAGATCCACCCCCGTGTTGAGCGAATCGAGCGAGGAACCCTTTAGTTCCAGCCCGATTTACGACTCCGCCGCTCCCCTCCTGGGCTTTGTCGTTGCCGTCTGCACCATGGTGATTCCGATCGCCAGCGTGCTGGGCAGTCGATCAGTACCCGTTCAGGTTGCGGCTCCCCCCTCTGGCGTGATCGAGCAACCCAGCCATGGATTTGCGCAGTCTGCAGGCCTCCCCGCGGCCAGGGCTAGTGAACCTGGTGGTGGAGATTCCAGCTGGAAGCCGCAATAAATACGAGTTCAACCAAGAGGCTGGAGTGATGGCCCTCGATCGGGTGCTGCACTCCTCCGTGCGCTATCCCTTCGACTACGGCTTTATCCCCAACACCCTCGCAGAGGACGGCGCTCCTCTGGACGCGATGGTGATCATGCACGAACCCACCTTTGCCGGATGCCTGATCCAGGCCCGTCCCATCGGCATCCTCGACATGCTCGACGAGGGGGCCCATGACGGCAAGCTCCTCTGCGTTCCTGCGGCCGATCCCAACCAACGGGGCATCAACAGCATTCGACAGATCGCTCCGGTGCAGCTGGAAGAGGTGGCCGAATTCTTCCGGACCTACAAGAGCATGGAGGGCCGGGTCGTCGACATCCTGGGGTGGCTCGATGCAGACGCCGTCCCTGCGCTGATCGAAGCCTGCAGCGCCGCAGCGCAACAGCCTTAACCCCGCTTCTGCAGCAAAAAGCCTTCAAAACCCAGGGCCTGAAACACCCGGGCCGGATCACCAAAACCAGCGGCGTTGACCAGGCTGGTGAGACGGGCCAGACCGATGGGATGCAAACCCTCCGAGGCCAACTGATCGCGGGTGAGATCGAGGCCACTGGCGCGCTGGAAGCGATCCCAGGCCGCATCGAGCTGGGGCTCCAACGACGTCAGGGAGCTGCGCATCAAGTCAACCAAGACCAGCTGAGCCCCGGGCTGAAGGCACTGGGCTAGGGCGCTCAGATAGGCCAGTTTGCTGCCGTCATCAGGAAGGGACTGAAGCACCAGCACCGAAAGGGCGCCGGCGTAGCCACCGGCTTCGGCGTCAGCGGCGACAAACCCCTCGACCGTGTCTTGATGCCAACGAATGGGAACCCCTTCACCCAGGCGATCGCGCGAGGCCTGGAGCATCTCGTCGCTGGGATCCAAGGCCGTCAGCCGCCAATCCGGACGCTGCGCAACCGCTTCCAGAAGCTCCGCGCCGGTGCCGCAGCCCGCCACGAGGACGGATGATCCCTCGATCTGAGCCTGGGGTGAACTGCTGAGCAGGGCCACGGCCAGGCGAGCCAGACTTCCGTAGCCGGGAATGACTTGGCTCTGGAGACGGTCGTAACCCGCTGGATGCACCGTTTCGGCCAAAGAAAGGCCAATGCTAAGCAGCCCAATGCGACACGGCAGGACGCTGCATTTGGTGTCAGCCGCAGCAAACAACGTCAAAGAACGTCTGCGGCCAGGTAGGTTTGTCGGCGCCGAAGATCCCCGCCCGACCGTGCCCACCATCCGTTTTGAACAGGAAGGCCAGCAGGTCGGATGCATTGAAGGGGCCAACCTTCGCAAGGCTGCCGTGGATGCAGGCGTCAATCCCTACGGCGGTCTGAACAACCTCAATAACTGTGGTGGTGTCGGCCAGTGCGGCACCTGCGTCGTCGAGGTGGTTGAGGGCATGCAGAACCTCTCCCCCCGTAGCGACGTCGAGCAGGTCTACCTGGCTGACCGTCCCGCTAACTACCGCCTGAGCTGCCGCACCAGCGTCAACGGTGATGTGACCGTTCGCACCCGCCCCCAAGGCGGCACCGGCAGCGGCTCCAACAGCCTCGTGGGCGCCATCAAGAGCCTGCTGGGCAAGTGAGCAGCAGCCGTCTTCGGCTCTTCAGTTATCCCAAGTGCGGCACCTGCCGCAAAGCCCTGCAATGGCTTGACCAGCAGGGCTTTTCTGTTGGGAATGGAAATCTCGAGCTGATCGATATCACCCTCGATCCCCCGGGCCTGGATGACCTGCGCCTGGCCTTCAACAGCCTGGGGCGCAAGCGGCTGTTCAACACCAGTGGCCAGAGCTATCGCGCCCTTGGTGCCGCGGCCGTCGCTGCACTCAGCGATGACGAGGCCCTTGCTGCCTTGGCTGCTGACGGGAAGCTGATCAAGCGTCCCTTCGCGATCACTGAAGCCGGCACGGCCCTGGTGGGATTCAAGCCTGAGGAGTGGCAGGCGGCTCTGGGCTAAGCGGCACAGGCGCTGTCAGTTCATCGAGTTCCTCCATCAAGGCGCCGATGCCGGCGCGGTTGACCTGGGCCAAGTAGTTCAACTTCACCTGCTGGAGCAAGCCGCAGAGCAGCTCCTGACTGCGCTCCAGGGTGTCCCCACGCTCCAGGGCTGCCGCCAACTCCTCCCAGAAGCGATCACCGAAGCGCTGCAGCAGTTCCGCCTGCCGGTCATCGCTCTGTGCCAAGCGATCCGCAGTTGTCCGGGAGAGCTCAACGACGGTCTCCACCATGCTGGCGGTGAGCTGACGGGCCAGGGCAGAGGGAACCACCGCCCCCCCAGGCACCTCCCGCAGACTTTGCTCGAGGGCATGGCTGAGCAGGGACTGCAGCTCTGGGGTCAGCCTGGGGGTGACCTGGCCGAGCACCATCGGTCCCCACAACTGCAGCAAACCCAGGAGGGGCTGCTCGAGCTGGGGGGGTAGCGCGCTGACACTCTGGTGGCTGCGCAGGCTCCGAATCATGCGCGGCCACTGGGGCGATCGAATCAGCGATTGGGTGCCATCCACCAATTGCAGAGCCAAAACCTCAAAGAGCTCCAACGCCAAGAGTGAGACGACACCGCGACTAATCACGGCCCGCAGCGGCTCGACATTGATCATTCCCGTCTGACTCAAGCGCTCCACCACCGGCGCCAGGCGCATCCAGCGCCAAAAGGGCAGCAACAGCGGCAGATCGATCCAACGCCGCAGCAGGGCATCCCGCCAACTCAAGCCTGGGAAGCGGCGCCGCAGACGCAGCATCCGCAGCAGGATGTCGAAGGCAAAGACGCTTTGAAAGAGCAGAAGGTCGTAGCGCCAGAAGTGATCGCTGGGGCGGCCGTTCTCATCAATCGAGCGCCAATAGCTCGTGGCGACCAGCGGGAGGATCTGCTGCTGCCAGAAGCGCCGCTCCTCCTCCCAGGTGTGTTGCTGTAGCCAGCCATCCGAGAGCAGGCGCTGGGCGGACTGCTTGGCGGAGTCCAAGCCAGCGCGCTGACGCAGGCGGTTCTTGATTTTCTCGAGGGTGCCGCTGTTGCCTGAGGCGGCAAAGGGGTTCTCGTTGATCATCGCCTCGGTCAGTGCCACCTGTTGACGGCGCAACTGAACCGAACTGCTCAAGGGAGCGGGTTTGAGCAGGGCCCCATCCAGTCGGTCGAACTGCTGCAGATAGCCCTGGGTCTCCCGATGGGGCTCAATGCCCTTCACCGGGTCGTAGAGCGGGGTGATGTTGGGCAGAACCGTCAGCGGAACCACCAGCGGCACCTGGGGAATCGGGGTCAGATTCCGTTGCAACCAGAAGGTGCGGAAGGGGACATAGGTGATGTCAAAGACCACCCAGACCAAATTGACCGTGGCCCAAAGGGCAATGGTCCGATCCCAGATCAACCAGCTGCGCGCCGCGGCGGTTCGCTGAACGGACAACCAACGCGGACGAACCATCGATCAAGCGAGGGGACGGACCTAATCTTCCCTAGCCGAACCCCCAGCTGGCAGCCCCGTCCTTGTCCTCGCACGATCCAACACAAGCCGCCAGCAGCAACAGCGGAGGTTCAGACCCCGAACGCAACCCTCAACAGCCCCCCCAGGAGAGTCCCTGGGTGTTCTGGAGGGGGGTGCTGATCACCCTCGGAGTGGCCCTGGGCGTGCGCCATTACGTCCTGGAGGCCCGCTACATCCCCTCGGGTTCGATGCTGCCTGGACTACAGCTGCAGGACCGGCTGCTGGTGGAGAAACTCTCCCTGCGCAGCCGCTCACCCAAACGAGGGGAGATCGTGGTCTTCCATGCACCCCACCACTTCGATCCCGTTCTGAGCGCTGATCGCAAGGTCGGACCCTTCAGTTGCGTCCTGGCCCAGCTGCCCATTCTGAACAGCATTCCAGGGGTCGCCGATCCGGCCTGTGATGCCTACATCAAACGCGTCGTCGCCGTCTCCGGTGATCGGGTCGTCGTCAACCCGCGAGGGCAGGTCAACATCAACGGCACCTGGCTCAAGGAGCCCTACGTGCAGAACTACTGCCCCGTCGATGCCCTGGGCATGGGGCAATGCCGGACCCTGAATGCCGTTGTCCCTCCGGGCCATGTCCTGGTGCTGGGGGACAACCGGGCGAACAGCTGGGATGGTCGTTTCTGGCCCGGTGGCGCCTTCCTTCCTGAGCAGGAAATCATTGGACGGGCCTTCTGGCGCTTCTGGCCCCTCCCCACATCCGGTGCGTTAGCGAGCAGCGATCCGCTTAAGGACTCCGGCGCCAAAGCTGGGGGTTAAGCCCCGTCGCCAGCACCTGCCCCTTGAGGGTTGCCTTCGCCAGGGGCTGGTTGGCAGCCAGCGGAGCGTAGGAATCCTGCTGGGCCGACCAGACCTGCTGGGGGTCAAAGAGCAACCAGCGATCCGTGCCGAGAGACAGCTGGGGAGGAGCGAGACCAAGCAGTGAGGCGGGGCCAAAACAGAGCACCTGCCAGAGCTCCTCGGCACTCCAGCCATCCACCTGCACCAGCTCCTGCCAGAGGGCCGGCAGAACGAAGCGATGGCCGGCGACACCAGGGCGGCGCTGATCCACCGGAAGCAACTGCTCTTCAGGATCCAGCGCTTGATGGTGAACCGCCACGGCGCTGATCAGCCCCTGGCGCAGCCCATGCTTCAGCCGCTGGCGATCCAGGGCGGATCCCAGGGGCGGCTCCACACGCCACCCCTCCGCGATCGGATCCAAGCTGGCGGAGTCCACCAGCAGATGCCACCAACAGACCGTGGCGGGCGGGCGCTGGTCTGGGGCGACGGCCTCAAGCAGGTTCACCGCCTCGGCGGTGGAGAGATTCATCAGCTGCAGGCAGCGCGAGGGATAGCGCTCGGCCAGCGCCAACAGGCTGCGCAGGGGCAGGCTTTCACTGGTGGAGGGATCCATGGGCCATCCCGCCCGCAGGGCCGCGACCCCCTCTCGGACAAACCCCTCTTGAGCCAGGCGGCGATCACGGGGCGAGAGGAGGACGGGAGCGTTGTCCATTTCCGCCAGGCTGAGGCCACGCTCAAGCAGCGGCAGAGAGGGGAGTTGGGCGCCATCCGCCAGCCCCAGGGCTCCACTGGCCAATTGATCGCCGTGGGGGGCCAGCTCCTGGCCATCCCCCGCCAGGCTGAAGCTGCCCCAGCGCAGAAGCTCGAAGCCCCCTGAGGACACCGGACCCAGGGCCTGAAGCCGCTCAGGGGAGTCGCGCCACTGGCAGGAGTCCGGCAGAACAGCGACGGTGCCATAGCCCGCCGCAATCGCGGAACGCTCCAGGGAGACCCTGGTTTCAGCCACCCCGTTCTGGGGATCGTCCAGGCAGGAATGGGGATCGACCAGGGCAGGGGCCAACAGGAGCCCCGAGGCCTCCATCTCTGGGGTGCCTTGATCCAGGCAACCCTCACCCCAGGAGACGATCCGGCCCTGCTCCAGACGCACGTCAGTGCGGCGAAGCGCCTGGCCTGGTCCCTCCAACAGCTGAACCTGGCGCAGCACCAGGGCTTGGGGGAGAGACATGGACATGGTCAACGCGGGGGACTGGGGCGATCAGAGCGCACCGGCAGCGGTTCGATCGATCACCCCCCCAAGATGCGCCGTTTGGTTCAAACACACCACCACTGGAGCCTGATCGGCTCCGTTGGGGTAGTCGATCACGGTGACGCCGCCGTTGCCCTGCTTGACGGCCCAGATGTCTGCCGGGGTCAGGCCCAGCAACGCGCAGAGGATCGTCTTATTCACCGCATCGTGGGCGACCACCAGGGCGGTCTCCTCAGCGGACAAGCTCGCCGCAATGGTGTTCCAGCCCCGCAAGGAGCGATCCCAGACGTCGTGAATGGTCTCCCCACCAGGCATCTGCACGGTTTCGGGGGCCCGTTTCCAGTCGGCCAGGAGCTCCGCCCAGCCCGCTGAGATCTCCTCCTCGAGGCGGCCCTCCCATTCACCGTGGCCGATTTCCACCAGATCAGAGACGCTGGTGAGGGGCACCCCCGCGTGGTGCTTCAAGATCCCCTCCGCCGTCTGACGGGGGCGAGACATGGAACTGGAATAGGCCCGATCGAAGCTCACCTTGCGCAGGAACTCGCCGGCGGCGGCGGCTTGGGCTCGGCCGTTCTCGTTCAAGGGGATATCGATTTGCCCCTGGAAGCGCCCTTGGCGGTTCCAGTCGGTTTCGCCATGGCGCACCAGCAGCATCCGGGGGCCTGGACCTTTGCTGGGCAGGCTGCTTCCGCAAACCTCGGGCTGCAGGTGGGTCGTGCCGTTCAGCGATTCGATTTGAACCGCGACGGGCTTGGAGGCCGAACCGGCTGGCGCAGGACTGACGTTGAACACCGACAAGGAGGCGTTCTCTAAGCGAAGGCGACGGAAGCCGGAAGCCTCCAAGCCAAGGAGGGCCAGCACGAGGCAACGCAGGATCGCGTTGTGACCGACCACCAGAACGGTCTTGGGGCTTCCCCCCGGGTCATGGGCCGCCAGCAGACCATCGAGAAAGCGCTGGGCCTGCGCCATCAACTCTGGGATCGGGGCGTACTCGGATCCATCGGCGCGCCGCAGCTGGAGCTGCTCAGGGCTCCGTTTCCATGTGGCGTAGTCCTGGGGAAACTGCGTCTGGACCTCACTGCTCAGCAGGCCACTCCAAGGGGCCAGGTCCACCTCGAGCAGGTCATCGCTCAACTGCAGATCCACGCTGGATCCCTGCGCCGCCAGCAGGGCCTTGGCCGTGTCGTGGGCGCGCCGCAGCGGAGAGCTGTAAGCCGCATCAATCGTCAGACCCCGCAGGGCTTCACCGGTGGCCAGCGCCTGCTTAGCGCCCACATCGGTCAAGCTCGAGAGGTCATCTCGGCCCTGGATCCGGTGCTCGAGGTTGAAGCTGCTCAGGCCGTGGCGAACCAGCAGGATCCGGAGGGACACGGGCACTTCCTTAACGAAACGGCATCGTATTTGAGGGCTCTATGGCCCCTCACTGGGCCGCAGAATGCAGCCCAGTGAGATGCACGGGGCGGTGGGGTGAGCACGGAAAAGGAGTCCAACAGTCCACGCAGGTCAGACACACCCAACTGGAAATCGGCCCTGGCGCTGGTCAGCCTGGCCCTCAGCCTGTTGCTCTGGCTCAACGGACTCGTCAGCAGCCTGCAACGCCCCTCCGTTGGCGATGACCTCAGCCGACGCCAGCTCGAGCTGAGCGTGCTGGCCCAGGGGAACTTGAGCGAGCCCATCCGTCCGCTGCTGAGCTCGGGCGACCCCCTGCAATCTCTCCAAGAGAGCCTCCAGAACGCGATCACCAGCAGCCAGGAGGAGGGACGCAATCCACCCCCGGGCCTGCTGCTTGAGCAGGCCCTACTGCTGCAACGCACAGGAGACCTGAGCCAAGCGCAGTCCCTGCTGAAGCAGCTCCGCCTCGAAGGGGGAGCAGAGCAGGAGATCGCCGGGATGCTGCTGGAGCCCGAACAGCACAGCCGCCAGTCGCGCGAACAACTCCTGGCCGAGTTCAAGGGATCAACTCTTCTGCGGCAGTGGAGCTGCGACGCACTGCTTGGGACTGAGGCCTGCCCAGGGGAGCAGGTCGCGAAGCAGGCCAGCGTGCAGCTGCTGGCTGTCACCCTGGTGCCCGGC
>VMBT01000620.1_pt1 | contig 21867 bp, 25 predicted proteins | sample 4404301 | NCBI WGS metagenome assembly VMBT01 (sample SAMN12238535, study PRJNA552566) | marine metagenome | isolation source: Coastal seawater | place: USA: coastal Georgia, Sapelo Island | collected 2008-08/2009-08
ACTGGACATTTTTTAGCGGATATGATTTTCATCGTCCGCTTTACCGAGTTTGTTCCCTAGATATGGTTAAATACTATCTGCCCAATAGTTGCTTTAGTCTGGAGTAAAGTCAATTGAAGATATTGCAAATTTTTCTGATGGGGGAATGGAAATTATTTAGACCTATGAATTATTTCTGAGAATATCGAGTAATACAATGTAAACATACTCGATATATTGCAAAACATCCTAATCATTACATGGTGTCGTACTCGTCTATGCTAGAGCAACTGGCAAAAATTGGATTCATGTCCAAAGATGAGGCACAGGTATTACTACTTGCAGCCAGAAATAATTCCCTTGAGCGTGGATAGGCCATATCCACCTCACAAATTTTCAATTAACAATCCCCAGTCCCAAAAAGCTAGCATCGTTTTTTACAAGTAATGACGTAATGATATTGTATGGTATTACTTTGGATAGGAATTGCAGTAGGAGTTTTAATTGCTGTAATTTTGATTGTAAAGGCTGTAAAGACTCCGTCTCAAGATATTATGGGAGTAAAACTGCAATGTATAAAGTGCGGTTTCAAATCAAATGAATCAAAATGTCCAAAATGTGGAAACAAGCCACAAACTTTTGGAGTATAGTGTCATTCTTTCCAAGAATCAAATGATTCTTTTGAATACTGCAAAAGACACTGTTCACAAAACGAGTCCCACTCGCCAATATCGAGTTTTTTGAAATATTCTATTGACCATTTGTAGGGTGGCTCTGTTCGGTATTGAAACTGCTGGATTGTGTAAATGTCTTTTTCAAAAAACTTTTTCAGACATTTTTTGCATTGTGCATTTTTCAATGATATGATAATTTTATTTGATAATTTAAGACCAATGATTTTTCAAGAATTTAGATTTGTAAAATTATGATAGGACCTCGAGGGCTTAGGTCTCAAGGTCCCGATGTAAGCAATATTCTGACTATAAGATATTGCTTATCGTTCTTAATTGATCGGTAATTTAATGATAGGTGTTTTTTGGAGACAGGGAGTAGTACAATTTCACAAACGCCAGATGAGGGATTCGAACCCCCGCACGCTTTCACGTAGCTGTTTTCGAGACAGCCGCCTTACCACTTGGCTAATCTGGCAATTTTATTTGCACAATCCACCATAATAAAGCAAATCAGAGTTCAGTCAATGTGAAAAAGTTCGTCATTGAATTTTTTCTTTATCTGCACCTTTGTTTTTTCCCATTCCTCATCAGATACCATATCTGTAAAGATGGAGCCAAATGAATCAAAATCATCACCGAGAATTTTTTTAATTTCCATTCGTTCCTTCTCACTAAAAGGAAAGTAGGAAATTACTTTGGAAATATTTCCAGATTCAGACTTTATCTCAAAAATTTTGTCATTCAAACTAGCACTAAATGGAGAATCCATAAACAATCCTCAAAATTCAGGTATTAAAATCAAAAAGATGAGAAAACACAAAATAGTATAGAGGCAGAATCAGTCTCATGGGATTAAATCTCAAAGATTTGGTTGTAAGAGAAAAAACCAATCTAGAGTCATTTTCAAACAAAGTGATTGCCATTGATGCATACAATGCAATTTATCAATTTCTTGCAAGCATTAGAGGTCCAGACGGATTACAGTTATCAGACTCTGAAGGAAGAATCACGAGTCACTTGAGCGGATTGCTTTACAGAAATGTAAATTTTCTATCTTTGGGAATAAAGCCTGTCTATGTCTTTGATGGGAAGCCACCATCTCTAAAGACTGCAGAGATTGAGAGAAGAAAACAGATCAAAAGAGATGCCACTGTAAAATATGAAAAAGCAATTGCAGAAGGAAATTTAGATGATGCAAGAAAGTATGCACAACAGACAACAAGTATGAAAGATGGAATGGTTCAAGAATCAAAAGAGATTCTCAGATATTTTGGAATTCCATATGTAGAGGCACCATCAGAAGGAGAGGCAACTGCAGCTCACATGACAAATACAGGTGTTGCATATGCCTCTGCAAGTCAGGATTTTGATTCAATTTTGTGTGGTGCAAAAAGATTGGTAAGAAATTTCACAAACAGTGGAAGAAGAAAGATTCCAAACAAGAATACCTACATTGATGTGGTCCCAGAAGTCATAGAAACTCAAAAGACACTAGATGACTTGGAATTATCAAGAGAGCAGTTAGTTGATGTTGGAATTTTGATTGGTACTGACTTTAATCCAAATGGGTTTGAGAGAGTTGGACCAAAGACGGCACTGCGAATGATTAAAAAATATTCAAGATTAGAAGACATTCCAGAAATTCAAGAGCAACTGCAGCAGATTGATTTTGAGGAAATTAGACAGATTTTCCTTAAACCAAATGTCGCAGACGTGGATGATTTGGATTTCAAGAGTGTGGATTACGAGGGACTGACAAACTATCTTGTCAAAGAGAGAAGTTTCTCTGAAGATCGAGTTAATTCAACATTGAATAGATTGAAAAAAGCTTTAGAGAAAAAAAGTCAGAATTTGGATCAGTGGTTTTGAAAATCTGAATTTAATAACTAGTGAAAATAATTTCTTAAAGTGTTCCAAACAGAAGCAAGAAAGACGCTAAAAGACGCACCAGTAATGTGGAGAAGAATTAATTCAATTGGGATTATTTTGGATTGCAATTCCACATATGCGGCAAATTTTGGATACGCAAAGTCAGAGATTCTTGGAAAATCAATCTTTGAGCATGTTCCAAAAAATGGGTGGGAGTCAATGAACAACTCTTTGAAAACGTGGTTTGAAACAGGCAAAGTAACTGACCAAAAGATCACATTCAAGAGACAAGATGAGACGACATTTCAGGGACTATTGCAGGCTACCAGTCTGTATGATGAAAATAAGGAGCTGGTTGGAAGCAACACAGTAATTTTGAATTTGGAGGATAATTCCGCTGAAAGAATCAAAGAGATGAAGAATTTTTTCAATGAAGCCAATTCAAAGTTAGAGGAGATTGGAAAAACAGATTACGAGTCTATGGATAAAAATTCAAAATCAGAGTACGAGGGACTCAAAAAAATGTTTGAGATGCTGATGGATTTGGATTTGAATAAAATTTTTAGTTAGAATTTTCTTTGATTGATTTTTGCAATTCATCAAATGCAGTTTGAATCTCACTGATTGCAGTTCCATCTTCTAGTGTACTAATATCTCCAATTTTCTCATTGCTTGCAATTGCTTTGAGTAAGCGTCTCATTATTTTGCCACTACGGGTCTTTGGTAGTTTTGAGACAAAGTGAATTTCTTTTGGAGTGGCAATTGCCCCAATATCTTCTCTAATTTTTTGAATAATTTCAGATTCCAGCGATTTTGTATCCTTTGTTGTATTTTGTTTCAATACAACAAATGAAATTATCACTTCACCTTTTACATCATCTGCAATTCCACAGACAGCAGATTCTGCAACATCAGTGTGAGATACGATGCAACTTTCAAGCTCTGCGGTTCCAATTCTATGTCCTGCAACTTTTAGCACATCATCTGCACGACCTAATAGCCAGAAATATCCATCTTCATCTTCTAGTGCATAGTCACCAGGATAGTAGCAGTTTTCATATTTGGACCAGTAGACAGTTTTGTATTTTTCATCATCGCCCCACAATGTCTGAAGCATTCCAGGCCATTGGTTTCTAATTATGAGATATCCCTTTGTTCCACGTTTTACATCGTTTCCATTTTCATCAACTACAGACATTTGGATTCCAGGAATTGGCTTTGTTCCAGAACCAGGCTTTAATGGAATTGTTTCAATTCCAGGCAGAGCTGAAATCAGCATTCCACCAGTCTCAGTCTGCCACCATGTGTCAATGATGGGACACTTTTCTTTGCCAATTGTTCTATAATACCAACGCCAAACTTCGGGATTGATTGGTTCACCAACACTTCCAAGTAATCTAATTTTTGAAAGATCAAATGAATTTGGAATATCATCACCAAATTTCATAAACATTCGTAATGCAGTTGGTGTTGTGTAAAAAATAGAGACGTGATACTTTTGTAAAATGTTCCAGATTCTAGATGCGTCTGGAAAATCAGGAGCTCCTTCATACATTACTTGTGTTGCACCATGAAGTAATGGAGCATACACAACATAGCTGTGTCCGGTTACCCAACCAATGTCTGCAGTACAAAAGTAAACATCAGAATCCTTTATGTCAAAAGCCCATTTGTAAGTAGAGTAGAGATGAGTAAGGTATCCACCTGTCCCATGCAAGACACCTTTTGGTTTTCCAGTGGTCCCTGATGTGTAGAGAATAAACAAAGGATGAGTGCTTTCAAGTGAAACTGCCAAATGTTGCGCAGAAGATTTTTCCATCAATTCATCATAGTAACTGTCAACTGAATTCATCTGAATTTCTGAATTGGTTCTTTTAACAACTAGAACATGTTCAATGAAATCAAGTTCTGAAATTGATTCATCAATTATCTCTTTGAGTGGAACAACTTTGCCGCGTCTGTATCCACCATCAGCAGTAATGATTACTTTTGAGTGAGAATCAACTACCCTGTCTTTAATTGATGTTGCACTGAATCCTGAGAAAATCACTGTATGGGTTGCACCGATTCTAGCACATGCCAACATTGAGATTGGAAGTTCAGGAATCATTGGCAGATAGATAGTTACTCTGTCTCCTTTTTTGACACCTAGTGAGACAAGCACGTTTGCAAGTTTTTTTACAGATTCAAACAATTCAGCATAAGTCAGGACTTTGGAATCACCGTTTTCGCCTTCCCAAAATATGGCAGTTTTTTGGGATTTTTGTTCCTGATGAACATCTAGTGCGTTGTAAGAGGCATTAATGGTGCCACCTTCAAACCATCTAGCAAAAGGAGGATTCCAGTTCAGAACTCTCTCCCATGGAGAAAACCAGTGGAGATTTTTTGCCTGTTGCTCCCAAAATGAGATAAAATCAGAATCAGCCTTTTCCCTTATTTCTGGAAAATTATTACCAAGACCAATATCAAAAGTGTCAGACATATAGAAAATGTATGTAGAGACGGTTTTTTAATGTTAAAAAAAATAATTAAAAAAATTATTGTGCTTCCATTCGAGCAAGCCAATCATTATCGTTGTCATCATTTGATGTGTGTGTTGTCACCTGTTGGGGTGGTTCTGGAAATGTTATTTGTATTTCAGATTGTGTTGGGTATTCTGGAGTTGGAACTGCAGATGCGCCAATTGGTTCTGAAGGAATCATAACGGGTTCTGTTGGTGCTTCTGGAAGACTTGTTTGAATCAATTGTTGTGATTCATTCGTTTCCAGATATGAAACGGCAGATTCTTGGATATGAGATGGACCTGATGTAATGTCTTGCATTTCTAATGCCAAGTTTGCAATTCTGCTCTGTACATTTTCAATTTCTTTTGTCTCGTGGACAACATGTTCAATTACCTCATTTGTACATGTCTTCACGGTTTCAAAAGTATTTTCAGAGATTTCATTGCTCTTGAACTGAACTTTTGCATCAAACATTAACATTTTTGCAGACTTCATTTGTTCATCTAACTCTGTCAATCTTGCCTCAAGTTTAGCTTTGATTTGACTTTCTGTTTCATCTAAAGATACAAGTTTTGATTTGTATTTTTGATGAATGATTTCTGCATCTGATTTCATGTCATCATTTTCTGAAACGATGTCAATCAATGCTTTTAGACGACGAAGAGTTAGTTGTTTTTCACGAATGAGTCTTTGTGAGTCTAGTCTCCACTTTGGAATGAAAATTACGACTTCGCCTTGAACTACTAGTTGCTCATATGGAATTTGCTGTAATCCCTGAGCACCACAGTCAACGCCAACGGTTTGAATTGAACCGTCAATGTCGGTCATTGTTCCTGCGACTTTACCCATGAATGTTCCGTACATGTCTTTCACGTTTTTACCGATTATTTCGATATCGCCGTGTGTCATAGGAAAAACTTTAGAGATTTGTATAACCGAGAAAGTGTAAGAAATGTTTCTAGTTTTTGTTAGTAAAAATTAACAAAGCCAATATCTCACCACAAATTTAGAAATTTTAAAATTTAGAGAGAAAAATTTGAGTGTATGATTCAAAGAGACGAACTTGATAAGATCCTGGAATTTGTAGGAAATAGATGGGTTGAGATTACTAAAGACAAATCAAACAAAACTATGGAAAATCTACCAACAGAATTTTGGATGAATTCAGTTGGCGGCAGAACTGCAAAGAATGGATTTTGGGTGACATCATTGATGTATACAGAAAATGAATCAGATGCATTAGCATTCAAAGAAGTTTTACTTCGATGGCAAGCTAAAGGTCAAGATCGCGATAAAGATAAAGGACCAGACTTGATTCAAATCGGCAAAAAGAAATAGACTATTAATAATTGTAAATTAGTTAGTTATCATTGTCAGAGTTTTCTTCTAAAGAAAAAAAAATTCTCAGTAATCATTTTTCAAACACTGACAAAGAAGTTTTTGCAATAATTACACCGCAACAAGTAGATCGTGGAGCGCTCATGTCAAGATACAGTAGAACAGACAAAAGTATGAGAAGAGTTTTTCTTGATGAATTTTTAAAAAATAAAAATCGTGGAGAAGAATTTTACAATAGAGTTCTTTTAGAATACGGAGACGATTCAGTAGCAGAATTAGGTGAAGCACAAATTGCAATTGAAGGATTATCAAATATTGCAGTAAAGAAAATTGAAGATCGCAGAATTGGTTTATCTTATTTGGAAAAGTCTTCAAGATATGTTGCATGGAATAAAAAAGAAAATGGAAAATACAGATTTTATAGAGACAGTGAAATTTCAAACTCTAGATATGCAGACAAATATGAAGAAGCATGTAATTTTTCATTTGATGTCTATTCAAAAACTATAGAACCACTAACTAACTACATTAGAGAAAAATATCCAATTGAAAAATATAATTTCAAAGATTCAACTGATGGAAAAGAAAAATTATTTACGAAATTGAGAAATGAATCGGATTTAAAATCTGCAAATTTTATTTACAAAAATTCAACCAAAGCAAAAGCTCTAGACATTCTAAGAGGATTGCTTCCAGCATCTACTTTGACAAATGTTGGAATTACAGGAAATGGTAGAGCGTTTGAATATCTACTTACAATTTTAGCCTCCTCAAATCTTAAAGAAGAGCGTGATTTAGCCTCAAAAATCAAAAATGAGTTAGATACTACAATCAAAGCATTTGTGAGAAGAACCAACGATAAGTATGGTTTAGAATTACAAAATTATCTAAAACAAATCAAAATTAAATCAAATTCAATTTCAAAACAGAAAATTCAACCAATAGTGAAAAAATCACAATTCACAAAACTTGCAGAATATGAATCAGAAGATGCAGCGATAACTAAAATCATAGCGGCACTTGTATATGAGCAATCTCCAAGTACATCATTTATTGACATTGTAAAACAAATTAAAAAGATTCCAAAGCAAAAAAGAATTTCAATAATTGAAGATTTTGCAAAGTTGAGAAAAAATCGAAGGCACAGACCATCAAGAGCATTTGAGAATGTGTACTATACATTTGACTTGATGAATAACTTTGGAATGTTTAGAGACTTTCATAGACATAGAGCTCTGACATTGCAAAGACAGTTGTTAACTACAGATCATGGTTACAAAATTCCAAATGAATTAAAAATTATTGGAGCTGACAAAGAATTTGTTGAATGTTTGTATCAATCAAAATCAACATTTGATTTGATGAGAAAAAAAATGCCTGAACAATCACAGTATGTTGTTAATCTCGCTTACAATTATCCATACATGATGAAATTAAATTTGAGAGAAGCATGTCACTTAATTGAACTAAGAACCATTCCTCAAGGACATGTTGATTATAGAAAAGTTGCACAAGATATGTTCAAAGAAATCAATAGAGTGCATCCCAATCTTTCAAAAATAATGAAATATGTGGATCTTAAAGAATATGATTTAGAAAGATTTGAATCAGAGAAAAGAACTGAGGAAAAAAGAAAAAAATTAAAATCTAGAAAGTAGTTTGAGATATTCAATGAGTGAAGATTTTAAAAAAACACGTGAAGAGTGGAAGAAAATTTTATCTCCTGAGGAATTTGAAATTTGTATTAATCATGGAACAGAACCCCCATTTTCAGGAAAATACAATTCAACGAAATTAGATGGTAATTTCAAATGCACTTGTTGTGGTGAGGAATTATTTTCTTCAGATACAAAATTTGATTCTGGCAGTGGTTGGCCTAGTTTTTGGCAACCAATTACTGATGAAAAAATAGAATACATTAGAGATTCATCATACGGTATGGAAAGAATTGAAGTTAATTGTAAAAAATGTGGTTCACATTTGGGACACGTCTTTGATGACGGTCCAAAGCCGACAAATTTGAGATATTGTATTAATTCATTATCGCTTAAACATGAAAAAGATGAATGAAATTTTTCAAAAATTATTAAACACCAATAATAAGAAACAGAATTAAAGAGATGATGAGAATTGTTACTAGAAAAGAGGAAATGAAATGCGAATAATAATTTGTGGATTTGGTGTAGTAGGACAGAGTCTTGTCAAGTTGTTTGAATCAAGATCCGATGAACTATATACAAAATACGGATTCAAGCCAAGAGTTGTTGCAGTATTCGATAGCAAAGGTAGTGCAGTTGAAGATGCAGGTCTTAATTTAAAAAAATTAAATGATATCAAAAAACAATTTGGAACAGTCAAGAATTATTCTAAATCAAAAAACACCATGAATGGAATTGATATTTTAAAAAATGTAGATGCAGATGTGTTAATTGAAACTACTGCAAGTAATTACAAAGATGCTGAACCTGGAATGTCTCACATCACAATGGCAATGAAGAAAGGAATGCATGTTGTGTCAGTCAACAAGGGTCCATTAGCTCTTGCGTTTCCATCATTAATGGAGTTGGCAATTTACAATCAAGTAATGTTCAAATTTAGTGGAACTGTTGGTGGTGGAACACCAATTTTGGATTATGCAAAAAATAGCCTCAAAGGGGAAAGAATTACTTCATTTTCAGGCATTCTAAACGGAACAACAAACTACATTTTGACTAATATGGGAACGGGTGTATCATACAAGGACGCACTAAAAGATGCACAAACAAAAGGGTACGTGGAGGCAGACGAGTCATTAGATTTAGACGGACTTGATGCGGCAGCAAAGTTGGTAATTTTAGCAAATTGGATTATGGGTATGAAAGTGACAATGCCAGATATTGATTGTACAGGAATTAGAAAAGTTACATCTGAAGATATCAAAAAAGCATCAAAAAAGAATTGTGCAATAAAGCTAATTGCATCATGTGATGAAAAATTAACTGTTAGTCCCAAAGAAATTTCTAAAGATGATCCATTATGTGTAAATGGAACATTAAATGCAATTGCATTTACTTCTGAGCACTCTGGTACTCAGACAATCATCGGGAAAGGTGCAGGAGGAATTGAAACTGCAAGTTCAATTTTGAGGGATTTGCTTGATATCAGACAAGAGATTGGAAAAAATTGAAATCAAATTTAATTTCAAAAAGTGAAACTAGTGAATTACTTAAAGTAATTTCTGAGAAATGGAGAATGGAATTTCCAAAAATCAAGAATCTCAAGGTACATCAAATTCTAGATGATGTTCAATTAATTACAGGTCAAGGAATTAAAATTTTGAAAATTCAAGACGAGTATTTACCGTTCTTATCTGAAACCGAAATTTTGAAGAAATTTCCATCGGTAACTGTAGACATGGGCGCTGTCAAATTCATGTGCAATGGTGCAAATTTAATGAGGCCTGGAATTAGAAAATTCACATCTTTTGATAAGGATCAGTTAGTGTGTATTGTTGAGGAATCACAAAACAAGTTTCTTGCAGTAGGAAAATCAACAATGTCTAGTGAAGATGCAGAAAAAATAGACAAAGGGGAAATTCTAAAAAACTTGCACTATATCTCCGATAAATCATGGGAAATTGGAAAAACTATTTACGATTAAATTTTATTTTATATTGCTTCAGTGTATTCTTCTGTTCCAGATTTTGTGATTACTAGAATATCTAATCCGTCACCACTTGCAGAATCTCTCAATGATGCTGCTTTGACTGCGCGTTTTGCAAGACTGACTGCTTCATCTTTTGTCATGTTTGGTTTGAATTGTGGATCTAAAACACCTAATGCCATTTCAGCTCCAGTTCCTACTGCTGCATATTCATCAGGTAGAACAGAACCTAAAGGATCCAAAGTATACATAATTGGTTTTTCAACTACTCCGCCGACGATTACTTGAGTAAGAAATGGGAAAAATCTTCTTTCATACATCATGTTTGACATCATTTTTGCAACGGTGTTTGGTGGAACGTCTCTTTTTAATTCCATTTTTCTAATTTTTGCCAATGCTGCTAATTGTAATGCCAAAATTTGCATATCTGCAACTAATCCTGCAAATGTTGCGCCAACTTTAGGAGTGATTGGAAATGTCTTTTTGCTTGATTTGCTTACAAGGAAATTTCCAAAGGCGATCCTTTTCTCACTTACTAGAACTACTCCTTCATCAAAAGTAATTCCAACAGCAGTTGCTCCTGGCATGTACATTGACATAATAGAAATAATTTTGGAGTATAATAAAGGGCTTTCTGAAAAATCTGTTCCAAATTACAATAACCTAATTATATTGAATAATCATCGAAGCACTAAATGGCTACTGCAGAAATCAATGGAGGTATTTTGAAAGATGTCACTTTCATGGGCATAAGATCAGTAGTTGGAGTTATTTTCATTTTACACGGAATGGGGAAATTCAATCCAGGCTTTGTAAATTTTATTTCAAGTTTAGGATTGCCTCCAGAGATGCAGATCCCTATCGCATTAGCAGAAGTGGTTCCAGGAATATTGATGATTTTTGGAATATTTACTAGATTTTCAGCATCATTGCTATCAATTGTAATGATTGGTGCAATCTTTCTAGTAAAGGGCGCACAAAACATTACGGGTGAAAAGGCAGTAGAGTTTGATTTAATCTTACTTGCAGTATCACTATTGATTATTGTTGCAGGTCCAGGAAGAATTTCAATTGCTCATGCAATTAAGAAGATTCCAAGATTCATTCATTAGGATTTTGAAAAATTCTCTATTACTAGTGCAATAGTTTTTGTGGTTTTTCGAAGAAGATCAACTCTTGCAAATTCATTTGGAGAATGAATTCTTGAAAACATGTAGGTACTGCCAACAGAGATACAAGGTGCCTTTAAGATGTGTACAAAGGGAAACATTGGTCCAGTACCAGCATTGGATACATTGAGAACATACTTGCCAAAAACTTGTTGTGCAGCATCTTTGACATCAGAGACAAATGGGTGAGATGAATTTGTTCTAGCTGCTGCTTCTCCATGAAAAACTTTGACTTTTACATCAGAGAAACCATTTCTTTTTAGATGAGATTTCAATCTCATGATTTGTTTTTTTGGATCCATTTTTGGAACCAGTCTGAAATCAATTTTGACTAATGCTTTTGATGGTAAAACAGTTTTTGCACCTTCACCAGTATATCCGGAATAAAATCCAGCAATATTACAAGTTGGGTCGGCTACAAGTGCCTTTTTGACATCAATTCCTTTTTTATTTCCAACAAATGAATTAATTCCAAATTCCTTTTTGAAAGAGTCAATTTCAAATGGTTCATTTTTAATTAAATTAAGATCATTTTTGCTTAAAGGTTGTACATCTTTGTACCAATCTTTGATGAGAATTTTTCCATTGGTATCTCGAAGTGAGTGAATAACTTCAATTAATCTCCATGCAGGATTTTTTATTAAAACTGCCAAACTAGAATGAGCATCTCGTATAGATTCCTGTACAGATAATTCAACAAAAAGTAATCCCTTCATTCCTAATCCAACTATAGGTCTGTTTTTTGCATCAACATAACCAAATTCCCAAATTACTCCATCACATGAAAATTTCTTTTGGTATTTTTTGAGATATTGTTCAATGTGTGCACTTCCAGTTTCCTCCTCACCCTCAATTAGGAATTTAATATTGCATGGGACATCACCAGTAGTCTTCAACCATGCATCAACTGCTTTGATTCTGGTGATTAATTCACCCTTGTCATCTGCAGAGCCTCTACCAAAAATTTTGTTTCCTTTTTTTGTACCACTGAATGGTGGAAATTCCCACAGTTCAAACGGTTCTGCAGGTTGAACGTCATAGTGATTGTAAAACATCAAAGTTTTTTTCGGATTCTTTTTTGATTTAATTTCTGCGTAAACAATTGGTGCAACACCTTTTTTCAATCTAAGAATTTCGGTTTTAAGTCCAGTTTTTTTTAGAATTTTTTCAACTAATTTTGCACATTCTTCAATCCCCTCATTTTTAGCAGATACCGAAGGTTGCTGGATTAGAATTTGTAATTCTTTAATCAGTTCATCAAAATTTGAATCAATTTGTTTTAGGACATTCATACTATCACACAATTTTATCAAAGGGTTTCATCACAGATGGTAATTCATCAAGTAAATCCATAGAAGTGATGTGTAAACCATATTTTTTTTGTGCAGATTTTCCTGCAAGTCCATTAATGAAAGATGCCGCTGATGCAGATTCAAGTGGATTTCTATTCTTAGAGAGGATTCCTGCAACTAATCCAGAGAGAACATCTCCAGTTCCCCCTACAGTCATAGCAGGAATTGTTTTTTTGTAAATGTAGGTAGTTTTGCCATTAGAAATTATATCTGTAGGTCCTTTTAGTAAAATTGTCACCCCGTATTCTTTTGCATTTGTTTCAACTTGTTTAATTCGCTCTTTTTGCACATTACTAGGAGTCATTCCGAATAATCTTGAAAATTCACCTGCGTGTGGAGTTAAAACCACATTTTTTTCATGTAAGAGAGGAAGAATTTCTGGAATTAGTGCACTTGCATCAAGAGATAATCGGGTATCTTGATCAATCAGTGATTTGACAAGATGTAGTAATGAATTTCTATCCTGAATGGATAAACCCATTCCTATTGTTGCAGAATCAAGATTTTTTGGTAAAACTCCCAATAATTTATTGACCGCACCTCTAGTGAGTTTTTGATCAACTAGAGGAATGACAATTAGATTTGGAGATACAGAACGGGTTGCCTCTACATTGATTTTTGGAACACATGTGTAAACAAGATCGGTTCCAGATCTTAATGCAGCAATAGAAGATAGTATTGGAGCTCCATGATAGATGTAGCTTCCACCAAGAACCATTACAATTCCATTTTGACCTTTTCGTGATGTAGATTTTCGAGATGGAATGAATTTTTTAACTATTGAAGAAGTAAGTAATTTCTGCATAATTGAACAATCAATAGAACTGATTTAAACTATTTTGCTTTTTTTGATTTTTTTTTAGTGGAATCAGAATTTTTTGATTCAGATGAATTTTTTAATTCACGTCCGAAAAAAGCTTTTCTGGCAAAACACAGATAGGTTGTATGACCAATTCCTTGAAATGAGTGTCTAGTTTTTCCTTCTCTAGCTTCAATATTTCTAACAATGTGTTCAGTGGATTCAATATCAGTAAATTCATTTTCGACCAAAGCCATACTGAGTTTTTCTAGTTGGTTCATTGTAGGACATATTGCAAAAATTGAACCACTTCCTTTGAGCATTTCTCTTACTTGCGGGATTACAGTCCAAGGATCACCTAAATCAATTAAAGCAACATCAAAGTCTGATTCAGGAAATTTCTTTGCTGTTTTCAAATCCATTTTGTACTGTGTAACGTATTTTGAGACGCCTGCTTTTTCTAGATTTTTTTGAGCAATCTTCATAAAATTTTCATCAACATCAAAAGTGTGTACATGACCACGGGGTTTGACAATACTTGCAACGCAAGATGTTAGTGATGCACTACCAGTTCCAATTTCAAGAATCTTTTGTCCATTTTCGATTCCTGCCCTGGCAATAATGTATCCAATATCTTTTGGATATACAATTTGAGTCCCATGTTGAATTTTCATCACATAATCATAGATGGTGGGTTTGAGAAGATAGACATACTTGTCCTTATTTGTGATTAATCGTGAACCGTATTCTTTACCAATGGCATCAGCATGTTTGATAACTCCAATATGAGTATGAAGTGATTCCTTTTTTGAGATTTTAATTAGCCATTTTTTTGAAGAATTGAAATAAAGTAGTACTGGAGAATTTTGCTTTATTTTTTCCATAAACATTCTGAAAAAAATGAGATAATAATCGTTTGTTATGTTTAATGAGTTTAGAAAACTTTTAGGTCCAAGAAGAAAATCCTTTTTCCAAAGTTACTGCAGTAAAACCCTCACTGATTAATTCATCTGCAGCAATGTTTCCACGGTAACCAGATGCACAATAAGTACAGATTTTTTTGTCTTTTAGTTCCTCAATCTGTTTTTTCTTGATATTTCTAATGCATAGACCTAATGGCATGTGAATTGATGATTCAATTTTTCCAGAATTCAATTCGTCAGATTCTCTAACATCAATAATGACATAATTATTGAGATCTTTTTTCAAATCTTCTGCAGTAATTTTTTCTGCCATCTGAAATAGAGAGATTTCGCGGGTTTTAAAAAAATTGGCATTTGGTAAAATGTATGATCAGTCTTAAATATCATTTCGACGTATTATATACAACGAGAAAACCATTATTCTGCGTCGTAGATGATGGTATGGAAAGCCCTCATGTTAGGTAAACGTCCTTTGAAACAGGCTTTCCGTGTGTCTCGTTGTAGATTAAATTTTTTAACTCCTTGATTCTGATATTATCATGAGCGAACACAAATTGCAAGGTTCCGGCGGATATGTTTTTGCATCATTAACTGATGAACAATTGAAGAAAGCAGATTTAGGAGTTGGAAAATTGTTCCTAGCACCAATTGGAAAACTAGAATCAGACAAAATGTCAAAACACTACTGCAATAATTGCGAAACAGAATTCAACAATCCACCAAAAATCAATTTGGAGGAAAATACGAATGAACAAGTTGCAGATAACCTCGTTTTAGTAGAAAGAGGTCAATACACATGTGAGAAATGTGGCTCAATTATTGGAGAATATCGTGTTTTTAAAAAGAATGATGAATCCGAGGAAGCAGGAAAAGCAAAGCCACAGTCATAAAAATAAATAATCAAACGATTTTCATTTTATCATGACAAGTATGAAATGTGTATCCTGTGGAATTAGTTTTTTCTCTCCAATGGGACATGACAAATGCTCCAGATGTTCTGGAAAAGAAACACAAGGTCATGGAGGACATGACTCATGTGGTTGTGGTCACAGCCATTAATTTCTTTTTTTAAAAAATTATAATTAATGTACATTACAGAAAATATCATGAAAACTTCTCAAGAAATGAAAGAGTTGGTTGAAAATTTCATTAAAGTGACGAAGATAGATTATGAAGATCAAACTGACAAAATTAAAAACAAAGGTGACATAATTGACTGGCAATACAGAGTTGGAACAAACGTCATTGTAAGTAAAAATTCTAACAGAGATGACAGAATACACATTAATGTAAATATGAGATTCCCGCAAGAGGATTCAAAATTATTGACATCAAAAAATCAGGCATTTGCAAAAACAATTATGGAGATTAGTCACATATGTACAGTTTGCAATGTTGGTCACCAATGGATTAAAGAAAATGATTTGATTGTAGGATTGGCAATTTTTTCTCACGTTGATGAATTGGTTTTAGATAGAATCAATTTTCACAATACATGGGATAATGTGGTGCGAGTTTCTGGACATACTCAAAAAATTCTGCGTTCAAATTTTAGTGGGTTTAAAACAGCAAACAATACTGAATCAAATTCACAAAAATCAATTTACGGATAATTACATTCTATCAGGAGCAGAAATTCCCAATAAATCGAGGGATTTTTCAATGGTAATTTTATATGAATTTACCAGAGTCAAACGTGCTTTTTCAAGTTGTTTGTCATCAAGGTCAAGTACATGGTTATGTTCATAAAATGAGTTAAAGGCTACAGCTAATTCATGACAATACCTTGCAATAACTTTTGGTGACAAATTTTTTGCAGAATCACGGACTTGAATATTGAACATTCCAATCAATTTGATTAATTCAAGTTCTGTTTTTTCTTGGAATACAGAATAATCGATATCAATGGACGTTTCAGAATTTGATTTTTCCAAAATTCGTGAAGCCCGAGCATGTGAATATTGGATGTATGATGAAGTGTCACCTTCCAAACTAAGGGATTTGTTCAAATCAAATGTGATTATTTTATCCAAATCCTGTTTGATCATCTCATATCGAAGTGTACCAACAGAAATATGGTGAGCAATATCTGCGACCAATGATGGTTCAAATTCAGGATGTCGTTTTGTGGTTTCCTCGATAGTTTTAGATTTTAGAATTTCATATACAGAATCAGCATTGACATAGACACCTTTCCTACCAGACATTTGTGCTTGTTTTCCATCAGTATCTATTCCCAATGTTTTTGCAGTTTCAGGACTCAGAGTGACTGACTCATATCCCAAGTGAACATACGAATCAGGAGACGACTTGAATTTATCCATTAATTCAGTAATTATTTTTTGTAATCTGGATTGTCTAGAGTCAATAACAGTGATCACTTTATCGCCTGAAAATTTTGATTTCTCCGAGTTGTTTTCACTAACTACTGTTTCCCACAATATTTTTGAATTTGGTTGTTCGGGAAAATATTTTTGATATTCAAATGGGTCATTTAACAATCCCAATTTCCAAGCAGCGTATGGAATATCTTTTGCAATGTATGTGGCAGTCCCATTACTTCGGACAATTACTTTATCCTCATCATTCTCATTTCCCCTAATTACCCAACAGCCTTCGTTTTTACCATCTTTTTCAAATTCAATTAATTTCATATTTTTTAATTTTTCAAAGATTTTAGACCACAAACCTGAACGGATAATTTGTGATTCAAAATTAAGACAATCATAAAAGACACCAAGATTCCAGCATGTTTCTAATTGAGCAGAGAGAACACGTTTAGTTACCACATCTGCAAATTTTGCAATTTCAGAATTTCCCTCTTCAATTTCTTTTAAAATATTTTTTCGAATATTTTCTAATGATGAATCTTCTTCGTATTTTTCAGTAGTTTTAACATAAACATCATCGCCACAATAGTGATCAAATTTTTTTCCATTAGGAGGTTCTAATTCAAATCCAAAATGTTTGAATCCCAGAACAATATCAGCGACTTGAAGACCAGAATCATCTACATAATTTAGAACATTGACTTTATAGTTTGATTTTTTTAAAATTCTTGAGACACAGTCTCCTACAATGATATTTCTTACATGACCAATATGCAACGCTTTATTCGGATTGACACTAGTGTGTTCAATCACTAAAGTAGAAGCATTTCCTAAATCCACATCACCAAAATATGGCAAATATGATTCAGAGAGAATTAACTGACCAAGTTTTGTCCAGTCTGCATAGAAGTTTAGATAGCCAGATGGGTGTGCCTCAGAGTGATCGACTAGAGTACTAATGCAATCAGTGTATTTTTGATTAAGTAGTTCAGAAATTTCCCTTGGACTTTTTTTTAGTTCTTTGGCTAAAAGAAATGAAATATTTGAACTAACATCTCCAAATCCAGGTTTTGCAGGTTCAACGGTAAATACAATTTCATTGATAGACATTTCGTCTAAAATTTTCTTTAGATTGTTTTCAATTTCATCAAGAATTGCCTGGAAAGTCATCTACAATTCAAAGGATTTAGAAGCTAATTTATCTAATGCCTCTAAAACACCATCTCCTGCTGCAGATTTTGTAGTCATTGTTGCGTGCGATTGAACATCATCAGATGCATTACCTAAAGCGATACTGATTTGGGCTTTTTTGAACAAAGGAATATCAGTTGCACTATCACCAATTGCAATTACATCTTGTTTTTTTATTGAAAATTTGTTCATAATTTTTTCAAATCCAAATCCCTTGTCAATCCCTTTTGAATTAATATGAAAAGCGTATTGACTATCAGATAATTCCACATTGGAGTTATGTTCGGATAGAATTTTTTTAGCTTCAGTAATATCAAAAGTCCTTTCAAGAACCACCTCAGTTAATCTTGGAAATACCGGTTTTTCTATTACTCCGTTAATTGAATTTTGTAAAATTCCCAGTGCTTCTTTGCATTCTTTTAGATCACCCAGCAAAATATGTTCATTAGTGTTTAGTGTTATACATCCGCCATTTTCACCAACAGCTGTTTTTGTTGTACCTCCAAATATTGAAAGCAAAAATGCCTCAACTGATGATCTTCCAGTAACAAAGATCACATTATGACCAAGATTAGTTAATCGTCTCAAAGAATCTAGTGCTTCTAAGTGAATACGTCCTCCACCATTTTCAGTAATTGTTCCATCAATATCTACTGCAAAGGTTTTGATTTTCATGAATATTTTGCCATTTGACCAAATAATAATTCATTCTAAGAGTTATTGTAAATGAATTTTCTTGCGTATTTTTTCAGACAATAATAGACCAAAGATTCCAACAATTATTGAAGGAATAATTGTTAAGACAATCACTTGAGATATTATCTCAAAATAAACATAGTCAATCAAACTTGGAGAAACTAATTTTCCTAAAAGTATTTCATTATAGGTGTACATTACATATGGATAATAAAACATGTAAAAAACAGAACCAATCAAACCCCCTACAAAAATCAATGATTTCTTTGATTTATCGAAACTAATTATGAGATCAGAGACAACCAAAGGAATCAAGTTGAGAGAATAGAAAATCAGAGAATCTACCAAGGCAAAATTTGGAGCTATGGCAGTAGAACCATAAATTAACAAAAATAAACCACCCAAAATAGTAAACATTCCCGGTTTGAAATTAGATAGTTTTGATGATAGAAATAGACACGTGGAAATTATCATTGGGTAAAATATTGTGGCAATGATAAATGCAAAACGAATTTCAGGATTAAAATCAAAATAATCTGTTTTTGAGAAAGGCAATGATAATGAAGAAATTAATCCAGAACCAGATAACCACACAGGGATTATTGCTAAAACATGCAGATAAGATAAAGAGTTTGAAATATTATTGAATTTCAGAAATCTGCTTATTGCAAACATTCCACCAACTGCGCATAGAAACATTCCAGTGATTAATGTCAAGTGAGGTGGACTTAGAAGACCATCCAAACCAAAATTTGAATGCCAAATGAAATCAAATGGTCCAGCACCAGTAAGTAAACCGATTCCCAAAATTTGGATTTTAATTGAAGTGAAATATTCTCGTTTAAAATTTTGTAAATTTTTCCATCCTATTGCAGATATAGAGACTCCAAAAAGTGTGATTGCAACTCCAGTATACATCAATCCATGAGGTGGTGAAAAAAAAGTTTCAGGTTTACTAAGTAAATGATTCGTAATATCCCAGCTACCACCTACAGTGACAATTAAAATTCCAAAACTAACCATGAAACTTCCTAAAAGAAAAAATTTCTTTGAGTTTACTTTCATAAATCCTGTATCAAGTTTTGTTTCAGAGACCATATCTTATTTCATTTTTTTTAAAATATTAGGGATTTACAAATATTTCAAATTTTTCAACAAACTCATTTTGATGATCCATATTACCAGAATTAGGAAAATGTGAAGATTCGTTAACATGTGGAATGTTTATAGATTTTACATAAATTTGAAAGACTCCAGTTTTTTGAGGAGTGATTAATTGAGTCATGGAAAATGGCACATTAGGTATTGAAGGACGGCTCATAGCTTCAATTGAAGGATACTTGGAGACTGATTTTTCTAATCCACTACTATAATTAATGGAAATTTCATCTCCTTTTTGGATAAAAATTGGGGATTGTAGATAGTCATAACTGACAATTTTAATTATTGAATCTGTATTATCAATATCAGGAAATGCTGTTGATACAATGTGAATGTCCCCATACTCACCAATGTTTTTAGATTTTATTTCTAGACTGGTAGATTCACCAAGAGAGATTTCTGATTTAGATAATTTTGCCTCAAAATAAGGTTGAGAAATTAATTGTTCTTTTTCTAAAAATTGTTCAGGCAGAACAAAAACAGACATTACAAAATAGATTACAAGCAATGAAGCAATTACAGGAAAAAATAAAATTTTTTTCATAGAAAATGAGTAGAGATTACGATTAAAAAATGATGATTTTTTTGAAGAGATTTTTGTAATTCGTTAATACGTATTCTTTTTCAAGAGGTAATACGATTTTATTTACAATAGAAATCTAGTCTGATAATATGGGAATTCCTGAAAAGATTAAAGCCATTCAAGACGAAATGGCAAGAACACAGATCAACAAGGCAACAGAACACCATATTGGATTACTCAAAGCAAAGATTGCAAAATTAAAAAGAGAACAAGAAGAAAATGTTGCAAAAAAATCATCAGTAAAAACAGATGGGTTTGATGTTCGGAGGTCGGGAGATGCGACAGTAGTTTTCATTGGATTGCCAAGTGTTGGAAAATCCACACTCTTAAACAGACTAACTGGTGCTAAATCTGCAGTTGGAGCATTTCAGTTTACCACCCTAACAGTAGTGCCTGGAATGATGGAGTATAGGGGAGCAAAAATCCAGGTGTTGGACTTGCCAGGAATTATCAAAGGAGCCTCGTCTGGAAAGGGATTAGGAAAAAGGATTTTATCAGTAGCAAGAAGTGCTGACCTAGTTTTACTGGTTTTAGATGTGTTTCAACCATATCATGAAGAGGTGTTGATTAACGAATTAGGGAATATAGGAATTAGATTAAATCAACTTCCACCAAATATCACTATTGAAAAAGCTTCCATGGGAGGAATTGCAGTTGCACAACAAGTAAAATTGAATAAAATTTCTGAGAAACATCTTAAAGATTTACTACATTTGTATGGAATTGTCAGTGCAAGAGTTGTGATTAGAGAGGACATTACATCAGAGCAATTATCAGATCACATTGCAGGAAACATTAGTTATTCAAAATCATTAACAATTTTGAATAAAATTGATTTAGTAGATAGAGATTTTCTTGAAGATTTTAAACAAAAAATAAAGACAGAAGTGATCGAGGTATCAGCAAACTCAGACATCAATATTGAAACATTAAAAGAAAAAATTTATGAAAAATTGAAATTCATTCGAATTTACATGAGGCCAAAAGGTGGTGAAACAGATTTCAAGGAACCTCTAATAGCTAGAGAAGGAGATTCAGTTGAAGATGTATGTAATAAATTGCATAGAAGAATGAAAAAAGAATTCAGATATGGGTTAGTTTGGGGAAAAAGTGTAAAGTTTGGAGGACAAAGAGTAGGATTAGATCACATCTTGCAAGATGAAGACGTGTTAACAATTATCAAAACCAAAGGTTCCTAAAATGAACAAAGATTTTGAAACCAGATGGTGCAAATTTTGTATTGATAACACTAAACAAGAAATTGTTTTCATTCCTGAAATGGCAACATACAAGCGAAGAAGAAAATTCGTATGTACTGTTTGTAAAAAATCAAGCTGGATGCAAGGTAAAAGACCATCTGCTGAAAGTGTTTACTAAAAAAAATGGATCAAAAAATGATCTAGAAAAAAAATAAAATTGAAAATTACTTTATAATTTGTGATCACTTTGTGTAAAAAAATTTAGTTTAACCACTGAAAAATGATGAAATAGTCGATTTGTCATGGCAGCTAAACGAAAAGCAGCAAAAAAGACTGCAGCTAAAAAAGCAGCTCCAAAGAGAAAGGCAGCTCCAAAGAGAAAAGCCGCTCCAAAGAGAAAAGCAGCAGCAAAAAAGACTGCAGCTAAAAAAGCAGCTCCAAAGAGAAAGGCAGCTCCA
>VMBT01000622.1_pt1 | contig 21857 bp, 16 predicted proteins | sample 4404301 | NCBI WGS metagenome assembly VMBT01 (sample SAMN12238535, study PRJNA552566) | marine metagenome | isolation source: Coastal seawater | place: USA: coastal Georgia, Sapelo Island | collected 2008-08/2009-08
GATTGACAAAATGTCCATCTGTCTCCCGGCATCATTGACGTAATACTCTCGAGTCACTTTATGACCAGTTGCGGCAAGCAAGCTTGCAATGCTGTCGCCATACGCAGCCCCGCGACCATGACCAACATGTAATGGGCCCGTCGGGTTAGCAGAAACAAATTCCACCTGAACCGAACGGCCACGCCCAACATCACTCTCACCGTATCGCTCGCCGGACTGCAACACCTCCGGGATGATCGCCTGGCGACATGAGGGCGTGAGATAAAGATTAATGAAGCCAGGACCAGCGACTTCAGCTTTAGCTAGAAACTGATCGTCTTTGATCGCGCTAACAATTTCGCCCGCAATATCTCGGGGAGGTCGTTTTAACTCTTTGGCGATTTGCATCGCGATGTTACACGAGTAGTCGCCATGATCAGCTGACCTGGGGCGCTCAAGTAGAATTCTGTCTAAAGGAATATCGATTGATGACCGTGTCAGAGCGGCGTGTATGCTCTGCTTGATCGCATCGATGGTCTGTATCGTGTAATTCATACCACCACTTCGTTAATTTTCATCGTTATTGAACGGCTTGATGAGAAGCTCTCACTAAACATCAATCGGATCAACATCGAGCACGAATCTAACTCCTGATTCGTTCAAGTTACTGATCTCTTTCATCCACCGCTTCAAAAATATTCTTAAAGGTTTCCTTAGTGTACTTTGTACCAATAATTGACCCCGAATAAGTCCTGCTATTTTATGAATCGGCGCAGGAACCGCATCATACACATCTATTGCCTCTGATTTCAGGTCGAGTGCGCACAAACGTGCACGATTTAAGAAATTCTCCACTGAATTAGAACTAGGACTGGAGGCTCGCAGTATGGCTTGATACGAATACGGAGGGAAGTCCGACAACTCGCGCTCTTTGAGCGCATCGATTGCAAAATCATCGTATGAGTGCCCAATGAGATGTTGGTAAATTGGATGGTCTGGAAACTCTGTTTGCAAAAGAACCTGTCCCCTTGACGAACCACGTCCAGCGCGACCCGACACCTGCAGCATCTGTTGAAATTGCCGTTCGGTCGCTCTGAAATCTCCGCTATAGAGCGCTTGATCAGCACCCAAAATAACGACTAAATTGATGTTGGAAAAGTCATGGCCTTTCGAGAGCATTTGCGTGCCGATGATGATATCAACTTGAGTCTGATCAATTGACTGCCTCATTGCCTCGAAAGAGCCCTTCCGACGCGTGCTGTCACTGTCCACTCGAATAACACGCGCGTGACCGAACCGAGCAGCGACCTCCTCCTCTAATCGCTGCGTACCATGTCCAAGATCGTGTAAATCCTGATTACCACACTCACCGCATCGACTGGGCACTCGGCCTTGATATCCACAATGGTGACATCGCACGTGATCTGGCCTTTTATGCAGTGTCAAAAGCGCGCTACAGCGGTGGCAAGATACGCTCCACTGACATGACGAACAAAATAAGGCTGGAGCGTATCCACGTCGATTGATGAATACCAGTACTTGCTCACCATCATCAATTTTCGATTGCATCGCGTGAATCACCTGAGGTGACAGGGTATGACTCTCCGATCGAAAAACTCGAATTAACTCAATAGTCGGCAAGGAGCCTAAAGGGCGATCGGAAAGCACCGCTCTTTTATAACGCTCTCGAAGGACATTGTGATACGTCTCCAGAGACGGTGTTGCCGAGCCAAGAACAACAGGGATATTTTTTAGTTGACTCAGATAAACCGCCAAATCGCGAGCATGATAACGTACGCCCTCAATTTGTTTATAAGAGGTGTCGTGCTCTTCATCGACGATGATCAGCCCTAATTGTTTTAATGGCGTAAATACTGCCAATCGGGTTCCAAGGATAATTGATGCCACGCCGTGACGTGCTTGCTCCCAAGCGATAAGCCGATTCGAGTCCCCCAAACCACTATTGAGCGTCACGATCCTCTCAGAGGGAAATCGGCGCTGCAATCGATCCTTAAGCTGTGGTGTCAAATTAATCTCGGGAACTAACATTAAAACCTGCTTCTTTGACTGTAATGCTCTTTCCATCAATTCAAAATACACTTCGGTCTTACCGCTACCCGTCACTCCTTGTAACACCCAGACGTGTGCGCCATTTAAATCGAGACTAATGGAGTCCACCGAACGAATTTGAGACTCCGTAAGTCCCAGTTTTTTCGGGGTGACAGATATTGCGCGATCAACCTTCATGAACTCATGAAGATCGCGCTGCTGAACCTTGATCCAGCCAGATTGAATCCAATTGGTTAACTGTTTCGACGCATTCGAATAGATACGGCGAGCATCAGCCAAGACTGTTTGCTCGTTAGATAGAAGGTGTTCATACAGGCGCTGCTTTCCACGCGACCTCGCATCCAACGTGCCAGCAATTTCCAAACGACCCGACACGGTGAGCGAATACACATTCTCCAAGTACTCTTTCCCAAGCCGATTCATACGAATCGAACGTGGAAGGCCCACAAACAAACAACGCCCTAATTCAAAGCAGTAATACTCAGAAACAAAGCGACACAATGTAATGTAGTCAGACGAAAGAGGCGCCACATCGATGATAGAGCTGATCCCCTTGATCCTTCGCGTTTCCACGTTTGTGTTCTCAGAAACATCAATAACGATACCCACTTGTTTTTTATTACGAAACGGAACCTCGACTAGCGAGCCCTTAACGACAGGCAAACCGTTAGTCCGATAATCAAACGGGCCATTCAGTGGGACATCGAGGTGGATTTTCGCGTAACTCATTATGCGAGGATCTCATATACCTGTGTTAGGCGCAGTGGCTTGTCTGAACAAGCTATCGACTCACTAGACAAAGATCAGTGGCCTAGGAATACGGCAGAGGCTTTAAGTTGACTGATGATACTGAGGGCTTAACTCGCGTACGGCTTCGACTAAAGCCTCAACATTCTCTGGGGGTGTATGTTGAGATACACCATGACCCAAATTGAATACGTGACCGGTTCCGTTTCCAAACGTTGACAAAATATTCGCAACTTCCTGGCGAATGACGTCTGGGTTAGTCATGAGAATTGCGGGATCCATGTTCCCTTGTAATGCCACCTTATGACCGACTCGCGCGCGCGCACGACCAATGTCTGTTGTCCAGTCTAGGCCCAAACCATCGGTATCGATTTCAGCTAAATCCTCCAACCATTGGCCACCCCCTTTGGTGAATACAATTCGTGGGATTTTCTGACCATTCACCTCTCTCGTAAGACCCGCACAAATACGATTTAAATTTTCAAGTGAAAACCGTTTGAAAGCTCCGTTTGACAGAGACCCGCCCCAGGTGTCAAAGACCATCACAGCATCCGCACCGGCTTCAATTTGAGCATTCAGATAGCCTATTACTGAGACCGTTGTGACATCTAAAATTGTTTGAAACAAATCAGGCCGCTCGTAAGCTATTTTTTTGACCCGATGAAATTCAGTACCGCCTCGACCTTCTATCATGTAACAGGCGAGTGTGAATGGGCTACCAGAAAAGCCTATAAGCGGCACTGACCCACTGAGTGCACGCTTGATGCTACTCACAGCATTCACGACGTAACCGAGCTTCTCGCCAGTATCAACCGCTGAAAGTTGATTGATTTGCGCCTCATCCCTGAGTGGTCGCTCGAATTTCGGGCCCTCTCCCTCCTCAAAGTACAACCCAAGGCCCATGGCATCGGGAATCGTTAGGATATCCGAGAAAAGAATCGCTGCATCGAGACGAAAACGTGCAAGTGGCTGTAAGGTCACCTCTGTCGCCAAATCTGTGTTTTTACACAAATCCAAAAACGACCCTGCCCGCGAACGAGACTGCCGATACTCGGGCAAGTAACGACCCGCCTGTCGCATAATCCACGTGGGAGTATAGGGTATGGGCTGCCTGAGAAGCGCCTTAATGAACACGTCATTTTGAAGCGCGCTCAAACCTGGGCCTCTTGTAATGTTGTTACAACCAAAACACGTCTCGTGCCACTACCGAGGTAATTCGGAGGCACCCATTAGAAATTCGTCAATTGATCGGGCACATTGTCTACCCTCCCTGATCGCCCACACAACAAGAGATTGACCACGCCTCATGTCACCAGCGACAAACACTTTGTCTTTTGAGGTTTTATATTCATCGGTATTGGCCTGAACATTGCCTCGAGCATCAAGCGCGACTCCCATTTCTGTAACTACCCCCTCATGAACAGGATTAACAAATCCCATCGCGAGCAACACAAGATCCGCTTTGATCTCAAATTCGCTGTCAGGAATCTCCTTCATTTCCATCCGCCCATCAGGATTGCGTGACCACTCAACTCGCGCCGCAATCAATTTTTCAACTTTTCCGTTAGAGCCCTCGAACCGTTTGGTCGTAACAGACCAATCACGCTCACAACCCTCATCATGTGAAGAGGACGTTCGTAACTTGATCGGCCAATCTGGCCAGGTCAGCGGTCGATCTTCCTCCTCAGGAGGCATTGGCATTAACTCAAACTGAGTCACGGAAGCAGCGCCATGTCGGTTGGAAGTCCCAACGCAATCTGACCCTGTATCCCCACCACCAATGACGACGACGTGCTTTCCCGTCGCCATTATTTGATTATCTAACAAGTCACCTGCAACAACTCGATTCTGTTGGGGTAGGAATTCCATGGCGTAATGAACCCCATTTAACTCTCTGCCTGGAACCGGAAGATCTCTTGGCACCTCAGACCCTCCCGTGAGCGCAACCGCGTCGAAATCCGAAAGAAGCTCGCTGTGCGTCACCACATTCTGTGACAAATTATTCACTCCTGGGATTTGCTTACCAAGAGATCCAACACATGTGCTGGTACGAAACTCAACACCCTCTGATTCCATTTGGGTGATCCGTCGATCAATATGGCTCTTCTCCATCTTGAAGTCGGGGATCCCGTATCTTAATAACCCTCCGATACGATCATTTTTCTCAAAAACAACCACGTCATGACCCGCTCTCGCCAACTGCTGCGCGCAAGCAAGGCCGGCTGGGCCAGAGCCAACCACTGCGACGCGCTTGCCCGATTTGTGCTGAGCCGGTTGTGGCGCGATCCATCCTTCAGACCATCCCTTGTCAACAATCGCATGCTCGATCGACTTAATCGCAACGGCGGAGTCGTTAATATTTAACGTGCAGGATGCTTCACAGGGCGCTGGGCAGATACGACCGGTAAACTCTGGAAAATTATTCGTTGAGTGAAGTGTTTGCAACGCCAACTGCCAATTTTTTCGGTACACGAGATCATTCCAGTCAGGAATGATGTTATTGACCGGGCAACCGTTTTGACAGAATGGAATACCACAGTCCATACAGCGAGAGCCCTGTCGAGAAGCCTCCTCATCGGAGTGAGTGACAACGAATTCTTCGTAATTTTTAACTCGACTCTCAACCGGTAATGTTGACTCGTTTACACGTGTTTCTTCTAAAAAACCCGTTGGCTTTCCCATTATGCTGCCTCCTGTTGATTCTGCTCAGCCATTTCATTCAACGCACGTCGATACTCATGCGGGAAGACTTTGACAAACTTGGATCTCGCATCCTCCCAGTTTTTTAAAATTTCTTCCGCAACCTGGCTATTTGTTCGAATGAAATGTTGGGTCACAAGACCTTTAAGTAGACTCTCATCTGTCATACCTTTGTGCATTGGCGCGCCAGTTTGTTCACTTTCAGGCAACACTGACTCAAGAGCGACCATCGAATGATTACATCGTCGATCAAAATCACCCTTTGGAGCGTAAACGTAAGCAACACCCCCACTCATTCCAGCTGCAAAGTTACGGCCTGTATCACCAAGCACGACGACCGTGCCGCCTGTCATGTATTCACAACAGTGGTCTCCGACTCCCTCGACAACCGCGGTCGCACCACTGTTTCTCACAGCAAATCGCTCTCCTGCAACACCGGAAAAGAAAGCCTCACCCTCGACCGCCCCATAGAGGACAGTATTACCGACGATGATGTTGCGTCTTGCCTCTCCAGTAAAGGTTGATGACGGTCTGATAATAATGCGACCTCCTGACAAGCCCTTACCCACATAATCATTCGCATCGCCACGCAAATCGAAAGTGATGCCTCTGGCCAGAAACACGCCGAAGCTCTGTCCGCCAGTTCCCTCAAGGTTCACGGTAATGGTCTCATCGGGTAATCCTTGGTGCCCATATCGACGCGCCACTTGGTTGGATAGCATTCCTCCAACGCTCCTATTGACGTTGATGACTTTCGATTCAATCACGACAGGCTGCTGCTTCTCAAGCGCAGGCATCGCCTCTTTAATAAGCGCGTTATCCAGAGCCTTCTCAAGTCCGTGATCCTGCACCTCTGAATGACGTCGAGCAACATCGTCAGGCATGTCAGGGCGATGGAAAATCTTCGTAAAGTCTAGACCCTTAGCTTTCCAGTGATCAACTCCAGCTCGCATATCCAAAAGATCTGATCGACCGATAATTTCATCGAGCTTCCTGACCCCCATCTCCGCCATCAATTCACGAATTTCTTGAGCAACAAAATGAAAGTAATTGATGACGTGTTCGGGTTTTCCAGAGAATTTCTTCCTAAGCGCTGGGTCCTGAGTCGCAATCCCAACGGGACACGTGTTCAAGTGGCACTTTCTCATCATGATGCAACCCTCAACCACGAGGGGCGCAGTTGCGAAACCGAACTCATCGGCCCCGAGTAGGGCACCAATCACGACGTCTCGACCGGTTTTCATTTGTCCGTCCACCTGAACCACGATACGACCACGAAGCTGGTTCAGAACAAGCGTCTGTTGTGTCTCCGACAAACCGAGCTCCCATGGAGCCCCAGCATGTTTGATTGAGGATAAAGGAGACGCTCCTGTCCCACCGTCGTATCCAGCAATCACGACATGATCAGATTTTGCTTTCGAAACGCCAGCAGCAACCGTACCAACACCAATTTCAGATACCAGTTTCACACTGATCGAGGCATCGGGGTTGGCATTCTTGAGATCATGAATCAGCTGCGCCAAATCCTCAATTGAATAAATATCATGATGCGGCGGTGGAGAGATAAGTCCCACCCCAGGAACTGAGAAACGTAGCTTTGCGATATATTGCGACACCTTATGTCCCGGGAGCTGCCCGCCCTCTCCAGGCTTCGCACCCTGGGCCACCTTGATTTGTATTTGATCCGCATTGGCCAAATACTCCGCGGTCACACCAAATCTACCTGACGCGACTTGTTTGATTCGCGACCTCAACGTATCTCCAGCCTGAAGATCGACGTCAGTGACGACCACTGAACCCAACACATTTTTAATACTGGATGCGGTCTTGACTGGGACGAATCGACCAGGGTCCTCACCGCCCTCACCCGTATTCGATTTCCCACCGATTCGGTTCATCGCAATCGCTAGAGTCGAATGAGCCTCTGTTGAAATCGAACCAAGCGACATAGCTCCGGTAGCGAACCGTTTAACAATGTCCGTCCACGGCTCAACCTCGTCCAACGGAACTGCTGGACCAGCAGATTTGATTTTAAAGAGTCCTCTCAAAGTCATATGACGGCGACTTTGTTCGTTGATCAGATCAGCGTACTCCTTGTACGTTTCATAACGGTTCGTACGAGTTGCACGCTGAAGCTTTGCGATAGAGTCAGGAGTCCACATATGCGCCTCCCCGCGAACACGAAACGCATACTCTCCGCCAGCGTCTAGTGAGCTCACCAGTGTTGGGTCTTTTTCGCTGTAGGCCCTCGCGTGCTCGTTAATCGCTTCAAGCGCGACTTCCTCTAACCCAATGCCTTCAACATTTGACGCAGTTCCCGTGAAATATGCATCTATAAACTTCGTGTTAAGCCCGATCGCCTCAAATATCTGAGCACCACAATAAGATTGGTATGTCGATATACCCATCTTGGACATGATTTTATTCAGCCCTTTGCCAACTGCCTTGACATAGTTTTTATGGGCATCAACGCGGTCCATACCGAGCTCTTTATCGACCATCGTATCTAAGGTCATAAACGTCAGCCACGGGTGAATCGCTTCGGCTCCATATCCGGCTAGTAGGGCAAAATGATGTACTTCTCTCGCTGATCCAGTGCAGACCACAAGTCCCGTCTTTGTGCGCAACCCTTGACGTACTAAATGATGGTGAACGCCACCTGTCGCGAGTAACGCGGGTATCGCTGCTCGCTCAGCGTTCACACCTTCATCAGACAAAATCAGTATGGTCTTTCCCTCGGAAACCGCTTGTTCCGCCTGGGCCTGAATATCGCTCATCGCTCGACGAAGACCTTCGACACCCTCGGCAACGACAAACGTGGTGTCTATGATTTCACTATCAAAAACTCCGCCTGAGACCTCAACGATATTACGTATTCGGTCGTAATCCTCGACGTCGAGAACCGGTTGAGGAATCTCTAATCTCTTCGTAATCGTCGAATAATCAACGCCCAATAAATTGGGTTTCGGACCAACATAAGAAATCAACGACATCACCAACTCTTCACGAATTGGATCAACCGGGGGATTAGTGACCTGGGCGAACAACTGCTTGAAGTAGTTGTAGAGCGATTTATTTTTGTCGGAAAGCACAGCCAACGGGGAGTCGTTACCCATCGATCCTGTGCCCTCTTGCCCAAGAGACGCCATCGGTTGAAGGATGAATTTCATATCCTCTTGCGTGAAACCAAATGCCTGCTGCACATCCAGTAGCTCGCGTGGGTTGGTCTTGCCCTCCTCTGACCCCGCCGGCTTCAAATCTGCAAGAACAAGCTTCGAATCGGCGAGCATTGCCCCGTAATCTCGCTTCGCGATCAACGATTCTTTGATTTCCTCGTCACCAATGATCCTGCCCTGTGTGGTATCAATGAGCAACATCTTGCCTGGTTCCAAGCGCCACTTGTGGGCAATATCTTTTTCATCAACCGGCAAAACGCCCACCTCAGATGCCATGATCACTCGATCGTCTTTAGTCACGACATATCGCGCGGGCCGCAAACCATTTCGATCCAGTGTTGCTCCGATTTGAACGCCATCAGTGAACGCAACTGCGGCTGGGCCGTCCCAGGGCTCCATCATTGGAGCGTGAAATTCAAAGAAATCTCGTCGAGCTTCGCTCATTAGTGCGTTACCCGACCATGCCTCGGGAATCAAAAGCATCATTGCTTGCGCAGGGGAGTAACCGCCCAGAACTAAGAGCTCGAGCGCGTTATCAAAACACGCTGAATCCGACTGACCTTCATCGATCAACGGCCATAACTTGTCAAGATCATCACCCAAGATAGGTGAAGATAACGCCTGTTGACGCGCCTTCATCCAATTCAGATTACCCCGTAACGTATTTATTTCACCGTTATGGCCAATCATTCTGAATGGATGAGCGAGCTCCCAACTGGGAAACGTGTTCGTCGAAAACCGCTGATGTACCAACGCAAGACAAGACTTAAAATCTGGATGCGCCAGATCGTCGAAGTACTCCCCGACCTGACTCGCTAACAACATGCCTTTGTAAACGATCGTTCGCGCTGACATTGAAGGGAGGTAGAACTCTCCTGATTGCCCATTAATTTCGGCAGCGACCCGATGCTCTGCTTGCTTGCGAATCACAAACAACTTACGCTCAAACGCCTGAGTATCAGCGCAATTTGAGCCTTTTTCGATGAATAGTTGACGTGAAACAGGCTCCACGTCTCGAGCTGTCTGACTGATGCCCGAATTATCCACAGGAACGTCACGCCATCCCAAAACCTCTTGCCCTTCAGCAACAGCCAGCTCTTCGAGAATTTTTTCTATCTTTTCCCGGCGACCCTGATCTTGTGGGAGAAAAACCATTCCCACGCCATAACTACCCAGTTTGGGAAGCTCAAATCCCAAATCTGCGTGAATTCGGAAAAAATCGTCTGGGATCTGTAACAAAATCCCAGCACCATCGCCGAGCATAGGATCAAACCCTGTCGCGCCCCTGTGCGTCAGATTGTCAAGCACCTCAAGGCCTTGCTGCACTATTGAGTGGCTTTTCTCGCCCTTAATATGCGCCACAAATCCAACACCACACGCATCATGCTCATTCGCTGGGTCATAAAGGCCCTGGGCAGCAGGTTTTACAAACTTTGTCACAGCTATTGCCTCTCTAAATCTTTTAAAACTCGGCGTCGGCGAGGGACGTTATTGCCAACTGGGCAGCCCACAGACACCAAATCCGGCTGTTAACCGGATTTTGACAGAACTCGTAATAGTACCGCGTTACATAGGAAATGATCAATATTGGCGGTCTAGCGGGTAGCTAGACCCCGTCAACCATGAAGATTTGTCGGTACTCTTTCATCGCGAAACGATCTGTCATGCCGGCAATATAATCAGCAATTGCCCGGGGGCGATCATCTCGAGCCTGGACTTGATATCTAGGTGGAAGCAGTCCTATGTCGTCTGAAAATGCCCCAAAAAGGCTCTGAACCACCCTTTTAGCCTTATCAGCCATCCGCTGTACCTTGTAGTGACGGTAAAGATTCTGATACAAAAATCGTTGCAGCGTCCGGTGTTTTTCCTCCATCTCTGGGCTAAACGAAATCAACGGTGGCAATTCTCGAACTTCCTCAACCGAAGCCGGAGCAGCTTCCAAAAGGCGGCGGTCGCTTTCTTTCACCAAGTCCGTCACAAAACTATTGATCGTCCGACGAATCGCCTCGCTAACCATAATACGTTCTTCAATTTCGGGATACTGACCGGAAACCATAGCCAAATGATCTCCAAAAACTGGAAGGCCCCTCATTTCTCCAAGCTGCAGCAACCCGGATCTCAGTCCATCGTCGATGTCATGATTGTTGTAGGCAATTCCATCCGCGATATTCGCAAGTTGCGCCTCGAGTGATGGTCGTTTTTTTTCCAAAAATCGCCGCCCAACGTCACCAAGTGACTCCGCGTTCTTCAAAGAGCAGTGTTTTAAAATGCCCTCCCGCGTTTCAAAACACAAATTAAGTCCGTCGAACGCCGCATATCGCCGCTCTAAACAGTCAACCACTCGCAATGACTGAAGGTTATGCTCAAACCCACCGTGTGTCCGCATGCTCTCATTTAGCGCGTCTTGTCCACTGTGGCCAAAAGGCGTATGGCCTAAATCATGCGCGAGAGATATCGCCTCAACCAAGTCCACATTCAGATCAAGCCGCCGGGCAATTGACCTGGCGATTTGAGCCACCTCAATGCTATGTGTCAGCCGAGTTCGGAAATGGTCCCCCTCATGGTTCACGAACACTTGGGTTTTGTACTCGAGTCGCCGAAAAGCCGTAGAGTGAATGATGCGATCCCGATCACGCTGAAATTCTGTGCGACCCTCCGGCTGCGGTTCACTGAGTTTACGTCCACGAGAACCATCTGAGGAAACAGCATACACCGCGAATTTATCCGACATGCGATTTATGACACCTCGTTCGATTGAAGGACCTCGTTAAGCAACTTATCCGAGAATTCACTCGTAACATAAGCCTCTCCAAGCCGCCGCAACAAAATTAATCGCAAACGACCATCCAACACTTTTTTGTCAAAACCCATGAGATCACGATATTTTGAAACACCCAATTTAGGTGCAGATGTCGGCAAACCAATTCCATCAAGTAATTCGCGTAACCGATTCAACTCTTGGGTGTTGAGCTCCCCGCTCAGAACTGATAGCTGACCCGCCAAGACCATGCCAGCGGCAACCGCTTCTCCGTGAAGCCATTCACCATATCCCAACCCTGCCTCAATCGCATGGCCGAATGTATGTCCAAAATTCAGTAGCGCGCGACTGCTCATCTCTGTCTCATCTTGCTCGACAATCTTGGCCTTGCTCGCACAACACACCTCGACTGCATATCCAAGGGAATCGAAATCGTGAGCCATTAGTTGCTCCGCGTTCAGCTCGAGCCAAGAAAAGAAATCTGCGTCCATGATCGCGCCGTATTTCACCACTTCGGCCATCCCTGCTCGAAACTCTCGCTCCGGCAACGTCGAGATCGTATTTAGATCAATAAATACCGCCTTGGGTTGATAGAACGCTCCGATCATGTTCTTTCCCGCCGGATGATTGACCGCTGTTTTACCCCCGACTGAGGAGTCAACTTGTGACAATAAGGTGGTGGGCATCTGCACCAATGGAAGTCCCCTTTGATATGTTGCAGCGGCGAATCCAGCGACATCTCCCACTACGCCGCCACCAAGCGCAATGATCATCGTATTTCTGTCGGCCTTGAGCTCAATCAACTGGTCATAAATCGATGCCAATGTCGCTTGGGTCTTATGTTTCTCACCATCAGGCAAAATAATTTCGTCTGAAGTAATCCCAATCTCGGCCAAACGAGCAGTCACATTGTCCGCGTATAGAGGAGCTACGGTATCGTTGGTGACCACAACAGCTCGCTTATAACGACCCACCATTAATTCAGAAAATAACGCGCTCTCTAAAGGAGAGCGACCAATAACGATCGGATAGGTCCGGCCAGTCAGTCCAACTTCCAGTTTTCTCATCATTTTATTTTTTCCAGAATCGCTCTTTCGAGACGCCGCAAAAAAGCTTGCAGGCTAAGGTCCCCAGTTTCAATTATTAAATCAGCAACCTCGCTATATATCGGATCTCTCTCCTGAAAGAGTGAATCAAGCCTGGCGCGCGGATCATCAGTCTGAAGCAACGGGCGGCTCTTATCGAGCTGAGTTCTTTTATATAGCGCATCTACTTGCGCCTTCAAATAAATGACAAACCCTGAAGATATGAGGTGTTGACGATTTTCCTCTCGCAAGACTGCACCACCTCCGGTAGCCAAAACAATATTCTCCATTTGAGTGAGCTCAAAGATCACGGCTTTTTCACGCTCTCGGAAGCCATCCTCACCCTCGTGATGAAAAATCGTGGGAATCTCAACGCCAGTGCGCTCGACGATCACTTGGTCTGAATCGAAAAACTCTTTTTTAGCCCGCTTCGCAAGTAATTTGCCGACCGATGTTTTACCAGCTCCCATCATGCCGACAAGGTAAATATTACCTTTCAGCGAGCTTATTGAGGTGCCTGCCGCTTCGGCTGAGTGACGTTTCATGTTCATGTGAGAATTTTAACCGCATACGGACCGAATGGGCGCTAAGGATACGCGCACTGCCCCAAGTGGCGAACCAAATTACCAATGAGGTTTGCCCAATTAGTTCGGAATGGTTAGCAAGATTATAATGAACCGGTCAAAACACTAAAACTTAGATGTTAATGAGTTTTCGCCGACTTCTCTACGCCGTCTTTTTCACAGGGATCAGTATCTCCGCAGCAGCAGTATTGATCGGAGTATTCGCGTTTGTGGTGGCTTACCCACAGCTTCCATCAGTCGCCGCGCTCACAGATTACAAACCCAAACTCCCTCTTCGAATCTACAGTCGGGAGGGTGTTCTGATCGGCGAGTTCGGACGGGAACACCGAGAGTTCTTACCCATTGAGAATGTACCAAACCATCTCAAGAACGCCATTATTGCTGCCGAAGATGAACGTTTTATGGAACACCACGGGATCGATTTCATGGGCATTGGTCGTGCCGCACTAGCTAATTTTGCGGCACGAGGAGCACGTCAGGGTGCGAGTACAATCACCATGCAAGTCGCAAGAAACTTTTTCCTCACATCCGAAAAAACACTCACCCGAAAGTTTAACGAAGCGCTACTTGCAATAAAGATTGAGAGAAATCTGACAAAAAATGAAATTCTCGAGCTATATGTGAATCAAATTTACCTTGGTCAACGGGCTTTTGGTTTTGCAGCAGCGTCAAAAATATACTTCGGCAAACCCCTTGCGCAGGCGTCCTTAGCTGAGTTGTCGATGATGGCAGGCTTGCCAAAAGCACCATCTCGATATAACCCCGCCGTTAACTTCAAGCGCGCACAACAGCGTCAGTTTTATGTACTCGGGAGGATGCACAAACTCGGCTTTATTTCTGACTCAGCATTAGACGCTGCCAAAGCTGAAAGAATAAAACTCTCATCGATACGTTCTAACCCCAGCAGACACGCAGAGTATTTTGTTGAAATGGTGAGACAAGCATTGATCGAGCAGTATGGTGAGGCGACATATACAAAAGGGCTAAATGTCTACACAACGTTGTCACTTAAAAATCAGGAGGCGGCTTTTCGTGCTGTCAAAAGCGGTCTCGAAAATCACGATCAACGACAAGGTTTTAGAGGTGCCGTCGCACATTTCAATTTATCGCGACAGTCAGAAGAAGATATCGAAGAATTACTAAATGAGTTTGACGCAATCGATAACTTAGTTCCATCCGTCATCACAAAAATTACAGATGCGAGTATCCAAATATATGCGAAGGGAAATGGATTCGTCACGCTCCAAAGTGAGGATTTTCAGTACGGCGCGTCGAACGCCCTGTCGCCATCCGACCAACACGACCCACTTGCCCGAGGCGATCTAATTTACGTTCGTCAACTTGATTCAAAGAAGTGGTCGCTGAGCCAAATTCCGGTTGCCGAGGGGGCGTTGATTGCCATTGACTCAGATACAGGTGCCGTACAGGCTCTTGTCGGCGGTTATAACTTTTATAAAAATAAGTTTAATCATGTGACCCAAGCGTTAAGGCAACCAGGGTCTAGCTTTAAGCCGTTCATATACTCTGCGGCGCTGGAGCGCGGGTTTACTCCAGCCACCATCATTGACGACAGCCCGATCGAAATAGATGAAAGTCAAACTGGATACGAGCTATGGGAACCACAGAATTACGATGGAGAATTTTCTGGTCCGATTAGCCTACGTTACGCACTTGCAAAGTCAAAAAATCTTGTGGCGATCCGTATCCTTCAAGCAATCGAACCAACGTATGCAAGAGATTTCATTACTCGTTTTGGCTTCAATAAGAAAAACCATCCCCCTTACCTGACCATGGCACTAGGGGCAGGATCAACAACTCCACTTTCTCTTGCCAGAGGCTACGCCGTATTTGCAAATGGCGGACACCTGGTGAACCCATTCTTCATCTCCCGAGTCGAAGATATCGAGGGAAACCTCATATTCAAAGCGTCTCCTCAACGCTCCAAAATCACCTCGAATACGGTGATTGATGCTAGAAACGCCTTTACGATGAATTCTCTGTTGCGCGACGTGATAAACCAAGGCACTGGCAAGCGTGCGAAAAGTCTCGGAAGAAATGATCTAGCCGGAAAAACAGGCACGACAAACGATAATGTCGACGCATGGTTTGCCGGTTTTCAAAGACATACCGTCGCCATCACATGGGTTGGGAAAGACCAACCCGGCCCTCTCGGTGAGAAAGAAACCGGTGCAAAGGCCGCACTCCCCATATGGATCGATTACATGAGGGTAGCTCTCAGGGGTATTCCTGAGGAGGATCTTCCTGACCCTCCAGAGGGCATTCGAGTCTTAAAAATCGATCCAGATACCGGCACCCCAAATCAACGTGGGATCACGACCGAGTACTTCTACGAAGAGAATGTGCCGGCCGAACAACCAGGCTATTTATTCTGAAAGGAGTGACGAAACGCTTCTGCGACATTATCGATCTTGTCTGATCGCTGTCGCGGCTTCAATCGCAAAGTATGTGAGAATGCCATCCGCTCCAGCGCGTTTGAAAGATAGAAGAGCCTCGAGCACACATTTCTCTCGATCCAGCCAACCGTTAGAAAAAGCTGCCTGAAGCATTGCGTACTCTCCGCTGACTTGGTAAGCAAAGGTGGGCACACGAAATTCATCCTTGACGCGAGAAATAATGTCCAGGTAGGGCATTCCAGGCTTGACCATGACCATGTCCGCGCCTTCCTCCAAATCCAGCCCGACCTCCCACATCGCTTCATTTGAATTTGCTGGATCGATTTGATACGTCTCTTTACTGCTTTTACCCAAGTTCGATGACGACCCTACTGCATCTCGAAACGGTCCGTAAAAACTGGAGGCGTATTTTGCAGCATAAGCAAGAATTCGGACATGGTGAAAGCCACCTTCGTCCAATGCAGTTCGAATCGCGCCAATTCTTCCGTCCATCATATCTGATGGAGCGACAACGTCGACACCTGAAGCGGCATGGCTGACTGCTTGTTTCACCAGAACTTCAATTGTTTCATCATTCATCACGTAGCCACTGTCGTCAATCAAACCGTCCTGACCATGACTTGTGTATGGGTCCAAAGCCACATCTGTGATCACACCTAGATCTGGAAATTCTCTCTTCAATGCAGCGACTGTTCGAGGAACTAAACCCTCGGGAGAATACGCCTCCTCAGCTAACTGAGTCTTGAGATCTGCATCTACCACGGGGAAAAGGGCTATCGCGGGAATCCCAAGCTTAACGCACCGTTCCGCAACCGGTAACAGCAAATCTAACGAATAACGATGCACTCCCGGCATGGAAGGGACTGGTTGGGTCGTATCCTTCCCCTCCAGGACAAAAACGGGGTAGATCAAATCATTGACGTCTAACTGACTCTCACGGGTCAAATCCCGCGAAAATTTATCCCGTCTGTTGCGCCGCATTCTCCGGCTAGGAAAGGAGCCTAATACTTGCATGAGCAAAAACCTCTTCGGATATTTTAACGACCGGAATCAGTCAAGAGAGCCATTCAATCAGTTTTTGACGCGCCTCGTCGACCCCAGTTTTGTTTGAACTCGAAAACAGCTGGACACTTAATCTCGAGTATTGACTACACAGTATATCGGAGACCATCTTGAGCTTTTTATTCGCCTCGTTTCTCGTCAGCTTATCTGACTTCGTCAGTAAGACGTGTATGGGTTTCTCTGTTGTCCCGAACCACTCGACAAGCTGTTCGTCCAAAATAGTTGGCGCATGCCGGCTATCCATCACCGCAAATAATCCTCTGATTTGATGTCGTTCGCCAAGGTATCTCGTTAACTCTCTACCCCACGCATTTCTCACCTCTTCTGGCACCTTGGCGTAGCCGTAGCCCGGCAAGTCCACAATAAACCTATCGTCGCCGACGCTAAAAAAGTTGAGTAGCCGTGTCCGACCCGGAAGTTTGCTGACGTGCGCGAGCTTTTTTTGATTCGTAAGCGCATTAATTGCACTGGACTTGCCCGCATTCGAGCGGCCTGCAAACACGACTTCGGAACATTCATCCAGCGGAATCTGATTATATTTCTCGAATGACTTCCAATAAGTTGCGTTTTGAATAATCACGGCCACGTAAAACTTATGAGATAAAATGACGTCCGAATATTAACGCAAACTCGGTAAGGACAACTGACCAACATGATTTTCACTAAGCACTTCGCAATCCTAATTTCCCTGATGTTAATTTCTACCACATTGTTCGCGGAAGACACGTCAGTAGCACATACTCCTGACTTGGATAATGGCAAGACTATCGCCGCAGGGACCTGCTCAGCCTGCCATGGTGCTGACGGAAATTCAATGATCCCCATGTATCCTTCTCTTGCTGGACAGCATGCTGCCTACCTCACAAAACAATTGAGTGAATTCAAGTCTGGGGTACGCGCAAATGCAGTCATGGGACCGATGGCGACGATGCTGAGTGATACCGATATGGCGGACGTCTCGGCCTTTTACGCGTCACAGAAAGCTACGCTCAAGAATCCGAGCGCGGGTGACATCAAAACTGGAAAACTGTTGTATTTTGTGGGTGATAGCGAGCGCGGAATCCCTGCTTGCGCTGGATGTCACTCCAACAATGGCAAGGGCATCATCGGTAAATACCCTTCTATCGCAGGACAATCCGGCGATTATGTCATCTCTCAACTGAAGCTTTTCAAAACGGGGCAGCGAGAAAACGACGCAAACAAAATGATGCGAACGGTCGCAAAACGATTATCTGAAGACGACATGAAAGCATTGGCCGACTTCACTTCAAATCTTAGATAAATAAGAGCTAAGTTTTCACAAACTTTCAAATGCAGCTTCGGCGGCATCAAGTGTTTGCTTGATGTCACCTTCGCTGTGAGCATCAGAGATAAATCCTGCTTCAAATGCGGATGGAGCGAGATTAATCCCTCGATTCATCATCTCATGAAAGAATTTGTTGAAACGATCCCGATCACACTTCATCACCGCCTCATAAGTTTGTGGAGGGGAATCGGCAAAGTACATACCGAACATCCCGCCCACATGCATTGCTGAAAAGCTCACACCGCGTGTTCTGGCACGCTCCTGCAGCCCTTGGACCAATGATTCGGCCTTTTTGTCGAGGTTACTGAAAAAGTCTGGCGCCTGGATCAAATCAAGGGTAGCAAGGCCGGCAGCAACGGAGACGGGGTTGCCTGATAAGGTCCCTGCCTGATACACCGGACCGAGCGGCGCGAGTTGTTGCATGACATCACGTCGACCACCAAATGCACCCATCGGCATACCGCCTCCGATGACTTTTCCGAGCGTTGTGATGTCGGGAGTGATTCCGTAAATTCCTTGCGCGCCCTGTGGCCCAACTCTAAACCCTGTCATCACCTCGTCGAAGATAAGTAATGCACCATGCGCGTCGCATAGGTCTCTGGCATCTCGCAGGAAACTCTCATGAGCTTTGACTAAGTTCATGTTGCCGGCAATAGGCTCTACGATGATTGCGGCGATCTCATCCCCCATTTTTTTAAAGGCGTCGTGTAGTTGTTCCGAATTATTGAAATCAAGTACTAACGTCTGTGACGTTAAATCAGCAGGTACGCCAGAGGAACTTGGTTGCCCAAACGTTAAAGCCCCAGAACCTGCCTTTACCAGTAAAGAGTCTGAGTGGCCGTGGTAACACCCCTCAAATTTAATCACCTTTGACTTTCCAGTGAAGCCTCTAGCCAGACGTATGGCGCTCATTGTCGCCTCCGTACCAGAACTCGTCAGGCGCACTTGCTCCATCGAGGGAAGCGATGCCGTCAATCTTTCAGCTAGGGTCACCTCACCAGGTGTCGGAGCTCCAAAACTAAGGCCCTGGTCTGCGGCATTTTTCACTGCATTCACCACAACAGGGTGAGCATGCCCTACGATTAATGGCCCCCAAGAGCCGACGTAGTCGATATAAACATTTCCGTCTAAATCATAAATTTTGCTACCAGCACCTCGTACGATTGTTTTAGGTGTACCACCGACAGACCCAAAAGCCCTAACAGGCGAATTCACACCTCCAGGGATCACTGATTTCGCACGCGCGAATGATGCTTCATTTTCAACGGTCATAAAAATCTCTGTATTAATTATTTCGATTGGTGCGGTAACGCTGCATTAAGACGACCCACTCGCTTGACACTCTCGTCACATCGCTCGCCCCAAAGATACCATTTATTATCGCAAGCATATTGACACCCCGATCCAATAGGTCCGGGGCATTTTCCAGAGTAATCCCCCCAATTGCAACAACCGGGATATCTAATCCACAAGAGCTCGCGTCTAACAGAATATCAGCTGGCACTATTTTTGCGCTGGGCTTTGACGACGACTTAAAGAATGAGCCAAATGCAACGTAATCAGCTCCGCAACGCTGCATCTCAAGAGCTGTCGAGAGTTGGTCATAACAGGACACCCCAATTATTTTTTCTGGACCTAGAGTCTCTCGAGCTCGCGCTAAACTCTCATCATCCTTTCCAACATGCACTCCAGCCGCACCAATCACCTTCGCGAGCGCGACATCGTCGTTGATGATCAAGTATGCATGGTGTGCCGCAACTAACTCGTTAATCGCCTCAGCCATGTACGCTCTTTTGGATGGGCTGCTGCACTTGTTACGGTACTGGATTAATCTAATACCGCCATCTAAGGCGGCACGAATTAACCTCAACAAGGCATCCAAATCGTCAATATCAGGCGTGATCGCATAAACGCCAGGATCCAACCAATCTCGTCCGATGTATTTCATGTCTCAATCATGCGATCAGGTATCATTTGTCCGGAGCCGATTGGAAATCCTCCCAATAGTGATTGGTAGGTATATCTTTGCGCTACAAACACGGCTTCATCTACGTCCAAGCCTCGTGCAATGCAGGCCGCAACGGAAGCAGCAAGCGTACAACCGGAACCATGATAATCCTCGTTCAATCGCGGCCAGCTCCAACTTTTTTCGGAAGCAGAATCCCGATACAAAGTATTTTCCACATCACTGCTCTCGGAATGCGTTCCCGTCACCAAAACACTCTTGACGCCCAGAGAGAGCAGTTCATCAACTACATCCCTCTGGGTTAATTTCTCCCCCAGGGCCCGACCGATACGCTCGAGCTCTAGCGTGTTAGGCGTCATTAAATAAACATTTGGTAGTAATGAACTGATGAGCTCGTGAAGGACAGCGTCCCCGCCAAATTCATCTCCACGACCTGAAGCCAGAACGGGATCGAGAATCACAGGAACCTCGGGATATAAACCAAAAAGTCTAGATACCTCTCGAGCCGTCGCCAGATCAAAAATCATACCCACCTTAAATACGGCAACGCGGACATCATCCAAGATTACTTCAGCCTGACGGCGAATTGTCTCTGGGGAGACAGGATCAATGTGGTTGACCCCGACTGTATCTTGACACGTGATCGAAGTAACGACCGTAACGGGGTGACAGCCGTTATTCGCAATCGCCAACACATCGGCTTGTAAGCCTGCTCCCGACGTCGGATCTGAGCCAGAAAACGTCATGACGACGGGTTTGGTTGCCTTCATCTGAATTTGTCTCGCTTGGGTATAATTTGGGACCATCCCAACTCGGGACTTTAACAAATTTACAAAACGGACAAGAGTCAACCATGAGCGACAGTGATCAAGGCCCTTTCAAAACATACATGTGCTTAATATGCGGATTCATCTATGACGAGGAAGCTGGGCTTCCAGATGAGGGTATCGAGCCAGGAACGAGATGGGATGATGTCCCGGTGAATTGGATATGCCCCGAATGCGATGCGCGTAAAGATGACTTTGAATTAGTTGAAATCTGAGGGTGACGATATGAGAATGCTCCACACCATGATCAGAGTAGGAGACCTAGATAAATCGATCGATTTCTACACGAAAGTGCTCGGAATGAAGCTCCTTCGTAAGGTCGATTATCCCGGCGGAAGATTTACCAACGCTTTTGTCGGTTACGGACCAGAATCCGATACCGCTGTTTTAGAGCTGACTCATAACTGGGACACTCAATCTTATGACCTAGGTAATGGTTACGGTCACGTGGCGCTTGGTGTAAAAGATGCAAAAGCCGCGTGTGACAAAGTCTCATCGCTTGGCGGAAAGGTGACGAGAGAGGCTGGACCGATGAAACATGGCACAACAGTCATCGCGTTTGTCGAGGACCCCGACGGTTATAAAATCGAACTCATCGAAAGAGATTAATGCGTCGCTTAAAGCGTATTGGTCAACCGGACAAAGTCGCTGACCGATAATCGCTCCGCCTGGGCGATAGGATCTATGGCAGCCTCCTCAAACTGAGCTTCACTGACAAGTCCCTTCAACGCATTTCTAAGTGTTTTACGTCGCTTTGAGAACGCGGCGAATACGAGCCTTTTAAACGCCTCTTGATCAACACTCTCGACATTCACTCTAGGTACGAGACGAATGACTGAGGACCATACCTTTGGCTGGGGGTCGAAGGCCTCTGGGGGGACATCAAATAACTTTTCAATATCCCATTTAAGCTGCATCGTGACTGTCAGCTTGCCGTAGTCAGACGTTCCTGGCGTCGCGGTAAGACGATCGCACACCTCTCGTTGCAACATCAAGGTTGCGTTCAAAATATAATCACTATAGCGATCAATGTGAAAGAGGATGGGCGTACTGATGTGATACGGAAGATTTCCGATTAATTTGTGAGGCTTTGATAAAAGCTTCAAGTCATAATCTAAAAAATCCCCTTCAACCAGCGATAACTGCGTCCCCGAGAAATGCGCACGTAGGTACGATATCGCAT
>VMBT01000626.1_pt1 | contig 21831 bp, 14 predicted proteins | sample 4404301 | NCBI WGS metagenome assembly VMBT01 (sample SAMN12238535, study PRJNA552566) | marine metagenome | isolation source: Coastal seawater | place: USA: coastal Georgia, Sapelo Island | collected 2008-08/2009-08
CCACGAAAGATCCAACAGGTTCCTGTGCCTGCTGTACCTTAGTAGGACATTCTACTTTGGCAGTAGTAACAGGTACTTCTGTCTTGGGTGCTTTAACTTCTGGTGTTTCTGGTGGGTCTGGTGTCTTAGTTTTTGGAATAGGAGCAGGCTCCGTCATGATCATCCTGTTTGGTTCAAACTGAATAGGATTAAAACTAGGGATGCCAGAATCGCAAAACGTAACCAATCCATCTGGGTCGTCGGATTTGATCTGATTATTTTTTGGATTATTTGTTTCATGTGCCTCTACACATCCAGGGATGTCAACGATAGGGACACCAATATTTACTGTTACTGGAGGAGCAACAGGAATGGGAGGTGAAGAATAGTTACCAGGATCCACCACAGTGACATCAGGTATACTGACACCACTGATATTAATTTCTTTAATTTCCATCAGTCTTCAAATAATTTAAAAATTCCTGTCCAGATAGAATGGAAGAACACATACAGGAAGAAAGTATTTTGTGCGTCTTTCTTTGCCTGTTTCTTGTAAGTCGTTTGTGCCATAATATACCTCGGGGTATGTATTATTTAACAATTCTCATAGAGTTCTCAGCAATCATTAAATGCTGATCCAACTTCGGACCCAATAGCAGATCCAGCTTGCTGACCTAACAACAATGCCCAACCACCTGCTAACCATCCAATGTAAGGTATCCCAGAGACCGCAGGAACGACGAGACCAGCCGCTACGCTAGTTCCTGCCATCGCACCTTGAGACCGTGCTCCAGCGTCCGCCGCGATACACTCTGCGCTTTGTGCAAGGGACTTTCCCTCAGCATCAATTGCACCTCCCATATTTCTGACGCCTTCCATTGTGTATTGATCACGGCGATACTCAGTTCGCTGCTCAGATCCTCCACCAAAGAAACCTTTCTTTTCACGGTCAAGATCTAAAGATTTTTCAGATTCTAATACCTTAGGATCGTTTGCTCTGTATTCAATTTCATATCCATCCTTACCTGCCTTGATTTTATAAGACGAGTAAGGACCACGAGGAAGATTAATTGTAGGAACTGACGGTGGTTCTGCCTTCCTGTCAATCAGATAACCTAGAAGACCCAAGTGTGAGATAGCAAACAATGCACCAACGGTGCTGATCATTATCTTCCATCCAGATGGTTTCTTTGGCTGTGGTGTTGGAGCAATATAATCTTCTTTCTCGTGGTTGAATATACTCATGGGAGTTTGGGGATAGCAGGTCCAGTTGTGCTAGGAATAGCAGGACCAGTGACTTCTGGCATTGAAGGCATAGCAGCATCGATGAGACCAGGGAGAGCACCACTAACTGCTTCGACAGCAGCAGCGGATAGTTTTTCTCTCGCCTCTTCCATCATTACATCTGCATTCTTATACAAATAAACACCCCCACCAATGACTGCCAGTGAAGTCAGTCCCGATAAGAGTGCGATAACGTTAATTACTTTTTGCATGATCAGACCTTAGGTTCAGTAGGTTCTTCTTTTCTCTTGATCTCAGGTGCTTTCTTAGGAGCACCACCAGACTTAGCAGGGCTCAATCCGAACGCAGCTAAAGATCCAGAGAACACGGATGCGATAAAGGTTGGATCGAAATCTAAAATCTTTTGACCGTTTGGAAGTCTTACGTAAGAGAATGTGAGGAGAGAGGCAGACCAAATAAGTACAACAACTTTCACTAAATTACCAAGAACTTCACTTTTATCATCATCGTCCACCTTTTCCTCTACAACTTTGGACTTATCTTCCGCCATAATAGAGTAGCAAGGCTCCTCTATTTATGCCTGTGCCTCTGTCCAGGAGAACTTGAAGTCAGCAGTTCTTGATTGGTTACCGAAACCACCAGCGATGTTAGTAACACGTACAGCGAGAACCTCTGGACCATCAGGGAATACACCTGTTGGATTAGCACCAGAAGCAACGATTAAGTTTTCTCCGCCACCACCAAGGATAGAGTTAGAGATTTCCTTAACGTCATCTAGAGGAACAACAGATACACCAGCACCGAAACTACCAGCATCACCAGCATAGAATGCGTAAATAACTTCACCATTTTCTAGTTCGCAGTTATCATTAAGAACAGCATACTGTGCTAGAGATGTACCACCAACTGGTTCCCATGTTGCTTGAATTGTAACAGTAGGATTGAGGACTAGTTCTACGAAGAAAATACCATCAGAAACAATCTGACAGTCTTGCATAACCAACTGCATTCTATTAACTAGTTCTCTGTCACCAAGCTGAGTTCCAGTAATACCATTGTCAACAGATGGTGATACACGTAGGGCAAGAATTGCTTTCGTATCACCAGTGCCAATTTCTCTACCCGTAGTGGTTCCAACAGAGTAAACATATGCTCGGTCACTGTCTAGTTTACCATCCATAATAACGGATGAACCCCAGTGACTAATCTGTGGAACAGATGTTGCACCAATCAATTCAACTGAAATAGGCTGAACATCAGAATATGTAAATGCGATTGGACCACCGTCTCCCATGGGAGCAAAGGTAACACCCGATGGATTAGTAGTAGTAACAGCTTTACTCAGAGTAATTTGAGATCCAGTGATATCAAAAACAAAAGTGTCGTCAGGAATTCCTGCTCCAACTACTCTCTGTCCTTTTTGAATACCAGTAGAAGAACTTACTGTACCAACAGAAGCACCATCAGCAACAGTAATTGTAATTCCAGTAGAACCAGCTTGTTCTCTTGTAAGACCAGTAAATGCACCAGACAAAGCCACACCAAGTGGAGATAGGATCGATCCTGTTTCACTTGTTAGAGAGATTGGAACGGATGCTCCAGGAGTATCAGTAATTGTAAATGCAGTTGAACTAATTACTGTTGCAACATAATATGATTTTCTAGAAACAATATTAGAGAATGGTCTGTCAAATGTAATTGTCTGAACACCACCACCCTGCAGTCCAGCAGTATCGGAAACAGTAATACTATTGTTTCCAGCATCAACTGCAGTAACATCTTGCTGGAACTTAGTGGTTCCAGTGTAGTTTACATACTCTTGATTTGCAGCAGTTGCAGAAGTTGTTTGCTTAATTCTCAAGGTTCCGCTATCAGGGAAACCATATGGAGCAGAAGCAACATAGATTGTTGTATCAGAATTACTGAATGACTTTGTTACTGTTGCCTTAGGGCAAATTGTATTAACTTCATAGCGAGCAGGTAGGTTACCTGATCTCATGTAAGCTTCAGTATTGAAGTTGTTGTTTGGAATTTTGTGTGCATAGATGACGTTACCATCTGTAGCACGGAAACCCCAGCGGATGAAACCAGCACCATACCAAGAGTAGTCCATGTAGAACATCTGCATCTTGGTAACATCTAGGTTATAACCTGTCTTACCAGTACCATCACAACGGTCAATGTTCCAATCTGATTGGTCCCATTCTGTTTCTACAGTCTTGGTGATGGGAACATTGATGTCAGATGGTCCACGATAGTCAGGGAAGATAACCATCTGTGTGTCAGAGATAATACCATCAACCCTGTAAGATGATCCACGAAGAACAATGTAGTCTCCAATCTCTAACTGCTTGGCAAACTTAGTTCCTTGCTGGTTAGGACCAGTGTAACTAGAGATCAGTGAACTACCATTGGTTACGGTTGCTTTACCAGACAACTGGAATGTAGAAGATCTACGAACAACACTAGTGTGACCATTAGCATGACGGAAGAAGATACCATTTTGCTGATCCATCATGCCAATTTCTAGATTGACACCATTAGCATTAACAGGCGTTACCGTATATTCACCAGCAGCAGTAGGTTCTGATGGAGCGATAGCCGTTTCGTATTGGAAAGTATAAGCATCAATTACATTAGATACTTGGAACGTTCCATTGTATACGTTATCATTGCATCCACGCACATCAACTTCCGTGTCTCTAGTTATGTTGTGTGCTACAGCACATGTAACTGTTACAGTAGTACCACTAGATGTAATCTGATCAATGTTTTCAATCGCAGGAGCAAGAATAGAACCTGTAGAGAATGATACACCTTTACCAGACTGATATCTAAAGTAACGTTTTGTCTGTCTGATTGCCTGTTGGTTTTTGGAAGATGAGTTAGTAGAGAACTTAACACCACCATCAAATGCTCTGTGTACAGAAGAACCTTGAGGTCTAGGATATAGCTTGATTGTTCCAGATCCAACAGAACCAGTTGGTGATGCATCTGGATAATACTTGAAGACTGTTGGAGATGTTACTGTAGCAACAACCCAAGATCCATTGACATTAGTACCATTAGATCCAGCAACAGCAATTTCGTTACCAATTTCCAATCCATGAGCATTGCTACAGGTAACTTCGATTGATCCATCACCAGGAGCAATTAGAGAAACGTTTCCACCAATTTGAGATCCAGTAAAATGAATGCCTGTATAAACTGCTGTTCTTGCATCAACGTCGATGTCACTGTCAGCAGATGTCCATGCATACTTAGCAGTGTAGAAGAATTGATTTTGTGCTTGCTGCACTCTATCAATAATGAATACTCCATTAGCACCATCGTGAATAGTATCTTGTACAAAGATAGCAGTTCCCTCAGGAGGTAATGCGGTTATTCCTGTGTTAACAGAAACTCTAACACTCTTACTGTCTTCAAATGCTTCCATTTGAGTTACGGCAAGAACTTCATCTGACTTATATGCAAATGGGTTGTTGTTGATCATCGCCAACGATTCCCATTTGGTATTCTGAGTGCCGTACTCAAAGTCGGTATCAATCTGTGACTGTGGTTCAGATACTTTTGACTTGTTTACGGCATCGTGATATGTCTCTGCTGGCTTGGTAGTCTCTTCAAAGTCATCATAGACAATCTGAAGCTTGTCTGTGTCAGACATGCCTGATGTGTCATAAGAAAGAATTACCTTTGTGGTAACGACATTACGAATATCAGTTTGAATAGTATACGAAGTTGCAGTTAACTCAGGATCCGAGAAGTTATAGATTACTGTGTTATCAGTAACGTTAGTAATCAGGATAAGCTGTTCTCTTTGAATACCACCAGGAATGACAACTTCTCTCGCTGAAGCATCAAACAGGTAGTAATTTGTTTGAATGGATTTCCTTGCCATTACCTATGTTCCTCGGATTGATATTATGCTTTATCTATTTATCAGACACCATACTTACCACGGGTAGCATTATAGTTTTGCGCTACCTCAACATCAGTTAAAGTTCTATCATAAATTCTAACCTCTCCAATGTCTGCTTCGAGACCATCTCCAAGACCGCCTATCTGAGTTTGCAATGGTTCTGTGTGTCCTGTATTGTATGCAAAAGTATTATTAATATACGCCTGAATAGATACAGAAGTAGCAGCTGGGAATGGACTGAATAAAACTACAACATGGTTCCAAGCATTTGCTGTGAGAGCTATATTAGACCAGTTAAGATTAAGTCCTGAATGTCTATACCTAATCTTTCCAGCATCAGTTCCACCTTGCTCTAGTTGAATTCCAAACGAACCAGTCACTGATAAGTCAGCAATGTCAGATGATCCACTATAAGTATCTGGTTTAATCCACGCTTCAAAAGTCCAAGACACTGTAGAAGAACTACCATCACTAATAGTAATAAGATTCCATGTCAACGAATCAAAGCCTTGAAACTCAACAAGCCCCTGTTGATATCCAGTGGCGATAAATCTTCTGAGTATCGTAGATCCAGACAATGTTCCAGTATATTCACTACCAGATAAGTTTCTAATTTTGTTGTCTCTCGGCATATTAGCTCCAGACGTATTGATATATCTGTTAGCAACACTTCCACGCTCTAGTTGAGGACCCCAGACATATAAAGTTGCACCCAATTCTTCATGAAGAACTGGATAGATAGCAGTCTCAGAATTAGATGTAAAATTCCAAGTAAATCTTTCCCACTTATCTGTAGCAGTAAAAGTAGGTGAGAATGTTTGAACACCAGTCGCACTTAAATACATCTTGAAATCATGTTGCTCACCCTCTGGACACCTTACATATACAGACAGAGTATAATTGGTTTCATTTAATGTAGCACCAGTTCCCAGAGCACCAATAGGTACATAAATGTATTGTGCAGTTGTTACGTTTGCAGTCCATTTGGTAGCAGTGTAGTCTCCAACTGGTGAAAAAACATCTGTTGTATTAGTAATAGCTTCATTAACAGAATTCATTCCCCAATACTGAGGATTGCCATAATATGCACTTTCACTAATCAAGTTTTCATTAAAATCATAACATGCTTTGTTCCCAAAGTCGTAGTTCAGAAGCAGTCCACTGTCATATACAGCACCAGAACCAATCCTAGGTTTTGTGTATGGTGCTTCGGAAACAAACTTGGACTTCGTAGCGTTGTAATTCTGGTAGACTTCTTGATCTGTTAGAGATCTATCTGTGTAGATGCGAACATCAGAAATGAATCCATCAAAACTATCCCCAATTCTAATATTACCAAAAGCTAGTGAAGCATCATAATCGTCTTGTTCATTAGAAGATACGTTCACTCCATCCAAGTAAATGTCAAATGAACTGAGACTAAATTGACCTAAAGGTGTACTTAATCTGTGGTTCATGACAACATGATGCCAAGATCCATCATTAACAAAACCATAATTTGAAGTTTGATCACCTCCAGTACCATATTTTCTCAGATTACCTTGACCTCCGCCACCACCTGATCCACTGACATACAATGCCCAGTTAATACTAGCAAGGTTCCCTGTGAAGGGATTTTGTTTACTAGCTTCAATAAGTCTGTTATAAGGATTAGGTATATCGTCAACCTTAAACCACATCTCAACTGCAAATTCTCGTCCCAGCAATTCTTCTGCAGTAACACCCGCATCGATATAAGCACGAGGTGGTATTCCTAGTGCTGTGTTACCAAACTCCCATAATCTTTCATTGAATAAAATAGGACCATACGTTGCAGCATTTTTACCATTACCTGATTGATCTTCCCATGTTGAATATTCATATAATCTTGGTATTGTGCCTCCATGTAATGTAGGAGCACCAGCATTAATAGCACCAACGGCATAGAAATCTCTATTTTTATCTAAACGATAAGCAATTGTATCATCTCCAAATGAGAAATTGTTATAGTCAGAATTACTGTATCCACCCTCTGTTTTTGTCCACCCACTACCGTTATACCAGAACCATTCTGTTCTATTTAAACTATCACTATTTGTAAATGCAGGATCGACACTAAAAACTTGTCTTCCAAACTCCTCATTTCCATTTGGAACATAATAAAAATACTCAGTATTGCTAGCCCCTAAAAAAGAAGCACCCAGGAGTTCCGTAGCGTTTGCTAGGATATCTGCCTTTGTTGTATATAATGTTGTAGATTTATAAAACTTACCAGTAATATTAGTAACACCACTGGCACTAATCAGGTTCATCTCTGAGAAATCAACAGGTCTAAGAGCAGGACTGCCACTATAAGCAAAGCTTCCACCAATGTTCATCTGACGTTTCTTGTTAGTAACAGGTGTAGCAAAATCGTCAAACATAATCCTTGTAGGATTAAGAATGTTTGTTGCTAGATCACTGGTGTCATATCGTACAGATCCATCAGACAATCTACCAATACGATCACCAAGATCTTGGATGTAATATTCAATAGTGTTTAGATCTCCAGTCTGATAGGAGAAAGCACCAAGACCATTACCCGAGCTACTTACTTTACCATAAGTATATTTGTCTGGAGTACCATTTACATTGCTTGCATCTTGATCTGTAAATGCAACATAATAAAATGATGCACTAGCGTCCAGTGCCATTCCACCTTTGGTTGCTGTCAAATTTCCAAACTCTGGAGGATTTTCTTCTGTACTTTCTATAACTCTAGTAAAAATTTTATCACCTTTATCTGAGTATTTTACCAATACACCATACTCATCTGATGTATTTTCAAAGTAAGATCCTAGAATAACAATTTGACCAGTATCCGTATCTGCTTCTACACAATTATATCTCCAACGTCCAAGGTTTGGAGGATCAAGAGGAGTTTCTCTCTGCCACAACATGTTACCTTCTGGATTATACTTACAAATAAATCCAGCACTATCTCCACTGACAGCATTAAATTGTGTTCCAACTATGTAAATAAAATCATTCCCGTCTATTTTTATATCTTTAATTTCTACAACAGGAATCGATCCCCAATCTCTATCAGTGATATTTAAAGTTCTATCCCAAACAACTTGACCCGTTTCAGTGTCTATCTTAACAAAGTAACCCTTGTACTCATTGTTTGTGTCTTGCACAGTTCCAGAAGCAATTACATATCCTTTAGTGTCAATATCAATTGAACCAAGGATAACATCAGATTGTAGATTAATTGCAGACTTGCCCCATCCAGGATTACCATCTGTATCAAACTTTTCTATAAATGCTTGAGCATCACCTGAGACTTGTGTATTACCACAGACATAGCAATTCCCATCTGCATCTGTTGCAACACCCTTATATCTTACATTTGCACTGTTAGAAGTAGATTGCCATTCAAGAACACCATTGCCTGTGTATCTAGAGATAAAAGGAATTCTTTCTGTATTAGATGTTTCGACAGAACCAATTACAACTAGCTTACCATTAACATCTAAATGAATATCAGTTAAGACAAGATCCAATCCAGTTGTTGTATCTAATGTTACTCCCCATGTTTCAGATCCACTATCTTGTCTTTTGGATACCCAACCATGCTTAACATTACTAGAATTTTCTGCTTTTCCAGCAATAATATATTGCTCATCGTACTCAGTATATTTGAGACCTTTGACAATATACTCTTCAGCCGTTGAAGATTGATCAATTGCTTTAAAGAAATTTGTTACTACATCTGCTCCAGACGAACCTAAGAGAAAGAGGTTTCTGGCTGCGCTACTAAAACTTACTGGCATTGATCGTTATCCTCAGCTAAAGTCTGTGTTGCCTTGTCCGTATACTCTAACTGTTCCCGCACTATCTTTTACAATCAGGAATGTCAAAATGTCAGTATTAGATGTTGCCAATGGTGGAGAACCACCAGACCATCTAACACCAGTTGCAACTGCATTTCCATCTACAGTACAGTCATCACCATATGTAGAAGCAGTAGAAGCATCAATGATTAGAGTAATAGTCAGTGATTGACCATTAGCAAGTGTGTTGCCATCTGGGTCAGCAGTTTGGATTGCCCAAGTATTGATTGGAGTATTTGCTGTAGTAGTCTCACCACAGATTGTGTTTGCTGCAGCAGTAATAATAGTTGCTGTATTACTAGAAACAGAGAACGCTGTTGCCATGTTGCTGAAGACTTCTTCAATAATACGACCACCAAAGACAACAGCACCATCAGTCTCAAGTGCAGGTTGACCAACAGCACCAACCAGAACACCAACAGATGTTAGTGAAGAGTTGACAACACTAGATCCAAGTGTGGTAGTGCTTAGTGCTAACTGGTTTCCAATTGCAAATTCTTTACCAGAAGCCAATTCAAAGTTTTCACTAGAAACAAAATACTTCTTAGTTCTGCTGTGATCATATAGTAATGTCTTGTCTCCTGTACCACCTTCGAGTACAGGGGTTCCTTTGATAATAATACCACCACCATCAGCTGCCGTATCAGTAGGACCAGAGATAATAAATGTCTCATTGGAAACAGTAGATGATACCGCGTTTGATAACGTAGCAGTCCTTGCTCCAGGGTTCAAGAAAGTAATAGTAGTTCCATTAGGAACAGCACCATTTAGAGAGGTGACATTCATACCTTCAATTAGTCCAGATACAGGACTAATATTAGTAATTGTAGTAGAACCGTTACTAACATCAGCAGTGACAGTTGTATTGACAACAGAAGCAAGCTCGATGTTCTTATCATCGACTGTCATTGTTGTGGAGTTCACAGTAACAGTCGCACCATCCACACGGAGGTCACCAATAATTCTAGTGTCTCCGTTTACAGTGAGGTCATTCTGTACTGTTGCATTGTAATTAAAATCTCCAGTTAACCAAGCACCAGTGCCAGATCCAATAACAAGTTGTCTATCACCAGCAGAGTTTAAGAAGGTTGGGCTAGTAGAATCTTCTGTATCAGCAGGACCGATAACAACGTTACCAACACCAGTACAACCATTACCAGCAAAGTGTCCGATACAAACGTTGTAATCACTGGATGGATTGTTCTCCAAAGCTCCAACACCAACTGATACGTTACCAGTACCACTCTCATTGATCAACTGGGAATCTTTACCGATAGCAACGTTGTTATTACCACCGTCGTTATCTCTCAGAGCATTGTAACCAAAAGAGGTATTAGCAGCACCAGAAACATTAGTAATTAATGCCTGATATCCCATCGCTGTGTTCTGAGAACCAGACTGGTTCGACTGCAGTGCAGAATATCCAACTCTAGTATTGGTACTTACTTCACCACCACCACGTCCAATGTAAATTGGAGCAGCATCAGTACCACGGATTTGAATATCATGATTATCAAAATTAGGAGTACCTCGTACAAGTAAGGTATCCGTCTCAGCATCATTCAACTCTACGTTTCCATCGACTGTTAGAGCATGATTGATACTAGTTGTTCCTGTCGTTGCTCCAATTTCAATTGCTGTAGCATCTCCACCAAAATTAATACCAAGCGCAGATGTATTAAGTAGATCGAAAGCATTACTAGATGTTCCAATACTATCAACGATGATAGGATTGGTATCAAACATCAGTTTACCAGATCCAGACTTGTCTTGGATTTTACCAGACAACTGAGTAGATGTTGTTAGAGCAAATTGTCCTAAGTGATATGAGCTATAAGCAACTTTAGCACCTGCTCCACCACCATTATCAAAATTAACAACTACTGGTGCTAGAGCATCATTACCACTAAAGGTTAGTGAACTATTGACTGTTAATGTTTTCTGGTCTGCGATGTCAAAAGAAGAAGCAGATGTAGAAACAATAGACAATCCATTGTAAGTTGTTGCCGTAGCATCACCCAACGTTGGTGTTGTAAGAGTTGGATTTGTAAGGGTTTTATTTGTTAGAGTTTGAGTTTCATCTTCCGTGACCATTCTGTTTTCAACAGATCCATCATAAGATCTCCAGTATGCACCAGCTTCATACCATTCCCATCTAATGAATGAAAGAACAACACCTTCACTATTAGTTGTTCTGTTTAACTGAATACCACCATCACTTCCTAGGAGACTATTTCCTTTTCTCAACTCAATGTTATTATCTTCTACTTGTAGAGTAGATGTCTCCAGAATTGTATTAGTTCCGAGTACAACTAGGTCACCACTAATTGTTACCTGCGTACCATCATCACTGATACTACCATTAGCAAACTGACCGTTCGTAGAATCCCAAACAGCAATTCTGTTTTCAACTAGGTTGTCTCCATTCTTGAGAGCAAAGTCATTGTTTGCTGTCAAAGTAATACCAGTTCCTGCTCCCAAAGAAGCACCAGTATCAGTGTTTGTAGCACCAATTGTAATTGTTGTCAGTCCAGTAGAAGCTTCATATGATGAGGATACTGTAGCATCACCAGACTGAACAATTCTAAAATCACCTGCTATCAGACTTTCAGATCCAGTAGCAACTCTGGTGATAGTATCATCATTTTGACTATCAATTTCAATAGTGTTTCCAGTTTGTCCTACTGTAACGTTACCACCAGAACCACCAGCAATAGTGATTTCAGTTGTACCACCAGCAGATCCTGGTACAAAAGTTCCAGTTGTACCACCCCTCAGTTTTGTTATTGTATCAACAGATGCAATTGTAATTTCAGGGTCACCAGTCGTTCCATTTGCTGCTTGAGTAACAGTTACCTGTGATCCACCAAGGAAAGTAAAGTCACCATCAGCATAAGTATTACCATCTGTTCTTAGTCTGGTAATAGTGTCATCATTTCTAGTGTTAATATCAATTGTCTGGGTTGCAGCGTCCTGTGAAATCGTAGCGCCACCAGAACCAGAAATGGTGATAGCTCCCGATTGTGGAGTACCACCAGTTGCTGACTGTACAGTTGTAACTGTATTGTTATCTACAACTGTTCCTGTAATTTTGATTTCGTTATTAACTCTAGAAATAACCAGATCTAGAGCATTAGAACCAGAAGGAACAGAAGCTGGAATGCCAACAGCAATAGCAGCGAAAGTTTCTATACCAAGTGAACTAGTTAGTCTAACAGATTTTACATTAGCATCACCAGTATCTTGAGCACTTAAGGAATATGTCGTGTCATTATCAGTAAGTGTTAGGTTTCCACCAAGAGCTACTGTCTCTCCATTGATTGTAATACCAGAGTTTACTAGAGCAGCGTTTGGAATATTAGAGAACGTGTTGGCAGATCCAGATAAAATACAACTGGTAAAAGTTTTATTAGTAACAGTTTGTTCTAGATCTAGATAAACATCACCAGGAGTATCCCAAAATACATTAGCTCCATCACTGGCAAGATATTTACCAGATCCAAGGTCACCGTTTACTACGATGCCGTTCCCAGAAAGATCTAGATTGTCACCCGATACAAGTTCTTCAATCTTCTTTGATACGGAGTTGACAATTAGTGGAAAACGATCAGCCATCTAACTTAACCAAATGGGTACTAGTGCTCGTGTTTATTTATGCCTCAGGAAACAACGATCTGTCCTTGCATTCCACTATGGAATTGGCAAATGTAATAGTATGTTCCAGGTGTTACACCAGAAGTGTCCCAAGTTACTGTTCCAATTGAAGTTCCTTGTCCAGTAACAGTTCCAGTAGTAACTTGATTGTTTGTTCCTGTCGTAGCAGATGTCTTAATATAAAATGGGTGTCCTGATGCATTCAATGTAAACTCAAGTGTGTCACCAGATCTGATACTAATGACTGGATCAAGTGCATCAGTGTGTGTTACTAGTCTATCATCACCATTGAATACGTAATGAGATGCTCCTGAATTAGTAACGTTAATTGGGAAGGTCTTTGGTGCTGGTCCAGGTCTCTTACCAAATCTAACTCTTGGTCTTGGGAAAGCTATACCTTCATCAAAGTCACTACGTCCTATATTAACACCAACTCCAGGACGAGCACCCTTTTGTCTCATAACATATCCAGATGTTGGTCTAATTGGTCTGGCAAGGATGAATTTATTTGGAGCACCCATGTCAGCAGTATTATCATCATGACCACCAGAACCAGCTGCACCAACAGGACCATGAATTGCTGAAACCTTTGAGCAAGATGTGTTGCCTGGGTCAGCAGAACAAGTTTGATCAAACTGAATGGGACCAGGAGCATTTGCAATAACACCAGCAAGACCAGTATCTATAGTATTAATCTTACTGACAAGCTTACCGCCCTGAGAATGACCGAACAGATAAACATCACCTACCTGTTTACTACCACCCTGATTTGAGATAAATGTATTCAAAGAGTTCTTAACCCACTCAACTGCTGCTCTAGCATAAGGTAGGTTGTCTCCCATAAGGAAGTCTGCCTGCTCTGTACCAACACCAGTTAAACTGTACTGATCCGATTGAGAGATATGATCCTGAGGATATGCAACAGCAAAGACAATCTTATCTCTTATGTTGAGATTAGTAACCGTAGTGTCTACAAATCTATCAAGCATATCTTCTGCTGCTTGTGCAATAGTTCCACTGCTTAAAGTTCCATGGAAAACAACCACAGCATCAATTGTAGATGCTGGCAAACCAGTAGGAACATACAATGAACCCATGACTGGATATGTTGTACTATCAATTACATAAGTTTCTCCCTGACCAGGAGGAATAACAAACCGTGCATTGTTAATAGTACCAGTTGGATTACTTCCTCCAACAAAATTTCTAATTGCTGTCTGAAGCGTAGCATTTGATGTAAATGCATTGTGACCACCAGTTGCAACTGTCGTTAGAGTTGCTGCGGCATTACCAGAAATTGCTCTAATAGCATCATAGTAATCTTGCAACCATGCTGGTTGGTTGCCACCACCAGTAGTATCATCTGATGCTTGAGTAAAGAGTATGGGAGAACGATGTGTGCTGGTATATGTCTCTAGACCAATCTGTTCGTATACAGAACCACCAGCTCCACTATCGTTGAAAACCATATCATTATATCTACTCACGGTGTCAACATAAGTCTTAGCATCACCTTGATTGTATGTCTCTTGTCCTCCACCAGCAGCCATGGCAAGAATACCACATACCTGAGGCGAAGCCATACTTGTTCCACTAATCGCAGAGTAGAAGTTACCAGATCCTTGAGTATACTTGCTATCATTAAATCCAGTATTACCATACACAGAAAGAATAGAATCACCAGGAGCAAATACATCTACTCCAGGACCATGCTGTGTATAAGTTGACCTATTAAATCTATTGTTGTCCTGCATAGCACCAACAACAATTGATCCACTATCAGGAGTATTTGGATATGCACCTCTATTTTGCCAACGATTTGATCCAAAATACTGAACAATATTATCCCAATCTTGATCACCCTCTTCTGCCATGTACATATTGTCATTGCCAGCAGAGCCAACAACTACAATACCTTCAGCAATTGCATCTTGAACATCAGCTACAACTGCTGAATTATATCCAGGAAGTTCTACTGATCCAAATCTAATACCAAAGTTAGAAGTCAGTGATGCTTCAGACCATCCACCAGGAGGAGGATTACTTGGAGTATATGTAACTCCTCTCCAGGAAACAAGACCAACATCAGCAAGTGTCACAGGAGTTTCAAACTGAATAACTCCACCATAACTGTGGTTAGTGACTGTAGGATTTCTCTTTCCTGTATCTGGATTAATTGGTTTGTTTCTATGAAAAGCTCTCAAGTAATCCCATACTAACAATGATTGAATTTTTTGTCCAGATAGCCAGGTATCAGTGAGTGCTATGTTATAGATGTTTGCTTCTCTTGCCCATCCATAATACTGACCACATGCAGTACCAGTTACATGGTTGCCATGATATAAAGCAAGAGATGCACCATCATGGTATGTAATTGTTCCTGACGGTAGCGTCTGACCATCATCATCAATAGTAGAAACAAGACTATTCAGTTCATTAAACCACTGATACTGTACAAATCTTGACTGTAAAGTAGAAGGACTATACCACTCTTCATTGTCAAATGATACTGGATCATCAACAATGACTACATCAACATTTCTACCTTGATCATACAGTTCAACAGTGTCGCTAATGACTTCTGTTGGTGATGGGTCACCCCACTCACCAAACTGTCTCCTCTGAGTATCATCACCAGCGCAATGCATCAGACCCCATTGTGTAAATCCAGGAGAAATTCCACCAACTGGATTACCTTTCTTCCAGAATTGACCACCAATAACATATGGTTCTTTCTCAAGTTCCAGTCTTCTGACTTGGAAACTATCTACTGCTTCAACTGCCCAAATGTTAGGGTTTTTTCTTAAATTATTTGCTTGCTTTTCTGTTAGTAAGTAATGAGTGTTTCTACTATCAGGTCTCTTCAAAACTAATTTGCATCCCAAAGAAATCATATGAGAATACAAGCTCTCTAACCAGTCTTTCTTGTAAACTGTTACTACGTATTCTTTGGTCGGCATATCAAACCTCTAGTGGTACGAATGTTAGTGTGACTTGTAGGTTTACTTGTGTTCCGCTGTTGTTAACAAGTTTTCCATAAGTCTGAGATCCACCAACAGCATTAAATCCAATCACACCAGGAGTAATTAGTTGACTTTCTGCATTTTCTGTGATTACTTCCGCAATTACACCAGAACCAGGAGATGGATCTGTTACTTGAGTTCTCGAAGCATCGTTAGTTCTGCTAGTTGTGTCTGTGTAAAGGGTCAACCAGCAAGCATGTGATGTCTCTACTTTGAGAAGAGCATATGAAGCACCAGTTTCTACGTTAAAGTCAACACTAGCACCGTTGTTTAGATTGGTAGCCGTGTAGGTAACAGTCTGTCTAGAAAATACTGGTTTTGTATTGATTGAAAGAGTACCAGTAACATCAACACCATCAGTAGTAGTCTCTAGTTTCTTTAAAGTTTGATAGTATAGATTTGCAGCACCAAACTGGTCACTAATGAAAGTAATATACTGACCACCAGATCCACCAGAATATATTCCAACTGTAGTACGAGCAGCAATGTTTAATCCACCACCACCAAATCCACCATTGTTGTCAATGTTTCTGATATATGCTTCATTGGCGCTAGAAAACATTCTAAAGTAATTATTGTTCTCAGCATGTATCGCCAATGAACCGCCGCCAGGATTTGTTCCGATTACTAGCTCACCTTCAATGTTAATATCAGAAGTAAATGTTGTGAATTCTGATGATCTAACATAGTCTGGTGTCCAAGTATCCCATGCACTAGTAGTGTTATTATACTGTAATAGATCTCCACCTGCAGGAGTTACACTAAAAGCTACATCAGTATGTGTTTGAATAGAACCAGTTGATGTTAGATATGATGAAAGGTCTGGAGGAGTAAGTTCAAAGTTACCAGTATTGCTATCATACGACAAAGATCCACCACCAGATGCTGTCGCAGTAGATGCGCTAAAGACTGTTAAGTCTGTGGCGGTAGCACCACTACCAGCCGCAACCCAGCTTTCCCCGTTCCAAGAATATGTGATACCTGCTACCACATATGTGAACGTTCCATCAGTTGCCTGCCCTGCTGTTGAGGGAAAATTGATTGCCATTTCTTAAGATGCTCCTTCCGTGTTATTTATTTCAAAGACCCATGATAGCGTTCTTAAAGTCCTCAAAGGATGTTGCTGTTGCCATCATATCCTTGAGATCTTGAAGCATAATAACGTCATCTCCACCCCACTTTAGGTTACCACCCTCGAAAGACATGCTGTTTCCACTCTCAGTATGAAGAGAGTTGTTGCCAAGATAAAGATCTCTGACTTTAAATTCAGCAGATCCAATATCATAAGTATCATTTGTTGTTGGTAACAAATTACCAGCAGGTGTGATTACCCAACGAACTGCAGAAGAAGTGCCATTATCAGTTTGGAATTCAATTGCACCGTCTACTTGGGAAGAAGTTGTAGTATTAGTTACACCAATTCTATTTGCTCCGTTTGTTGTAGTTTGATTGACATTTGTTGGAGACAATGGTGGTGATGCATCAACCCACTGTGAGCTATCAGTATCATTATAGTAAATCTTGAGGCGACCTTTGTCACTTTCCCACCAAAGATCACCAGCGTTAGGTAATCCAGGAGCAGTATCAGAAATAGTAACGTTAGCAGCACCACCTGTTTGTGGAGTGTTTATCCAATTGCCGTTTTCATACTTGAGAACATTGCCATTAGCAGGACTTGTGATAACAACATCTGCTAAGTCATTAACAGAAGATCCTGTGTCTAGTAACTGTGTCCAAGCTCCACCATGTGCAAAGTATCCATGACCTTCAGCATGAACATGAGCAAACATACCATGATAATCTGTTGCACTTGGAAGACTAACTAGATCAGCAAAGTTGTTGGAATAGAAAATCTTACCCTTGGTAGTTATATCACCAGTTTGTCCATCAAGATCAATGGAAGGAGTTCCAGGTCCAGCAGCACTGTGATAAATTTTAATTCCACTCGAAGCGCCACTACCAGCGTTACCAACATATAAAATACCACTGTTGGAATCAAAAGAAAGTCTTTGATAACTACCATCACCAATAGAAAAAGCAGCTGGATCAGCTCTAGTAATGCTAATTTGATTAGTAGTAGTGCCACCTCTATTAGTTACACTTTGCAGAGTATCAGCTTCTGCTGTGAGATATCCAGCAGTACCATGATCTCCCCAACCATATGCTTCATTCCAGTTAGTAATATTCTGCAGGATAATGCCAGAAGCAGGAGATGCAGCAAATACAGGATCAGTTTCTGCTGTTAGATATCCAGAAAGATCAGGTGGTGTATATGTAAAGACACCAGTTACATCACTGTAAGACAGATTAGCAGAACCTGCTGCTTGTACTGATACAGATAAATCTCCAAGTCCAAGCCCACTCTCTGCATCACCAGTTAGATCATTTGCTGGTTTCCAAGAAGAGTTTTCAGAATCCCACTTGAGAACTTGTCCATCTTGAGGAGCAACACTTAGATCAATGTCATCTAAATCACCAATATTAATGCCACTGACAGTTCCACCAGCAATAGTAAATCCGTTATAGAAAGTGGTTGTGCTATTTACTGGAGTAGTTTTATTCAGTTCAATATTTCCATCGCCATAGAAAAGAGTTCCCTGTCCACCAACTCTAACATGTCCACCCCCAACATTCATATAGATGTTTGTGGAAACACCTTGAATATTAGCACCAGGATTTCCTAAGCTATCATACCAGTTAATCTGACTGTATGCACCGTTGTCTATGATTTGAAGAGAACCATTCGGACCTCCATCATTACTAACTGTAAGTCCCCCTACAGTAATAGAATTCTGTGTATCATTACTTCTAGTAGTTACACTATCAAGTGTGTCAATTTCACCAGTTAGATATCCCACAGCGGCATGATTTCCCCATCCATATGCTGCATTCCAGTTAGAGATATCTCCAGATGTAATATCTGTTGAAGTAAGGAACCCAGTGAGATCTGCAGGAGCAAAAGTAAATTGTCCATTAGCAGGAGTATATGTTAAAGATCCACCACCACTCGCAGCAACTGTAGAGACTGTTGATTGAGGTGGAATAACAGGTTTGTTTAGAATTTCTGCTACAGTACCAACAGCATTCCAGTCAGACTGAACCTGAGCTGAAGGAATACTTGGTGTATTAGTTAAGCTATTATAGTCTCCATCAAAACCATCAACCCACTGAACCGAAGTACCAGTAGATGACAGTAATTGACCAGAAGTTCCGTTAGTTCCTGCTACCTGCAGAGGTTTTCCAGTAGGAATACTGAGACCTTCCTTAATTTCAATGGGAGCATTGTCCCCATAATTGGCGATTTGATTCGCAAGCAGTTTTGACATACTTCCAGTCCTGAAGACAATAGTTCTAAGCTAGAAGTATTTATATTTGCCTATCTCCACGGTGGACCAGCATACCATCCGACCAAAGCAATGCGTTGTCCAGATGTGACAGGATTTACTTTGTGGTGGAAGTCTGAAGGGAAGACAATAACATCCCCAATGTCCATTTTATGACTATTTTTCCCCACAATATACTCCCCAGGGAATACTAATTCTCCACCTTCATAATCTTCTTTCCTAGAAAGACATAAGCTTATGCTAAGTTTTCTAATGTCAGTCTTTACACGAATAGATGGTGCTGTATCTGCATGTAAAGAGTAGTGAGCTCCATCACCATTGTATTCTGTGTACTGAATTGAATCTGCCCAGTACCCAATATCATATTTGTACTTGATTGTGTTGGCAAGATTTACAAAATGAGACATCATTCCAGAAACCCATCCAGTATCAGAGATCCAATAGATATCTGACTTTCTTGTATCTGGATGATAGTCTTCCTTACCGCTCCTGTTAGTTCCAGCTTTGACTTTTTCCCTATCTTTCAGTTCGTCAATAATAAACTGAACAACTTTAGGAGTAATCGAAGCGTTATGATAGAAGAAAGAATTTTGATTTGGAGTATTTTTCATTGTTTTATTCAATAAGCGGGTGACGAGGATCGAACTCGTGACAAGAGCTTGGAAGGCTCGCATGTTACCGCTACACCACACCCGCATGAAAGGGGGAGGTCAATCCCCCTGAGCACATGCACGCCACCTGTTTTAGTTTAGTTGTAAAACAGGAAATCAACCACACGGAAGGGGTCGTTTGGATCCACCACTTGTTCTTTGACTGGAAACAAGAAACCAGGCGGGAGTTATCCCATCCGCACCACCTTGTTTTAGGAACAAGGAAACCCGAGGGGTCGATGACCCATCCCGACCAGGGCTAGTTTATAGTCATACCGAGACTAGTCAGGACGATACTCCTGACTTTTGTAATCACCAAAGGAAATTACATCGTTACCGAGAGAACCAGGCAGATCGACTGGTCCTGCAGCAAAATTGATGTTATCCATAGCATCTAGATCACCACGATCAACTGTCAGATTAGACAAATAGTCAGAACTTAAGTCGAAATTAAAGGTAACCTGTTCTTCTTGAACTCTCTTGTTTAGATCACTGATATGTTGGTATTCAGTGAAGAGTTCAGAAAGATGTTGTTCATCGCCCTCAGCAAGAGCGTTAATCAATGCTTGGCGAAGTGCTTCTTCAGCAGCTTGGACTTGTGATTTGACGCTCATAGTAACCTCAGTTGTATTTACGATAGGCACCAACCTCAGGGTCAGGGTCTAACCACTTGGTGTACTCTGGGTCCTCAAGGCAGGTGTCTAGTTGCATTTGGTTGTCAAGCAGGTACATGTCAAAGTACCGCTTTTTCCACTCGTGAAACTTTTGAATACGGTAGTCTGGCATACCGTTGGTTTCTAGGGTGCCGCACTGCACGAAACGGTACGGTCCTTGATCAAGAATAACGGTGGGTTTCATAGGTCTGTTGCTGACTTGTCAATTGTAGCATGGTCTCTGTGCTTTGGCAACTGGCGTGAGCACCAGAATGCCATGGCAATCAGAGCAAAGTAAAATAATGTATCATCAATCATCACTAGGAAGAAAATAATACTACCACCATACTTCAACCAGTCAGGTAGCCTGTTTGTCAGTCTGCCGATGACTGGTCTAACCCTATTCTCCATTCGGAAATAGAGAATAGCACCTAAGGTTACTGTAATCTCACTCATCGGAACGATGAAGTAGAGAGATATGATAACAAAGATAGGCCAGTAGTGCCTCTCTGGTATCTTACTCAGGAGATCAAGAACCTTCTTCATGGTCTGAATACATTTCAGTCAACTCATCAACCTCAGCAACAGCAGTAGCTGCTGCTTCATACTCACCAGCAGGGACAGCAACCACTGCCCTGCCATCTGGTTGGCGGATCAAGAATGATTCGCCTGCTTCAATGCGATCCATGTATGCATCGAAGTCTTTTTCAAACTCTGCTACACTCAACTCAACCATTAATCTCTTTAAAATCCTTTTCAAAAATTGCAAGTCCTGCATCAGTCAGGACATGGTTATACATCTTGTCAAATACAGCAGTAGGAAGTGTAACTACATCTGCACCATACAAGAGGCAGCGAGAGACGTGATGAACGTCACGAAGACTAGCGGCAAGAACCTTAGTCTCCACTCGCTTAGCAGCATAGAGACCACCAATAGCACGTACCAGTTCGACACCACTAAAAGAGTTGTCGTTCATGCGACCTACAAATGGAGAAATATAGGTGGCACCTGCTAGAGCAGTCATCACTGCCTGAGAGGCAGAGAAACAGAGTGTGACGTTTGTTTTTACTCCCTCATCAGAGAGGATCTTACATGCGATAAGACCCTCTTTAGTAAGAGGAAGCTTAATGGTAACTTCTGAACCGATCTTGATATACTGTTGAGCATTCTCGATCATCTCATCAGCATCTTTTCCATCAACCTCTGCAGAGATGCTTTCAAAAGCAAAGTCTCTTGAAAGTGTGCGGATAAAGTCAAAGTAATCTACACCAGACTTACGAACTAGTGTAGGATTGGTCGTGATACCAGAGACAAGACCAGTCGCATAACGCTCAGCGATCTCTCTGTAATTAGCAGTGTCTAGAAAAATTTGCATGATTAATAAAATGTTGGTAAGTTACCAAGTCGGGGTGATAGGATTTGAACCTACGGCATCCGCCTCCCAAAGACGGCGCTCTACCAAGCTGAGCTACACCCCGAAACGGAAGAGGTGGGATTTGAACCCACGGA
>VMBT01000628.1_pt1 | contig 21749 bp, 18 predicted proteins | sample 4404301 | NCBI WGS metagenome assembly VMBT01 (sample SAMN12238535, study PRJNA552566) | marine metagenome | isolation source: Coastal seawater | place: USA: coastal Georgia, Sapelo Island | collected 2008-08/2009-08
ATGTCTTTGCTGATATGCTGGAAGACCAGGATATGGGCAAATCGCTACCTCTGAAGACACATATCAGAAAAAATTTCCCAGAGTATTATTACAAGCAAAACGGCGCTAACGTTTATACCATTACTCCTGGTGATACTATTCAGGATAGTGCTGGTATTGAATATTACGTTGAATCTGTCAATGATGTTGGTGTCATTGAAGATACCTTCTACATCTTTGATAGTGCTGAACTACAAAGACGCATTCCTGGTCAGCAAGATGGTATTTACTATCTAACTTGCTTACGTGGTAATATCTCTCCATATCCAACTGGTGCTGGTGTATCTACTAACTTCCGTAAATTCAAGTTCTCTCAACCTGTAGGTAAACTTTATCCTCTCAACTACAGAAATGATCCTCTCTGGTTTACTAAAAATGGTACTTCAGAAGCAGAGAAGAACTATTACTCTCAGTTAATTGATCCACCTCAATCATTCTCTGCTGCTGATAACTATATTCATGGTAAGGTTACTGTCAACGACACCAAGAACTCTGTAACCAAAGAACTTGTTATTGACCTTCTCAAGCAACCTGCTTTCATCGAGAGCACATTTACAAATGAGAATGTAATTGAAGCACAACTAGGTAACGCAACTTCTGGTTCGGAAGATCGTCGCATTCCTATTGCTGGTGATAACACAGTTGTTACAGATCAGCGTTACTACGTTGAACTTCGTAGACCATCTATTGCTCGTGCTGGTAACCACACGTTTGAATACCTTGGTTTCGGTCCTGGTAACTACTCCACAGGTCTCCCAGCGCGTCAGGAGATCGTCTTGGAACCCGAAGAGGACTTCTATGCCCAAAGTAAGAAACAAGACGCTGGTATCGTCTTCTATACGGGTATCAACTCACAGGGTGACCTCTATATCGGTAACAGAAGAATCAACGCTATTACTGGCGAAGAAACCTTCATCGATAGAGCAGAACTTGCCGATGATGGAGATCAAAATGATGTTATTGGTGGACTGGTAAGCACGTTTGATACTCCTGTAACATTCAATCAAAATATTACAGTTGTAGGTGGCGACGATGGTGATTTGGTTAACAATTTCAACTCACCAATTCTAGTCAACGTACCTGATGTACAACTAACAAATCAATCTTCACCATTAGTAATTCAGTCTATTGTTAGTGAAATTGATCCTGTTACTGGATTGAATCAAGACGTTACTTTATCTAGAGATAATTATTTCCCTAATACTAGTGGAGATATTAGACTAGGTAAAAACAGAGTTGATTCTGCTATATTCTCTCTGAATAAGAGAGGAGATGGTCAAGGATACAAGTTCTTTATCAGTGCTCCAAATGGTACAGCAAATAACACAACTCCAAATCAAGATATAGCATCATCAATTTCCCCATCTGAACAATATCAGGCATATGGTGGAATTGTTAGCTATGAAAACAGTGTTCTAAATGTATCTGGTGGAGTGTTACCTGATACAGGTGACATGCTATTCAAGGGTGGTTCTGTTAATAAGTCTGGATCTTTGGGATGGATTTATTCAAATATATTCACTGATATTCCAAACAACGTTATTCAGAATTTTGAAGTTCTAATTGACCAAAATGTAAACATTGGTAAGTTAGTATTTACTGAAACCTTACAGAATTTAGAAATCGCTTCTAATTCTGAGATAAGATTGTCAAATATTCTTTATAATGTTCAGTTGAATGGAAACTGGACTATCCTGAATGGAGGAAGTTATCTATTTGATGCAAATAGTAATGTACTTTATTTCCAAATTATTCCAAGAGATGGAAATCTCATTCCTGCATTTGATACTTCTCAATCTCCATGGGGATCTTGGTCTAACTTCCTACAAGATGCTACCAATCCTTCACCAAATGCACAAGTATCATTCTCTGTATCTAACTGGAAAGAATTTGGTGTAATTGGTTCTGAAGCAATTAGAACTGATTCTGGATCTTTTGGTACATTCAAGTTGGGTATCAATACCCTTGCTAGAGCACCACATGTTGCATATCTAGATGCATTCCAAAATAATGCTACTACTGATCCTCGTGCTAACTTAGATGTTGTTGGTAATGCCTACATTAGTGGTCGTACAACTAATGATTGGTTGGATCATGAGACATATGATGATAGGGAACAGAATAGAATTTCTGATGCTTTAGTCGTTGGTTGGGATGATACAACTACAAATACCAGTCTCAATATTGACAATGCACAAGCAGCACTCCGTGTTTCTACTGAAACTGTAGCAATTACTGAGTCTGGTAGAGGAGATAATGAGAACAAGGTTGGTATTAATGTAACTAATGCTGAACTTGATAGAGCATTTGTAGTCAAGGGTGATTCAAGATTTACTGAAGATGTACGTTTTGAGCGTGATATTGAAATTCATGGTGATGGAACTACAGCAGAAGTAAGAACTGATAGTACAACTGGTACATTCAACTTCATCAATGATACTGGATTTGTTGGCACTCTAAACATAGCAAACAGTGCAGATGTTCTAAGTCTAGCAAATAGTGCAACTGATGTAGATTTTGTAAATGAAGCAATAGAATTGAATATTGCTGATACTTATAGTGGATCTACACAGCAAAATATATACATCGGCAATAATGCTCAGAGCAACGCATTCTATCTTGGCAACAATGTAACTGAAGATCAGTTCTTCTACTTGGGTAGTGCATCAAATCATAGTAATATCTGGATAGGCAAAACCCCCGATAGTGCTGTTGTTGCTGCTGATGGTAGTATTGAAACTACTGGAACTGGAATCAGTAAGATTGAAATTGGTGGTGCATTTGGCAACATCAACGAAAGTCTATCTTATACAGTAGTACATACTCAATCATTTAGAGTTGATGGTGACCAATGGTTAGGATTCCGTCGTCAACAGGGACAGGCGAATCTAAGATCTCAGGCAAGTCTTATTAATCTCTTCTCTAACTCTGGTGGTCCTTCAACAGTCAACTTTGCTACTAACGCTTCTGAAGTTAATATTGCAGGTCAAGGTGGAACTACAACTGTCAATAACAAACTGTTGGTTGTTGCATCTGCGAAGTTTGATGCATCAGTTCAAATTTGTGGTGGTACAGCGTCCTTCTCGTTCTCTGGTCAAAGAAAGAGAATGGGTAGCGATGATGTTGCACATCAAGATGGTGTCAATCTGGATGGAACGTTCACACAAAACGTTGACATTCTAAATGTCCTTGTCTTACAACCAGGAGATGACGGATATAACGCAGTTGATACTGCTGGTGCTGGCACTTGGGGTGGATCTTTCTACCAGGGACAAAAAGGAACTGAGGCAAATCCAATTAGCATCGATGAACCACAGATTCTTCCTGCTCTAACTGATCCAGATGAATTCTATCTACCAATCAAGAACAGTCCTTTCCTTTCTACTGGACTGCAATACTTAGGAGAAAACGATTATATTATTATTGATTCACCTATCGTTGGTAATTGGGATGCTGAGACTGCACACCCAGAAATTGTACAAATTATTGAAGTTTCTAGGTCTACTGCTCCTTATTTCTTGAAAGTCAAGAGGAGACCATTTGGCAATTTCTCTCCAAATACTCTAACAAATCATCCTGATACAACTTCAATTTATAAAGTCAATGTTCAGTTTGATGCTAGTTGGTTAGAGCAATCACTTGATGCTACTGGAGAATTTGATGATGTATACCTTGCAGAATTTGGCGGATCTCTAACTGAAAATGATTATATTATTGTTAGCAGAAATGATGACACAGGTGCATCTGGTGAATTTATCAAAGTTGATGAAACATTAGAACTACTAACACAGAAATTCAGAATTTCTGATGGAACTGATTGTGATGATGAAGCGAATGATGTATTTGTTGTTGATTCTACTACTGGTGACACTACAATCAAAGGTGATGTAACCCTTGGTCAAACATTGAGAATCAATGGTGGATGTAAGACCGCATCAATCTTTAACTTTACTGGAAATATCCAAGCAGAAACTAATACTATTAATCTTGTAAATGATTCTAGTGGATTGGAAGTTGGTGATTTTGTTAGACTGACTGGAAACAACGGATCTGTAACATTACAACAAAATCAATTCCCTACAGATTCTGGAAAAGTTAGATTTACTGATCCACAAATTATCAGTATAGCAACTGGAACTACAACTACTGTTACTCTAAATGTCAATTTTGGTGGAAATGGAACTGCGGAAGGTGCTCAACTTGAAGCTTCAAGAAATGATAACTTCACTATTACTGATGATGTAAGAACAGTATTCAATGTTGATACCTGCACTGGTGACACTACTCTTGGTAATCCATATGGTGAAGTTTATGCTAAGAGATCTCAGTGGGGTAGTACGCTTCAATCACATTCTGTTGGTGATCGAGTATTAGTATTCCTCAAAGATCCAAAAGTTGATAATGATATCGCAACAACATTTGTTAATAGTGTTTCGGGAGTAACAGCAACTGCTACTTCTTTGCCAGTTGATGATATTAGTGATTTTGAACAAGGTGATTTTATTCTTGTTGGATACGGAACTGAAACTCCAGAATTGATGTATATCAGTGGAACTCCAACAATCACCACATCGCCTGCAGGCAATCTGCCTGTTATTAGAAATGATGACGTTTCCCAGTACATTGGTACTAGTGATGGTGAAAAATCAGCTACTACTCATCAAGATGGTGAGACTGTTTTCAGAGTTCTCTTGAGAGAACAGACTGTCCTAACTCAAGATCTTGATGCAACAGGTGCTGATACAACTATTACGGTTGGACTTGAAAATAGTGATCTTGTTCCATTCTTCCTAGATCGTGAATACTTCCTCATTATTGGTAATGAATATCTAGAAGTAGACAATACTGTAACTAATGATGGAGGCACTAAACTCGTCAAGACCAACTATCATCATGGTAAGTTAGATGTTTATGATGATGTAAACTTTATTGGTTCTAACTTTACTGTCATGGGTACTGATAATGAAGTACCTATCCTGAAATTGGTTAACAACGAAGAACACCACTTCGAAGCTGGTCTGCTAACAATTTATGCTGGTACTGATATTAGTGGTCAGCTGAGGATCTTCCCATCACAGTGTGTTGAGGATCCTAACTCAATTCAGTTTACTAACAAGGAATATACACCAACATTCCAAGTTGATTCGAATACAGGTGATACATTTGTTGGACGTTTACTTGATGTTGCTGGTGTTGCGTCTGCCAACCCAACTGCAGAACAAGAGATTCTAAACGTAAGGAATCTAGGTGAAAATGGTGATAGCACATTTACTGTCAATCAAGACAGATCGATTGATGCATTTGGCAAGATAGGATATAAGAATAAAAATGGTGGTCACATTGCTAAGTTTATCAATTCAAATGGAACTGTTGAAGTTAATATAAATTATATTGTGCAGGTTGCTCCTTCTACAGGTGCTCTCGTTCTAACACTACCAGATAATGCTGTAACTGGAGACATTATTAGATTTACTGAAGTTGGTGGAGAATTGACATACAACAATTCTCTTGTTATTCGTGCTCCAATTGTTGGTGGTGAACCAGTTCCAGTTCAAGGTGACATTGAAGGAACTAAATTAGGAGGATTATCATCTCCATATGCATCTGGTGAATTGGTAGTTCAAAACAAAAATGCATCCTTTGGATTGATTTATGTTGGTCAAAGTGATGGAGATAACTTTATACCTGCTGCATACCAAGGTTGGTGGTTGACTGAACTCTAATGGCTTTTTACAATAGACTAAAAGAAATGAAGAATGCCCCCATTGGCACTATTATGCCATGGGGTGGAACTTCATCGATAACAGGAAACAATCCGAGTGGTATTCCCCGTGGTTGGTTAGTTTGCAATGGACAAACTCATCCATGCAATAATTATCCTCTTCTTGCATCAATGTTGGGAAATACTTATGGTCCAGAAGATGACTCTATTGTTGGAAATTTTCCAGACTATGAAGATGCTGATGTGTTTAGAGTACCAAATCTAAACAATAGAGCAATGGTTGATCTTGAACTAGAAATGCTTCAAGAATCAAAGTATCAGCATGGTCAATCTGATGCTGAGGATATTATTGGTGAATACATTTCCGAAGATGGAACTGGAGTTACTCCTCCTACTATTTGGACTGCTGATACTAATCTATTGTTTGATATGGATAATAACAATGCAATGGCAGGAAAAATTAAAGATATAACTTTGAATGATCCTACATGGTCTAAAACATATTACACCATTGGTAGAAAACTTGGAATTGATCATACTCCTGGTCACAAACACAGTGGACAATATACAACTGCATTTCCAAGTGGTAAATATGTGCAGGTATTTGAAGCTCCAACTGTTGCAACATCTGGATCTCCAAACTACGAAACTGCAAACTTGAATGGAGTTTCAAGTACAGATAGTCCAGATACGTGGAGAAATGGATTTGGTGCAATTACATATTATGATGAAAATGTGTTAGTTTTGACAGATGAAACAAAATCATTTACCCAAGATCAAGTTCCTGCTGCTGGACTAACAAGAACAATACCATCTACAGGTGCTTTTACTGATTCATTTCAAGACACATACAATTACAATCACCATATGAAGCAGCATACTGGTGTTTTTCCACCACCAACAGAAATCTTTGGAAGACCCAATTATTTGAATGGTGATGTTTCAACTACATATCCAACAACTCTGAGTCATACTGGTCAAGATTTCACTGATGCTCAGGTTGCAACTCATAATCATTTTAGTTTTGATGTGTCTATGAATGCTGCTGGACTAAAAGTTCCTCCTACTATCGCAATAAATAATGTACAGTCCTATACTGTAAATGTTTCTGATATTCCAGATGCATTGACTGTCATTATGGATAATAATACACCATCTCAAACAATCATAATGATTATTAGAGCTTATTAATATGGCAGTTTTCCTAAACCAAGAAAGAACAAAGATAGGAACTACCACGGGAACAATTATTGCATTTCCTGTAGAGTTAGATGTCAATGATCCTTTAATTGGATTGAGTAAGTCACTGCTGCCAGCAGGTTATATTAGATGTGATGGTTCTGTATACAATGAGGCATTGTATCCTGCTTTAGCAGAAGTACTTGGTACAGGTTCTACCTGTTCATTCAAAAAACCAGATCAAGATTTACTAGACACTCAATTTCAAGTTCCTGATTTGAGATCTAAGTTTATCAAACCATCAACTGGTTCTGATCAGGGTGTTATAAATGATGCAACAGTGATAAATGCTGCTGGTCAAACAATTTCAAAGTCTGGTGTTGGTGTAGAAGTTTCTAGTAATGTTGGAAATACTGCTGTTGTTGAATTGACGGGGCAGTTTAGAGTTCCTGCAAGGACTGTTAAAGTTGGAAATAATGTTGGATTTACTTATCCTACAAAACCTGATGAAGAAGTAGTTGCTGCTAATGGATTTCTTCCACACGCTCACTTCACTACCACTTATAGATGTAGAACTATTAGAAGAGCTGGAAGTGATATTTTTGAATTAAATTATTTTACGAATGCATCAACAATTGGTGTTCAAAATTGGTATGATGCAACAGATGAACAACCAGCATGTCTTTTTTATGCACAGTCTGAAGTTTGGAATGACGACAATTATATTTCTAGTGGACAATTTCTAGGAACTGGTGCTACATTTGAGTACTATGGAATTTGTAAAGGTTCATGTAGTACATATGACGGTAGTTGCCTTGTTCCACAAGGTAACACATTAAATCTGAATACTACTCCAGAAGGACCATGTTTTCAAACTTATACTATCTTGGACATAGGTCTGACAACAGTAGAAATGGAATGTGCATCTCAGACTTATGGTTTCGGCGCAAATTACATTGATGGTGGAGATTTTGTAGGATCTGATAATATTCCAACTACTCAAGGAAGTAGTGGTGGAGCAATTCAAGGATTTGCATTATATGAAAATTTAAATGTAACTGCTGACAATTATACAAAAGGAATAGGACAGTGGGCATACACAACGTATGGTGGAAATCTTTGGTCTAGTTTAGAATCTTTTGTCACTGGTGAGGTGGATTTAGTTGGTGGAAGTGGAAGTGGAGCTCGAGCTTCAATAAGATTTGAGGCGTGGCCTGATAGTGTTGGAGAACCAAATTATACAAGATACAAAATAATTGCTTGGATTGATACTGGTTCTGGATATGCTGCTGGTGATACTTTGACTTTTCCAGATACACAAGGTTATGCTCTCTCTAGTGGTCCTTTTCAATTAGAGGTATTATCAACAACCTTTGGTGATCCTGCTGAAGCTGCTGGATATTCTCATAACCAATCATTACATAATGTACTTCCTTTTGATACTGTTGTCGATGATTCTGCTCAGCAAGCTTTCCCCCAACTATCAAATACTATTGTAAGCACAGAAGCATTTGGATACCAAGAAGATCCTACACAGCATACACATACCATTCCCTATGTATTTGGAGCGACTAATTTCGATATCAATATTCCAGAACTTTTTGTACCAACTGATGGTATGGAAGCTAGTATAAACATTTCTCCCGAGAATGTTTCTAAGATAGATAGTCTAATTGCACCATTTACAATGGTTGAATTTTTAATAAAGGTATAAGAAGAAATGTCTAGAACAGCACGAAAAGGATTCTTATCTGATATTCAAACTTTAGGAAATAGTTATGTTCCTATTGGAACTATTATACCTATTTTTAAAGCAGATCATTCGAAAGTTACTGATAATGGAGTCGTTCAGCAACTTGGTTCTGTTGTATCTGGTGCTGGTGGTGGTTCTGGTTATACTACTAATTTGAGTGATCCAAATGGATTTGAAGTACTTCCAATTACACTGGAAATAAACGCTGGAAATTTTTCTGTTTCAACTGAAACAATAACTTATACAGATCATGGATTTATTACTGGAGATAAACTTACTGTTATTGAAACATCGCAAGCGCCTAACAGTACAAAATTAGGAGGTTCTATTGCTGAAATTGAAGTAAGTACTGGTGGAGCTGGATATACAAGTAGTCCTACTATTTCAATTACTGATAATGGTAGTGGACCAGTAAAGCAAGCAAATGTAGCTGCTGTTGTAAATACAGCTACTGGTGAACTGACAGGTGTAACTATATTAGATGGTGGACTAGGATATCAATTTCCACAGATAACTATCAGCGGTGGTGGTGCTACTACTCAAGCTGTATTGAATATAATATTGTCTACTAGTGGTGAAGGTGGTGTAGAATTTGATACTGGATTTACTTTTTATGTTGATAAAATTGATGACGATAATTTTAGATTAGCAAGAAGTAATGGTGATATTACAGCTGGAAAATATTACAATGTCACTGATTTAGGTTCTTCAGGAAACTTTACATTAGCATCTACTACAGGAACTGGTTTAAGAGTTGGGGTTAGTGCTAATTTAGACGGAACTTTGAACTTTTGTAGTATAAAAAATCCTGGGTATGGATATCAAGATGGAGAAGTTGTATATGTCAATCAACCAGGAAGTGATGGTTTAGGTAGAATAGAAATTGTTACAACTTCATCACCAACAGCAGACGATATTGATTTTCAATACCCAGGATTTTTATACTGTGACGGATCTGAATATAATGCCGATGAATATCCGTTACTATTCAATATTATAAAAAACGATTACGGCGGAAGTGGCGGAACTTATAAGATTGAAAATTTTGGATCAAGTAGTGCCGTAACATTTAAAGTACCTGACTATAAAACAAGAAAATTAGTCGGATCTGGTGGTGGTGTTACTGGTGGTGGATCTCCTGTATCTGGAAATGTCATTGCTTCAGTTGGAACTTCGGGAGGAAAATGGTATTTTTCTAAAAAAGAACAGGAGACATTATATGATATTGGAAATATTGTTATTAGTGGATACACAAACGTCTCAGAATTTGTTGGTGGATCACTGACTGGCGAGGTTACATTTACAATTGGTCCATTGCAAGAAAAACCAATTTCAACTGTACCAGAACATGAACATCAAATTCTAACTTCTACTGCCGCTAGTGCAACTTCTTTTGAGGGAACTGGCGCTATCAATGATGATCATTCTGTTGGATTTAAGGATTCTACTGGACAAGTTGGATTTTTTCTTCCTGAAGGAGGTGGACAACTATTTCATAATCACGGTATTGTTGATTATGTTGTTACTGATCCAAACCTTTCTACTTTTGGAAATGTTAGTGGTATTGGAGAAAAAGAATATAAATCATTTGCCTCATCTGCAATAAACATTACAAATGATATTATTACCATCAATAATCATCAATTGTTTACTGGAAATATGATCAGAGTATCTGCGAATTCGCAATCAACATCTGCAAATTTAAGCGATGGAGTTACTAATTACGGATTCAATGTAAACACTACATGGTTTGTTATAAAACAAGATGATAATACAATAAAGTTAGCAAAAACAAAATATCTTGCAAGAACTAATACATCTTTAGACATTACTGCTACTGGTAGTTCTGGTGATATTACGATAGAAACAGGGTATAAGATTGCTGGTAATTTACCACCAGATGTCACCACAACCATTGGAACTCCAGCTCCAACATTATATATTATTGATGACACGTATACTATTGGTGGTAAAGAAATTCAATTGCCAGGAAATACTATCACTTCAACTGAAGTTAAAGTTGAAGAGGGATCGAGTGGATCATACACTGTTCCCGCTCCAGCGGCAGATGAACTTCCTATTGTAGGAATTAGTGGTTTTGCTGGCGGTGCTGGTGGTGGTGGTGCTACTACAGATGGTGGCGGTGGTAACGGCGGTCAAAGCTATTATCAATTTACATACAATGGCAACACTTATAGAATTACTGCTACTGGTGGAGAAGGTGGAGCAACTGGTGATAATGGAGGTGCTGGCGGCGATGGAGGTGCAGGATCATATACTGTAAATGGATCTACAACTAATTTTAGTAATACTTTGTCCAATGTTTCTCTTACTGGTGGACTAACTCTAGATGTAAATTTATATTATACCTCTAATGATGGTGGAAGTGGAGGACCATCTTCTGGTGGAGAGGGTGGAACGAGTTCATTAATAAATGGCGCTGGTGGAGATGGATCAAGAACATTGTATACAGGATCTGGTACTGTCTCACAGTCATTCACTACTCCAACTGCAGCAGGTCAATATACAGCATATAATATTCCAAATGATTGGCCACTAGATTCATTGACTGCTGAAGTAAGAGGCGGTAGTGGTGGTGCAGGTCATGATGGTAATGAATCCGCAACACCTGGAACTGGAATTGGAGGAAAACGAATTACAGCTTTAGTTAACCAAACAAATAGTGGAACACTGAGAGTTTATGTTGGCGGTGGCGGCGGTGGTGGTAACGGACTTACTCGTGGCGCTGGTTCTTCGAACGGATTTGCTAGTGGTGGTAACGGTGGTAATGGATCTGGTGCTGGTGGTGGCGGAGGTGGTGGTGCTGCTTCTGCTGTTGGTACGTCATCAACTATGTTTATTGGCGCAGCAGGAGGCGGCGGCGGTGGCGGCGGCGGTAATACTGGAGGAAACGCTGGTATAAATGGCACAACAAATGCCTCTAATGATGGTGTTCAACAACTTGGTGATATTTTTGGTAATGGTGGGGGAACAGGAACTAATTCTGTCTGCTCTGGAGGCGGCGGTGGCGGCGGTGGCGGCGGCGTTGGTGTAGGTGCTGGCATCGGTGGTGGCGGTGGAGGTGGAAACGGTTCTAACGCCCGTAGATCTGGATATGGTGGACAAAGAGGACAATCTTCAATTAAATCTAGCGGCACTGGTCCTACAGCAACTCTAATAGATTCTGGTGGTGCTGGAAATGCAGCTGCAGGACAAGCAAATACGGTAGTAAATGGTAATAATGGTAGTGTTGTATTTACCGCTGTAGAAAACCAAACTTATTATGGCTCTGGTGGTGGCGGTGGTGGATCTGGTGCATTTTTCTATTGGTCACTCACTGGTATGACAAATGTTGGATCTGGAACAGCTGTAGTTGGATCTGGTGGTAATAATGGTGGTCAAGATGGTGCAATACAAGTTGGTTATCTAGTAACATCTGCTACTGATGGTGGCACAACAACTTCTAGCACTTCTGGTTTGTTTGCTTCAGCTAGTGATGGTGTTGACTATGCTCCTTCTGGAACTGGAACTGGAACTGCTGGATTCGATTCTCCAAATGATGAACAATATTTGAGATTCGAAGGATCAGAACAAGTAAGATATGCAAGAACAATTCAAATTGATGCATCTGAAGATAATTCTAAAAACTCTCCCATTATACAAATTATAATACAAGTTATTACTGGAAATGGTAGTAACGGTGGAGAGACACCAAATGAGCCACTAGAGTTATTTGCTAGTAATGATAATGCATCTAGTTTTACAAAGATTGGAACTATTAGTAGTGCTGGAAATCATAGCAATTGGACAGATGTTACTCTAGATTTAGATTCTGATTATCAGGTAAGTAATTTAATTCTTGAAATAAGACAAACAAGAGCATCTTCTGGTAATGCTGGTAATGATAATTATGGTATTCATCAAGTAAAATTCATATATGATGAGACAGAACAGCAAATTGTTACATATCCAACAGCAAAGGCAGATTTGGGAATTGAACAAATTGTTGAAAGAATTGAACCACAAGGTGATCCATTGACATCTGCTGGCATCGATGTCAATGAAGGATTATTTACTTTATCTTCTGCTGTAAAACTAAATGTGACATCAGCATTGCAACCAGAGATTGACATTCCTCTTCTAACACGCTATCATAGAGTAAAGTATTTGATTCGCGCTTATTGATATGCTAGCCGCAAGTGAAACTGATTGTATTATAGATCCAAGCAGAGTAAATTCAAAATATGAAGATTTCATTGGTGTCTATGAAAGATTAGTTCACCATGAAATTTGTTCTCTTATTGTTAGTAATTTTGAGAAATGGATAGAAACTAATCCTTACCTTGTTCAATATGGTAAGGATCAGATGCCAACAGCAAAATTAGCAAGGCATGATGTTTCTCTAATGCTTGACGACATTGATATGGGAACTGCAATGCATTTTAATAAGTATTTGAATGCTGCTTTTGAGAACTATAAAACAGAATATGATCATATAAGTAGAGTAAATATGAATTCTGTTGGCATCAAAATACAAAGAACTCCTCCTGGTGGTGGTTATCACACATGGCATTATGAAAACTCTAGTTTTAGAGCAGCAAATAGAGAGTTGGCATGGATGGTATATTTGAATGACATGCCAGAAGGAGAGGCGGAGACAGAGTTTTTGTATCAAAAGAAAAGATATAGACCAAAAACAGGAACTGTTCTAATATGGCCTGCTGGTATGACACATGTTCATCGTGGCAACACTGTATTCACCCATGATAAATATATTGCGACAGGCTGGTTCATAAAACTCCCGTAATCAAAATGGCAGACGTTCGTATCACATTGCAGCTCAATGCACTTGAGCGATTTATTATCAAAGATGGTAATTCACAATTTATTGATGAAGACTGGTGGAATGAAAATATTCAACCAGTTTTATATCCATTTTGGTCTTCTGATAAAGATCGTCTAATTACTGTAAATTATTTCAGTGATGGTAGTCATGACATTGAGAAGAAAAAATATGTCTATGATCGTGCTACAGGAGAAAGAAAGTGGAGAACTTATTCTTGGAGAGAACCAACTCAACAAGAAGTGGATCAACTTGTAGAACAACTAACTGAACAGTATTTTTCATATGTTGATTCAAGTCAAGAAACTATTCAAGAAAAGTTATTTAATGAGTATGGTAGGTGGAATAAAGTTTCTTGGGAAGGTATCAGAATGATTAGGAACTTCTTACTTGATGATAGTGATTGGACTCAAGTTGCAGATGCTGCTATTGATGATGAAACAAAAGCAATGTGGACACTTTATCGATCAAAACTCAGAGATCTTCCTAGTGTTCATGTTGGACAGGATGCTGATGAAGTTATGTTCCCAATCAATCCAACGTATTTCAAGACTACATTTGTTTTGAGAGAGGGGAATCAGGATAAAGAGTATTTGATGACCGAAGATCAGTTTGGCAATTTTACTGCTACAACATACAGTGAATATGCTAAAAGAATTGTAATGACAATCGCTTCTAACTATAAAATCAAGAACCCTGATCTTATCTTTGCTCCATATCCTGAATTTGAAACAGAACAGGATGAACTAGACTACGTACTCGCTAAAATTCAAGCAAATAATGTATAATTATGGAAACCAAACTTAATATAATCATCATCACTTTGGTCAGTGGTGAAGAGGTGATTGCTAATCTTCAAGATTATTATGAAGAGGTCAATGGTGAAAAAATAAAGGTATGTTATAATATGATTTACCCTTTTAGAATTATAAAAAGAGATCCAACTGCTGATAGTGATAGAGTTCCTGTTTCTTTAGTACCATGGAAGTTTTTCTCCATTGACACATCTTTTTTGATTAGTTTTGATAATGTTATGAATATTTGTGCTCCAATGCCAACTTTGGAAACAATGTATAAAGATGCTGTACAAAATTATATAAGATCTTTGAGAGAAGTATTAGAATGAGAACATATACATTTGATTTCTTAGATAGAAATCAACTGAGACAAATGCTGAGTTTGTTTGATGCTGGAAAATTTGTTGATGGTGCAATATCAGGACCAAAAGACAAAGAAGTAAAAAACAATCATCAGCAAGAAGATATTGACATCAATAAGATGGTCAATTCTGGTATTGCAAAAATTCTTCGTGAATCTACTGTTACTGATATTCATATACTGAATAAAGCATCTCCTTGTATGATGTTGAGATATGGAGAAGGTCAACATTATTCAGATCACGTTGATGCATTTGATATGTGGGGATGTAGAACTGATTTTACATGTGTGATCAATTTGAATGATGATTATGAAGGCGGTGAGCATTATGTAAAATTTGGTGATAATGTAGTGGAATCTAGATTAGAACCAGGAAAACTATTAATGTATCCTACTGAATATATTCATGGTGTTAGACCTATCACGCATGGAGTGAGAAAATGCATTACATTCTGGTGTGAAAGTTCAATACATGATCAAACAATGAGATATTATCTTGCCGATCTAAATGAATTTTATTATAATATATGTGATAATTTGACCAGGGAAGATACTGTCAAATTAGATCATATTAGAATGGGATTGATTAGAAGAAGTAGTGTTTTGAGAAATTGACATGACTGAACCATTATTGACGGATATCAAAGTATATGAAAATGTATTGAAAGTATCTGATGTACATGAAATAGAAAAAATAGCAAGTCGTCCAAGATGGTTGTTTGGCGCTTCTAGTGATGTAGCAACACCGTTCAAGAAGTTTTGGAAGATGGATGTTCGAGGTGTTTCTATGTTTGCAAAAGTGATACCAGAAAGAATGAAAACTCTATTACCATTTGAGTTTGAGATTTTAGATTATTACTTGAATGGATATACTAGAGGTCTCGATGGTGCTCCACATAAAGATGATGCTGATTATACGTTTTTGATCTATTGTAATCCACACTGGGACTTGCAATGGGGAGGAAAGACAGTATTTGTTCAGGATGATGGTAAATTTGATGTAGTATTCCCAAAACCATTCTCTGCTGTGTTATTTCCATCTAAATTGTTGCATTGGGCAGAAGATGTAACACGAGAATTTTATGGTATTAGAATTACTGCTGCATATAAATTAAAGAAGTTGGAGGATACTAGTGAAAAACCTACAGACATTTGATGAAGAAAAAGATTGGGACCAAATTATAGCAGATGCTGCTGGTGTTGATGGTGTTCTTGTTTACTGGGGTAATTCAAGATTGCAATCTTCTGACGATACTGTGAAAACATCAGTTATTGAACATTATCAATTCAATGAAGATGTTCCTGTACAGTTACTTTCACTAATGCAGACACACTACTATGGATACATTGAGTTTAGGAACTACGATGTAGCAATTGATTTTGTGACTGACTATTTTCCTCGTAGAGATGAACTACCAGATGGTGTAGAAAATGATCCTTTCTGGTATAATGTTGCTATTGTTAGTAATGATGGTGTAACTTTGTATGAAAATCAGAGACTTAGACGCGGTAAGAACAGACCAGATGAGGCATAATATTGCCTTCAGTGTACCTATTTTTGCATATAGTATAGAGAATTGGTCTGATCATAAAGAAGAGATTCTGTCGCTGATGGAATTGGATAAAGAAGAATTTCATGAGACTGATTACTTCAAGTTTCATCGAAATGGTATTCAACCAACATATGCTTCTAAATTCTTTGAGATTATTTCACCAGCACTAGATGAATTCAATGGAATATATCCAAACAAGTTTACTATAAGTAATTGTTGGGCACAGAAGTACAGTCGTGGATGTTTGCATCCTTTACATAATCATGGAGCACTGGGGTATAGTGCTATCTTTTATGCCAGTTTAGAAAGTGACCACCAACCAACGTCATTCTTCGCTCCATACCTTGACTTTATTGAAGGTGATGTGATAGAGTATGTTCCTCAGGTCAGTGAAGGAGATATTGTCTTCTTCCCATCTGCTCTGATGCACCAATGTAATGTGGTGCAATCTGACTTACCCAGAGTAATCATCTCCTTCAATATTAAGAATGCTTGAATTTTGTTATGAACTCCCTTATGAGGACCTTGACTTCACAGACACAGAGACTCGCAAACTTTATCGTATTGGAAGGGGAGAGCAAGGAGTGCTACTGGTACGCCCTTACACTAACGACATATGCGCTCATTGGCGGTTCGTAGATGAAGAAACTGCTATTGTCTCTTCTAACAAAATATACGAAATGTTCTGTACGTACAGACGGCAAAAGGATTTTGTTGGTATGGACATGGCCAGGAAATTCCTTGAAATGGGTTTCACTCGCGCCCGAAGGTATGCCAATCATTCTTCGGGACGAAAATATGCATCAACTGGGAATATACTTCCGCAGGAACGGGATGCTCTTAATAACGAAAAGTCAAGAGCAGCAGCAGTCTTCAAAGTAAAACGAGATCTTGCTGCATATGACACTGAATACCAACAACTTCGTAAACAATGGAGAAACAATGAAAGTACCTACGCAACCCGAGTTGACACACTTGCAGCTACAAGCAATGTTACGCGATCACAATATTCCCGAAACCGAAGTAAAGTATCTGGGTGATCGTATCTATCCTACTTCTTATCAAGCACATCCAGAGTATCATGGTCAAATGATGCCGTGGTATTTGATTGCTAATGAGCATGAAGTGCCAGTGTGTGATATTGCATCTGTTGATCGAGTGGACGATGATGAATGATAGGCAAGACAAATTTGCATGTCCATTTTATTATAATAAAATAGAACTGGATGATGAACAATGTCAAAATGCCATTGCTAATACACCATACTTTGGTGCAATGAGTGTTGATAACAGTGTTCTTAATACACAGTTTAGTTTTCTATATGATCCAATACATGAAATTACTAAAGAAGTAATGAATAATTTTGGATATTATAAGTTCTGTATATTTTCTAGTTGGATGACATATACAGAGTCGAATTATAGACATGGATACGATCATTCTCACACAAATTCATTCTACAGTGGTGTTCTTTACATTACTGAGAATCCTTCTCCTATATTGTTCAGGCATCCAATGCCCTGGCGATGGCATGATGGCAATAGAAGTGTAAATGATGGTGTTAGTCCTGGTTCAAATCAATATATCTTTGAACCAAATAAAGGCGATATAGTTTTGTTTCCTTCTTTTGTTCATCATGTTATATTGCCACACAAATCAAGAAAACCTAGGTGTAGTATCGCTTTCAATGTTGTTCCTACAGGTACATATGGAATGAACGATAGTAATATAACTGTAACAGTTTCTGGTGGGGGTGGTGGTGCGCTTTGATAACTGGCACACCCCATTCAGCAGAATCTCCTTTTATGCTACACTTACAAGGTAAACCGCTTAGTCCCATGGACTACTTCTGGAAAATTTGTTTTGGCGTCGCTGTTTCGGGTCTCTGTATTGTGGTGATACCCAACGCATTCTCTGAACTAGCGATGGCATTTGTTGACGTTGCCCACGCTCCTGCCAAAGCACGAGATGGGGAACAATATTAAGATAGTGTGAGGTTATACAGAAACCCACACAAAACAATCTAAAATACTATTAGTTCGACAGTCAACCATGGATCAACAAAAGCACGAGAAACGCCGCGATGCCCTTGGTCTGTTTTATGAGAGTGTTCTCAAACCAGACCCAGCACTGCGCCAGTGTGCTCACAATCAGAAATGTTACCATGAGTTGATGGAATGGCGCTCCCAAGTGCTAGAATATCTTGATCGTTGCCGTAATGAGGAATTTCACTGATGACTATTGAAGGACGCCCTGACATTCAAGTTCCCGATGATTACTGGAGTAAAGAGTATGAGAGACAGCGCAAAGATCGTATGCAAGATTGCATCGATGATTACCTCCAAGATGAGAAAGTCGATGCACGACGAGCGTATGAAGAGATTCTATCTTGCATCGATGATGTGATCAATTATCACAAAAAGCAACTGAACAAAGCAACTGATGTAAAATCGCTTATGATGGGGCATCGTCCAGTTGATCTGAATGATACTTCACTTGAAGATAAATGGATGTATGACAAACTACCTGAACGTTACTAAGAAGTTGACTGATGAAGTTTGAGCATGGTATGATGGTCCAGTATCACCACACTGAAGGGTGGGTGAACTTCATTTGTGATGACTATATCACAATCTGTTTTATTGATCGACCAGATAAGCATAAGCGTAATGGTCGATATCAAGCAAATCTTGTAGTTTATCGTGATTTTTGGCATGAAGTACGCAGTTGTGTGGATGAAGAACAAGAAGAAGGGACAAGCGAAGCAGGAGGCAGTGTTCTACAATCTGGAGGATGCGATTATGTGGGAGCAGCACATTAACAAGACTGAACATGCTAAAACTGAACTTCACCCGATCTGGGGTGACAGTTGAGGAACTGGTTGGGGCGCTTGACACCGCCCCTTTTTCATGCCATACTATATTCATACCAAACGAAACGACATGCTCACCGCTCAAGACTATCTCAACAGCAGCACTCACGAGAGCATCCTGATGGAGCAGGCAGTTGATCCTTATACTAACTCTGCCTTCAAACATTTCAAGTCTCTGTCTTCTAAGAAGAAAGGCAAGTTCTTTGAGATGCTGTATCAAGAATACATGGAGAGCAAGGGTAACACTGTCACCAAACCTGACAACTCTGACCACGATCGTAAGGTCAACGGTGTCAAGAAAGAGATCAAAGGTTCTTTCTTGTGGGGCACTGGCACTCACTTTCGTTGGCAACAGATTCGCCCTGGTCAAGACTATGATGACATGGTATTTGTCTGTGTTTTCCCCGATCGTGTAGAATTTTATGAGGCAGATAAGCAAACTGTCACCGCTGCTGTAGAAGTTCAGGACGAGAAAGGTAACTGGATCTACAATCAGCACGGTGGCAAGCGTGTCAACTCTGGTACATTTTGTCTCGATGGTTTCCCCTCTGATTTCTCCTGGATGCAAGCAGTATGATTGAAAATAAAGATTGTCTAGACTACCTCAAGACTCTTGAGGATAATAGTGTGGATCTGGTAGTCACAGATCCACCATACTTCATTGGTTTTGATGGTGGCAAGGGATGGGATAAGCAGTGGGAAGATGAGTTTGCTTATCTCTCGTGGTGTGCTGCCTGGTCTCATGAATGTGTCCGTGTGTTGAAACCCAATCGCATGTTCATTGTGTGGGGTACACTCAAGACTGAGACATTCTTGAAGTATAAGATCCAGACTAGCATGAATTCTCGTCTCACACCACAGAATGAGATCATCTGGGCGTACAACTGGGGTGGACGTGCTAAGACTAACTTTGCTCGCAAACATGAGTACGCATGGTGTTGGTCTACTGGCGAAGACTTCCTGTTCAATGCTGATGATGTGCGCGTAGAACGCAAGGTCAAGAAGAATATGAACCTTGAGAAGAAACTCCTCGCGGAGTATAAGTCCAACAACCCAGATGCTACAAGAGAGGAGATTGCTGCTCACAAGGCACAGTATATTGATCCTCAGACTGCGTTCGCTAAGGGTACTATTCCCACCTGTATTTGGGAGAAGAACAACCACACCACGTCTAAAGATTACTGTGGTTGGCATCCTACCACCAAGAATCTTGAGGTGATGGAGCGCATCGTCCGCGCATATTCTAACCCAGGTGACACTGTGTTGGACATCTTCATGGGTTCTGGTTCTACTGCTATCGCTGCAAAGCGGGCAGGTCGCAAGTATATTGGTTGCGAGCGCGACCAAGAATACTATGACAAATTGCAACAAAGGATCAAAGCGGAGATTTCCGTGCTTGACTTCGCTCCCTGATCCTGTTATACTATTAAAGTAATCTTCGGACCGTTCTTGAGAAGCGGTAATTACATATGACACAAACTGTTTTCGGCATTCCCAACCTTGAAGGTTTCGGACAATTCGTTACCGACATTTGGACTCTTGAATGCTGTGATCACAGAAACTGGAAGAACCGACCATCTACCTTTGGTGTGGATGGCGTTGAACTAGTTGGCGATCCCTACATGACTCTAAGGGAGATGATTAATAGGACATGGATCAATCCTGGTCGTGTCCATGGTACAAACTTCAAGAAGGTGAACGATATTGTTGAATCATATCGTTCTGTAGGTATTGACCTTGAAAAAGGTGAAGTTATCTACATTGATGATGACACTGACGATCGCGTCAATGGTGATCACCGTCTTGAAGCAGATGATATCTGCGGTATCCCAGGTCACATGGTACAAAGAGTAAAGTTCCGTGACCTTGAAGCAAAGATTCTCTTTGCTAATGCATCTAATGTCATCAGTGAGTTGCCTCACACCAACCCATCTGTTGGTGACATTGAACAATCCACTCGTGAGATTGTCAAGGCAACTGGTATCTATACTGAGGATAAGGTTCGTGCCAGTGTTAATATCATGGGCACACACTTTACTCCTAAGCAACGTGAGAGAATTGTAGACACTCTCCTCGTTGAGTTCACCATGTCTAACAAGGTTAATAACGGCAATCGTTTTACCACTATTAGTGGTCGCCGTGCTGTTGCCATCCTTGATAAGATGGAACGAACTGACAATCCTTGGATTGAAGAGATCTGGGAGAATGATGAAGAGTTCTGTCTCTACATCAACAGCGGACAATTTGAGTCGCGTGTTGGTGGTATTCTGAATGCTAATAGGCAGGCAGTTCAATTGAACAAACCATTGCATATTATCTTCTCTGTTGCTCCCCCTGAAGGACAAAAGAACACGCTCAATAGCAACCGTAACGCATTCTGGACTACCCAGATGCAATCGATTGAAGATCGTGTGATGGAAGCGGTGGGTATTCAACCATCGTTTGGACGACGTGTATTCTCGTGGAACCATCCTGATGCTCGTCATATGACATTTGCTCAGGAGAGCACTGTGGAGGACATCCACAAACTTATCTCCTGGTCTGGTCGGAACCGTGGGTTCAACTGACCACATTAATAAGTGTCACAGGGGGGCTTCCATGCCCCCCTTTTTCATGTATTCTATAAGAG
>VMBT01000629.1_pt1 | contig 21747 bp, 12 predicted proteins | sample 4404301 | NCBI WGS metagenome assembly VMBT01 (sample SAMN12238535, study PRJNA552566) | marine metagenome | isolation source: Coastal seawater | place: USA: coastal Georgia, Sapelo Island | collected 2008-08/2009-08
TCTGCTTTAGAACCACTACGCCCTCTATCAATTCGGCATCGTTTGGCTCTCCTGGTCGTCCAATTAACTTGATGTTGTCGGGAGTAGCCGCTTCTGCCGCCCTAGCGCAAATGTCACTAAGAATTTCTATGTAGTCTTCTGCAGACTTGCCTGTGATTGCTGTCTTTGCAACCTTCTTCGCCGCATCATAAGGAGTGTCACCAGTAGTTGCGTTTTCCTCTGCGACTTCTGTTGCTATCTCAAGCGCGGCGCGAAAGCCCTTCGTTATTGCATTCGTCTGAACGCCCTTCTGTATGTAATGCCAAGCAAGCTTCAGAAGTTCCCCGAGTAGGACTACGGTAGTGGTAGTTCCATCGAATACTGCTTTTTCCTGTGCTTTTGCTGATTGTGCTATGATTCTCGCTACTGGATCGTTGTCGTGCCTCTTGCTAAGTATCGTCGCACCGTCATTCGTGAGAAGGAAATCTCCCATCCTGTCAACCAACATTTTGTCATGCCCTAGTGGACCGAGTGTGGAACGGACTCTCTCTGCTACTTCTATTGCCTTCTCGACAATATGCTTCTGCGCATCCTTTCCCTTCAATGTCTCAAACTCGTCGTCCACGGATGTTTCAACCGTCTTTGCCGTTTAATTGCTATCTTACCTTAGATTTGCTTATTTGCACAGGAGACATTTGGTAATTCTTGAATTTTGCCTTGTATTCAGGTATTTGCTTGTTCAAAGCATCGTTAATTGCCTTGGTTCTGTCACGCAGGGGTGCATTTCCATCGGTCTTATCCAAGAAATCGCCCTCTGTCTTCATGAATATCTCCTCGATGTCTGATTCAATGTCAATGATGTTTCTCGCGACTTCTTCGCTGTCTATACGATCTGACTTGTTGAAATGGAACCAATCAATCCTGTCACCCATTACTGTGAAGTGGTCTTGGATTCCCCTCACCGTGAATAGTCCGTGATACACCTTGAAATCATCTGGGCTTGTTTGTGATGGTTCCCATGCTCGCGGGTGCGTGTGGAAGAATGCTGTAGCCCCCTCTAGTATGTAGCCCGTCACCATAGCCTCGTTTACGGTCTTCTTACCCTTTCTGAAATAGAGCCTGCCGTCCTTTATCCAACCAGAGGCCTCTCCGAAGTCCTGCACCTTCTCTGCTAGTTGCATGAACAGTTCCTCAGAACCAATAGGACCCCTCAACTTTTCTGACTTGAACTTCCTCTTGGCTTCTGCATCAGTCATGGCCTTTCCGAAGTCCTCCAAGTAGTAAATCGCATCATTGTCTAGACCAGGATTCGTCTTGTATTTCTTGAAAACATGCCCGTCTTCCATTTGCATTTTTATCCCTCTTGACTTCTGAGGTGGTTTGTAGCCATCCTCCCATGAGAACGGCACCTCATCACCTTGCTCGAATCGGCTTCTGGCGTATTCCTTCTTTCCACCGCCTGATCCGAAATGCTCCCTATACTTCTCTCGGTGTTCGTGAGTGTAAATGTCCTTGCAGAATCCCCTACAATACCCTCCTGGGATTGGGGGTGGACCAGTCTCCATATTCCCATCCCACTCTGAAATGTAAATCAAACAACCACACACGCACCTTTCTCCATCAGTAGGTGGATTTTTCTTCTTCTTCTTCTTTTGATTCTGCTTAGAGGCTTTCTTCTCCTTCTCTGTTTGAGGGTGCTTTCTTCCAGACAATGATTTGATTAGGTTCTTGCTTAGGTTGCTCTCGACCTGCTTGACCTTCTGTTTCGGCCCAGAAGTTCTCGTTTGTTGCTGTTGCTGTGGCTTCTGTTGCTGTTGCTGTGGCTTCTGTTGCTGTTGCTGTTGCTCTTTTGGTACAGGCTTTTGAGTTGCCAGCCATTCATCAAAGGGTTCCTTATCTCCCTCTTTCAGTTTATTGAATATTTCCGGAGGAATTGTCACTCTCCTTCCAAGTTTTTTCTTCACCTCATTTAGTGCATCCTTGGCGGTCTGGGAGAGGTGGTCCCTTGACACGCTCCTTGCCTTTCTCTTCATCACACCTCCGGCGGCTTTCAGATCCTCAATGACCTTCTCTTGCTCCTTCTCAGACATCTTGTGTGCGTTGTATAGGTAGGTTTGGCTTTGCTGCATGTGAATCGAGGTTTTCTCACCATAAGGAGTGTGCATCGTGAACCACATGTTCTTGAAGTTCTCGTTTTTCCAAGAGTAGCCCCTTCCCTCTAGTTTGATGAATGCGTCCAATGTGTCCTCGAACTTGATTGGGATTCTAATGTTGAATGTCATCACAGTCGTTCCTTCGGGCGGGTTTTCCTTCGCTCTGAACGCCTTTGTTACTGCCTCTGCTATTTTGATGTAGTAATCGTGCGTGGACAGTTCCTCGTTCACTAGAATGCCTATCGCGCCATTCTCTGAGGATGATTGGAAGCTGAGTCTGTTTCCAAGGGCTGTCTTCCCGTTGCTGTTGAGTGTCGCAATGTCCAGCCCCGTATCGTCTGACAGGAATAGGGCAACTTGGTCCATGAGCAACAACGACTTGTTTGAACTGCTTGGCGCTACTACTGTAATATCGAATTGGCCTTCGGATGGCAATAACTCGATGTATGTTGAATTGGGAGTCATCGCTGCGTTTTGTATTACAGATATTCCAGAGGCTTGCATCTCCCTGCGTATCTGATTCGCAATCGCCTTCGTGCTTCCATCTGCGTTTAGTTGCACTTGATGAGGAGGATTCGACTTCCATGACTCACCGAGTAGTGGATCTCCACCGAAGATAGTCTCTCCCTCATCGGACTTCCTAGTTTGGATTGCCTGCTGTTGTAGTTTTGGCCCGCCCGTTCTTGGATTCAACCCACTAGGTATCTTGGTTCCCTTCTTCACCGCGTAGTTGTACTTCTTCTTATTGACAATCTTGAAATCCCCCTCTATGTGATTCTTGGCTATCTTCTCAAATTCCTTCATGTCGTCCTTAGCGGCCTTTTGACTTGTGTAGCCTACTGTTACTATGTACCAATCTTCCTCTTCTGGAATATAGAACACCTTTCGTCCGGTGGCGGGCTTCTCCATTTGTATCGCCTTACCAGACATTGTTTGTTGCAAAGGGTTCTTCTTAGGAATTTTCAGTTCATCCGGTATGATTCCTGCTTCTTCTGCTAGTTTGTAATCAGACATTCTCCTGCCGTCTTTCATTACTGTATTTCCAAGCGTGACGAATGAATACACCCTTCCGGTTGCCCATTGGTGCTGAACTGTCGCTGCAGCGTGTCCACCTCTCCATGCAGCAAGCCCCCTATCCATTACTTCTTCCAGTATTGATTTCTTGACTCCTGTCGCCTTGCTCACTTTGGAGAGGAAATCTCCCTTCTTAGGTAATGGCCCATACATTTCGATGAACTTCTTTTTGTATTTGCTTGGGACTGGCTCGTAGCCCCTCGCCTGCGCTTTGATGTCTGACTTCCAGAACTCGTATGCCTTCGGATCGTCTATGTCATACTTGTAGCCCTTGTCTATCTCCTTGGCTGCGATTATCATTTCCTCTTTGTTCAATCCTTTCAGGTATCGCTTTGGTATCTTTCGGCCTTCGGGCGTGACAGAGGGCGGGTTCGTCTTGATTCCACTTCTCTCTTGCCACTCATACGACACATCATCCTCGTCTATTGGGCCTCCTGCAGCCCATGTGAAGCAGGTTCTTGCTGAATGGCACTTGAAGTGGTGCATCCAACAGTAGCCCAAGTAGCCGTCCTCATCCTCTATGTCCTGGGAGACTGGCCCTGGCATACAATCCAACATCCTCGGAGAAATGTCGAAAGCAACGCAGTTCGAACACTTTGACTTCTTGGCCGTAGCTACATCCGTGTTCCAATGCTCTGCAGCATCCTCGTAGTATTTCTCGTCTGAGAGGTTGAGTGGCCCGTATCTGATGTAGTCGGTCTTGATTGCACTATTCCTGTTCTTCGTGTTCAGTTCTAGATCTTGCGTAGCAGGGGGGCAATCCATTGGAGGATTCCTATGTGCGGGGATGTAACCTGGTAGGCTCGTCTTCACCTTGAGTTCGCCAGTCAAGGAGAAAAGTGCGAGATAATGGTCAAAGCTTCCCTTCAAAGATGGTTTATTCCACAAAATCCACTTTGATAGCGCCCCTGCTGTGGTGAAATCCTCCCAATCCTCTCTTTTGGAGTGTCTTGTGTCATATCTCTTCTTTCTGTCCTTGTCCTTGTGAATTGTGTAGTCAGAGTAGTGTTTTCCCCCGAAATGAGTTGTCTTCTTCCTTCCATCGGGGAATGTGAATACTGCCCGTAGTTTCTTGTCTTTCTTTGGAGAGCCGTCAATCACCACATGGGCTTGAGGAGGATTCGTCTTTGCTTGGCTTGTTAGAATCTCTGAGTGAATCTTGGATGCGGTCTGCTTGAGTTTGCCGTATTTGTTTCTGATAACAACATCGATGTTGTGATTCCTGAAGTTTTTTTCCATCAAGGTTCCTGATTTGATTCTTTGCTGGACAATCTTTTCTGGTTCCTTTCTTGACCTTATGATTTTCTCCCATTCTTCCCTCGGCCTATCGAGGCGGAGATATACTGAGAAGACGGGGGCGATTTCTGCTTCCCTCATTCTCTCTAGTGCCTTGAACGACTGATCTATAATCACGATAGGCGTTGCCGTCAAGTCAGATACTCTTCTCGCGTATTTCTTTCCTCCATAGTTCTCGAAGACGAGGTCTGTTCCGTTAGGAGCAGTAAATTCCCCCGATTCCCTCATCTTCTCGAACTTCGCATCAGTCACGGTCTTTATGTCAATGCCCTGCTTCTCATTGACCCTCTTTCCCCTAGTGGTGTATGTTGGGGCGAGGGAGGCCTTTTTTCCAAATAACTTCTTGAGTTCCTTCTGAACGCTGCTTTTCCCCATGCCAGAAGGCCCAGAGATGGAAATAATCAACTGAGGCGGGAGTAGGTCTGCTAAAGGTGTAGGATTGGTTATCCAGTCTCTTCCTGAGAATAAATCACCGTGTATGCTTGATTTCGTGTACCACTTTCTCTGATTCTTATTGGGATAGAATGGTACACTATGTCCCGTTTGGAACTGGTCTGCTGTAAAATCAATAATTCGTCCGTCTTTATGTTGAATGTAAACATGGAATGGGTCTTTGTCAATTCCTTGGTAGTTTGCCTTTGGTTCATAGTAACCACCCCATACTATTTTCCAATCTTTTAGTTCAACGGGCATTGGGTCATAGCGTGACTGTAAAAAATCGTGAAAGCCGTATGAAGCATCGACGCAAACGCTCCATCCCTTACATATCCAAGGGTCAACTCTTGCGAACTCTGCCGCTTCTTTTTTGATGTCAAATGGTTTTGATGGAGCCTTTGCTTCCTTTGCCCATACTTCTTGAACGGTGCTAGGTGGGTCTGCTAAAGGTGTAGGAGTAGGATTGGTTATCCAGTCTCTTCCTTCGTGATGGACGATGATTTTGTCGTACAAGGGATGCTCCTTTCCTCGAATGACGACTGTGCGTTCTTCTCCATAGAGTTCCAAATACCCTCTTGTTTCAACACGGAGGCGTGGTTCGCTTTTCTTGTCGGGGAAGTGTTTGAGAAGGGCATATCCATCAACTTCAACCTCACTCTTGGCGTAGTAGTGCTTCCCTCCTGTCTCAACAGAGATGATGTATTCGGGTTGAGAGAATGCGCCAACGACCTTGAATCCCGCCCTCTTGCGAAACATGTTGATGCGAACAATCTTCCCATACGATTTATCCAACTCGCCCGATGGCGGTTCTTCGAGCTTCTCCACGGTCAACTTCGACTTTTTGCCTCTGTTGACCACTTTCACTTTTGCACCCTTCACTATTTGATTGGTGATGTCCATGGAAAATCGCCCCTCTTGGGGAATCGGTTGAACTGGCGGGTTGAAGGAAATCGTAGGAGATATTAGATCTGCATACAGCAAGTGCGGGTGCCTTATCGCCATCTCCCCTGGAAAGAACGGAGAGCCTTCTCTCGGGTCTTTCAATCCAAAGACCCCCTCTGAGCTAGTAATGCCTCCTTCTCATCCTCCTCTTCGACAAATGCCCTGAATTTTGGCCTTGCTGCTCTCTCTATGTCCTTCGGGTCGGGTAGCTTAGTCCTTGGATGTGCTTTCAGATACCAAGGGGCAGGTTGTAGCGAATCTAGTCTAATCTCATTCACCGTTCGCCTCAAACCGTATTTCTTTGGAATCCTAATCGTCTGAACCGCCCAGTTCTCGACATCATCCCTTAGTTTTCCAGCGATTACCAATCCGCCCTCATAACCGTCATATCTCTCGTTCCATCCGATTATGTTCCTCACGAAATCCCTGTCCTCTTTCTTATCGAGGTTGAATGTTCGCAGAATCGCCTTACCTGACCTTTTGCCTGTGTGCTTGAACTTCCACGGCGGGATCTGCCTGTGGCTGGAGTAGTTTTCAGATGGAGGATTGAGGCTTGCTGCTATCAGAGCCTCAACGCTTGGGTCGAATTCATCGGGAATCTCCGGCTCTGGGCCGTTCAACTTGAATTGGTCTAGTGAAATCTCCGACATGAACACGGTTCCTGTATTTGTCTCGTAAACGGACTTCGCAGTTAGGGCGTTGTCCTCGTCCAACTTGAAGTCAAGCCCCTCGATAGGCGACCTAATCGCTATCACTCTTGCATTTACCAACTCCGGCAGTTGCGCCTGTCCGACCTCTGATAGCCTAGAAAGCCCACTTATCTTCTCAGGAACGCCTCTGGGCGGTGTTGTTTGCCCCACAGGCATAACTGGAGTGACTTGCATGTTCCTCATCCTGCCTGTTTCGGGGTCTTTGTACTTCATCGGCACTTCTCGCTTTATTCTTGCCTCAGCATCGGATTTCTCCCTCTCAAGATTGTCAACCATCTGAGTCAAGCGCGAGTATATTGGCTGCATCCTGTAGTTCAGATTCTCAAACTCGACCTGTAGCACTAGGTCGGCTTCGGCTGGATCCACGAACACCATGTCGCCTTCTTGGTGCGTTGCGTATTCTGATAGGTGAGATAGCAAAGCCCTTCGGTCTTGCACCGTTATGCCCCTGAAAGCACCTACTTTCCCTATCGAGTTGAATAGTCCTCGCTTCTTCTTGGCCGTTCTGATTCTGCGCCCCGTATCTGCGTCAATGACGGGCTTCGATATTTGGCCCTCGCTTGTCACGCCAAGCAATACTGTTCCTATCTCCCCGTTTTCGAATCTCTTGCCCTTTGCCTCGAATCCAAGGACTGTCGCTGCAACAGCCATTCTTTTCTTGTAATAGGCCACCTTTCCGGCAGTTATTACACCGAGCTTCATAGCATTCCCATTGATTACTTCGTCCTCGAATACAGATAGTGCATCCCCAGAACTGTGCTTGACTGGCATTATGTTCTCCCCCAATAGGTATGACAGTTCATCCAAGTCCTTCTTTGCATCCTTGCTGTTTACCCTCCCCTCTATGTGTAAGGTCACATTCTCCCAACTGGATGACTCGAAGGAGAGTAGTTTCGCAGGTAGTTCGGGGTCGAATGTCGATTTGGATGCCAATGTGCCGTAAATCAACTCACGCTCCCCTTCTCTCATCATAGCATCAATCTGTGCTAATTGGGGTAAACCCGCCCTTACAGAGCCGTCATTGAACCCTGCCATTGTCGAGCTTCCCGAATTGGCATCTATGACTACTGATCTCCCGTAGGGAACTGCAAAGGTCAATTCAGATTCTTCGGGAAGGATCTCGATGCTCTCCATCTTCTTTCTTCTGTGCTTCCTCTCAATCTCGACCAATTCCTCGTTTGATACCTCGATTATGCTACTTTGCCTCGGTATTCTCGACTCCTTCACCTTTCTCCCTGCTTGTAAGAAGGAGAAAACAATGGGGGCATGGATTCCTATGTTGTAGGCGGCTACCAAAGGATGACAGTCGTACATCGGGTTGAAGTCCTCGTTGTGGATAGGCACTATTGCATAGCCCAAGCCCGTTACATCGTGCGAGAAAAGCCCCTTCGTGGTGCTTGAGGTCTTACTTGGAGGGGGCGGTATGAATAGCGATAGAGGGCATAATCCATCGTTCCTAGGATATTTCGCCTCGACGAAATCCGACACACTTGAACCATCCAACATCATATCTCCGAAGTCCGAGAATCCCGCTTCTGCCGCTACTGCCTCTGGACTCTCGTTCAGAATGAATAGTAGCATCTTCCGTAGCCCTGCGCCGCATAGCATCGTTTGGACCCCTTTCTCATTCAACTTCAACTCGAAGTCCTGGGCGATTGCCACTTCTGGCCTACGGATGTTCCTGCTTGCATTGAGTTCTATTACCGTGATGCCATTCAATAGGAACCCTGTAGCCTCTGAGGATATTGCAGATTTCATCCTCCCCTTGGTAACATTGAATCCGACTCTCTCCTTGTCCTCCAGTATTCTCTCAAGGTATGAAAGGACCCTCTGCCTGTATGAATTGTGTAATTCGTTCATTCGCTCGATTCTATCTAGCGTTTCCTCTTTTCCTAGATCCTCGTTGATTGCAGTCATAAGACTCACAGGATATTTCTGAAGCTCCGAGAGGTTCGGCCCATCCCTGGCCCTCATGCTCTCTAGCCTATGCATCACCCTAGCGTTTCCCTCAAAAATTTCCGCTACTACCTCAATGGGAACCCCAGGATAATCCTCCTCAAGCACTACCACAGGCCTTCCATCACCGAATTTCTTTCTCCTAATCCCCCAAGATATGGATGCAGTAGGTTCGACGAGTTGCGCCCCTGGTGCCAAGGTGTTCGTCGTTTTGCTTAGAAAGAAATCAATAGGAGATTTGGTTAGAAACCAACCATTACTGCCGTTCCTCGCTAGTATCGTGGCCCTTGCCCTCTCAGCGAATCTGTCCTCGTCGAGTTGGGAGAATCTGAAAAACGGACTGTTTTTCAGAATGTAAGCAGCCGTTTCCGGTATTGTCGTCTGCATTAGTTGAAGCCCCCCACTTGTGCAAAGGGCGTGACGACGCTTGTCAAGTCGGCAGGCTTCAATGCATCCTTTAGACCCGAATCTTTCTTTCCATACGCAATCAGGACGGCCATCAGGAATCCCTCGCCCCTCTCTTGCTCAACTGCGTCAATGAATGCCTCCATCATCTCCGCATACCTTCCTGGTTTGTAGTAAGATAGAGCCTTCGCCGCATGATAAGCGGCTGAAACTTCCGTGAAAGCCTCGGTTGACAATGGGTTGCTACCGTATGCCCATGAAAGGAAATCCGATATTTCCTCTTTGTTTCGCTTGCGATCTATCGAAGAGAAGTCCGTTGGGAGTGTCGGCATCCAAGTTGGAATTGAAATTTTCAACTTGCTCTTTGATTTCGCTAGGAATCTCAATACTGCCGCGAATGCGTATGGCTCTGGAGCGTCATTCTCTGCGTCAGTAAGCAAGTCCTTCCAGTTCTTTGCCAAGTCAACATTGCTTGCCCCTTTCCCTCTTGAACGCATTCTTATTGGGTAAAACGCCAATCTGTAATATGATAGGATAATCAAAGCCATGCTGTTCATCAATGATTGCTCCTGTAGCTTCTTGTCCAAGTCCGTCTTTGGCGTATCGAAGAACTGAGGAATGCCCAAATCATTGACCGTCGATATGGAGATAAGACCTAGTTCAGCCAACGACCAAACGCACATCAACTTGGCTGGATTCTTAGTGTATTGCTCGAATACCATTGATTGTCCAAGCGTTGCTATGCCCCCTGCCTCGGCTTGCTTGAGCGAAGCCGCAAACACAGCGAATAGTTGCTCGTGGTGAAGCATGGCATGGTATGTGGCTGGACCAGGTGTTCTGTATGTCCCAAGTAGTGTCGCTACTGCTATGTCGAAGTTTGACTTCGTCTTCTCCTTTTGACCCACTTCTAAGGCGTTTTTCTTGATGATATGCAGCAATATGTTGCCCAATGCTTGGAATGCCCTTGCTAGACCGTAATCCTCCTCTCCCAGTTCCTCTGATGCAATGGTTTGGTCTTGTAGCACTATTCTAGATACGAATAGTTCGTCCATCACATTCCCCAATACTGGTTCGAATATGGGGTATGACCCCTGCGTGAACCTACCTGCTCCTGCACTTGGGTCGTCAATCACTTCACCATCTAGCGGGTTGTAAATGTGTTTCCATACCTCTTCAAATTGCTTCAGCCCCATTCCTGCTGGCTTCGCCTTCTCGTACATGGCCTTGAAGTTCTCATCCATCCTTTTTTCCAATTCGGTCTTGAGCAAATCACCCTTCCTCAGAGAGATTCTTTCGTCTGGCATGAATTCGTCATCGGGAGTCGTCACGACCTGTATTTCTAGATCTGTCACATTCACGACGATTGCCTGTGTGTAGCCATACTCCATGTATGCGGATAGTTCCCGCATTCCCGTTATCAGGTCATCGAGCGATTCTTGGTCGTCTGCATCCATATATTCATCGCGTAGCCTCATCAGATTCTCTTCTCTCTCGTTCCAGTCGAAGTTCACATCTATAGAGAGGAAGTTTCTCATCACAGCCCTACCTCCGTCGCTTGAAAAGGCCAGAATCATCCAATTTGGAATAGCGATTACATCATTCAATCCCACGCTCTCGGTTGAATAGTTCCTCGTTGTGCTGTTTATCTCACCGAAGATGTTGAAGTTGCTTCCAGATTTTGCGCCGCCTAGTACCATCTCCTCGATGTAAACGAACACATCTTCCAAAATCTCAGTATCGACGCACCAATAACCTGCGATAAATTTCTCCCTCGGTAGTGTCTTGATTAGTGTGGCAGCGCCCTTACGGAAGTCCCTCTTAACTGCGGGAGTCAGCATCGAGTACACGCTCTGGAGTATTCCTATTTCCGTCGTGTTCGTTCCTCCCGCCGTGTTCCTGTCAACCTTTGCAGGGTTGTTCTCAGAGTCCGTTGTAGGTTCGTTGAAGCGTATTGTAGTCTCAAGTGGCACTATGTCGTATATTCGGTCAATTCCTGTTTCGTCTTCGGGGGCTAGTTTAATCGCCTTGTCAATCAATTCCCCCACATCCTCAGATACCTCGCTAATTCTCTGTATCTGCTCATCTTTCAGGTTGAATGCCTCCTTCGCCTGAACTGACAGCATAGCCGCTATGTACCTCGACATATAGTAATGGACCAAAGGCGTTGATTCCACCCTTTGATTTCCTTTGTTTCGTCTTGCTTCTTTAGAATTCGGTACTGCTCTCTTGTAAGCGTTTATTTTTTGCTTGAGCCTTTCTCTTTGTCCTTTTGTGAGCTTGTCAAGTGTATAACTGGGGAAATTCTTTCTGGAGTATGGCAACCCTACCTTGATGTCATCATTAGGTTGGTTTCTAATGTCCTTTCCACCACTTTTTCCAACTCTTCCGAAAGCCATTGGCGACCATCCATCGAATTCGGAGTTCCTGATGGCAGCAGAACGATTCAAAACATCATCCACCGTACCATTCAACCGTTTATCCTTTTTCTTTTTATCATCGTCTTCTTCTTCTGCTTCTTCTTGTTCGACTTTTTCCCCTGCTCTGAAGGCATCTGCGCCTTCTTCTAGGTTCTCCATCATCGCTAGACCTTCGGATTCCTCCTCAATCGGTTCCGCCTCTTCTTCTTTGAGCTTCAGATAAACGAGTGCTGATGGACCATTCAGGACTACTGGCCTTGCAATTTTACCTGCGGCTTTCTTTAGGTTCTGTATTTTCGATAGTGGAGAGAATAGATCCTCATATTCATCGAATCTTAGTCCGTCCTCTCTCAGAGTCCCAAAACCGACATTGTTCTCGATGGCCTTTTCGAGATTATCAATGGATTCCGACACACCACATCCCCTCAGACTTCTTCATCCCTTGCTGCTGAAATCGCCCCAGATATTGTCTGAATGATTAACAGGTTCGCCACACCCAATGCTAATGCGTAAAACCCGAATCTCACAGGATTAGAGAATATCCCTATCGGCCCGTATAGGGCTTGGTCTAGTTCCCTAGTGAATGTATTCTGTATTGCGTTCATCTCTCTGTTCAAATCAAAACTCATCTTAGTCCACCAACCATAACTTTCCATCTGCCCTTTCCTCTATCTTCCAGTCTCCACCAATAATCATCATAATTCTCTCATAACCAGGGGGAGGGCAGGTGACATACAGCTTCGGTTGCTGGCCCCCTTCCTCTCCGAAATGGTGAATGTAATCATCCTTCTCGCCCTTTTTGTTCGTTTTTGCCGATGTGTAGCCTATGAACGGGCAGTCTCCCTCGCCAAGCGCGACTAACGGACTGTTCTCATCGGGCAACCATACTGTCTTTGACACGATTTCCGTTGGATCTGTTCCGTTGAACTGCCTATACAGGTCGATTGCATCGTCATCCACTTTCGTCTTCTTTGACTTACTGGATTTCTTCTTGCCCCCCAAGTGCGGATTCAACTTCGCCTTTACCTTCTTCGTAGGCAGGATCCACTTCTTGGATATTCTGTCTGGTGCTGTGCCATCCTTGAAGTTGACATCGTGACCCCATGACTTGAGCCCTCTGCAAAGTGCCTCAAGACCCAACAGGTGGTGCGTAGCATTCGATTTCCCATCGAAGGTCACTATGAACTCACCGTTCTTTTCCTCCATAGTGACATTCCAATTCGATTTCTTAGCCATTCCCTCACCTCATTTGATACTTGGCGTTGCAATCCTCGCACTTGTATATGTCACCATTTCTCTTCATCTTGACGACTCGACCCCCACATTCCTTACTTCTCTTCGTCTTTCTGTAAGAGCAACTGTGAGATGCCTTGCGCGACCTGGTGTATTCCCCAGACTTCCACTTTCCTTGGCTACCGCACTTCTCGCACTTGTCTGCAAAGTCCTTGAGTATCTGTCGGTGGCCGCATTCTCGACATTCTGCCGTTGCAGGGTTCTTCTTTACCGAGCCTCTTGCATTCGCCTCAACGAACTCCTTTGTGAATCCCGTATTCTGCTCCACCATTACTGATTGGAACCCTTTCTTAACGGCCTTCCCTATTTCCTTTGGTGAAGTCACAATGTATTGGTTGCCCTTCTGCATGATCACATACTCTTGGCCGTAATCCGCAGCAACCATGTCCTGTATCGATTTGGCGTTCTCAAGCCCCGTTGCTTGAAGAGTAGCGGGTAAAGCAGGATTCTTCTTGGTTTTTTTGCCTTTATCCTTTTTTTCGGCTTCTTTTACTTCGCCCGTAACTGCTGATTCTATGGCATCGGTTTTGGCTTTTTTCTCAGCCTCTTTCTTTTTCTTCTCTTCTTCGACTTGTTTTTCCATCCATTTTCTTATTTCGGTGAACACAGGGTCGTCTTTCTTTTTTGCTGATTTCGCCTGTCTGTAATATTCGGCTGGCAATGTTTTTGATAATGCCCCCTCGTACCCTGTGTCTTCTTTCAGTTTGTTTAGGGCATTGGTCCAAATCTTTTTTCTCTTCAATTCCTTTTCTTTCTTTTCCGTGGACCACCTGGATATTTCTTTGAAGAAATTCTCAAGCTTCCTCTCATCCACTATGCTGTCCTCTAATTTAGCACCGTATGGCATGATGCTCGCACTAGCTCTGCCTGCCGCCATAGTGCCCTCAAAGACGGATCCAATATCGACACCACTAGACTCTTCTTCGACTTCTTCTGCGGGCTCATTTCCACTTGTAGGGTCAAGCATCGTGTAAAGCAACACCGTTTCGGCCTCCTTCAAGTTGTAATTGTAAAGCGACTTTGCCCTTGCCGCGATTATGAACAACAGATCTAGTCCACTTATTGCAGAATTAGGGTCACTTGCAGATTCCGCATACTCGTCAAGAATCTGAATCGTCGGTACGACCCACTTTGAACTCCAACCCTTCGGCTGCTTCCTGAATCCGCCTGAGAACAATGGAACTAGGTAAAACCCACTATCTCGCTTTCCCTTGAATACGCCTTGTTGTGGAATTTTGATATTGAATGCCAATCCCAACTTTACTAGATATTCCATAATTTGCTTGTTCGCATCAACCCTTGAAGTTAAATCGAATACATCATTGAAGGGGTTGCCCGCTAGCCTGTCATCATTTGCCTTTTTGATAGAGTCGTTTACTTTTTCACTTACAATATCTGGAGTCATCAACAAGGGCATTCTAACCGAGAATCCAGCGTCAAGCATTCCCCTTGTGGAATTGAATGCCTTTGTTGACGCTTCGAGTAGTGCCTTTGCGGCTGCTTCCCCATTCTGTCCGAAATTAGCCATTAGCCTCATTGCAGACTTTTCCTGTTCTCCCTTGACTAAAGCAGGTAATGGAGGACCTGGTTGTGGGTCAATCTCACCCAAGAAGAAGTCTTTAATCCAGTTTGATTTGAATTCCGGTTCCATCTCATCTGCCTCAATGTCAACTATGAGGTGGATTGGGTGTGCCTCTGTCATGTCGAGCGCTGTTGGTGAAATACTGTGTAGGAACTTCTCCCTGAATCCACTCGCATACTGTTTGCTCTTGAATGCGTTGTCTATGTGAGGTGCGAGCCTCTGCAAATAGGGGATGTTTTTCAGTCTCGTTTTATGGTATGCGGAGATTATTCTCGCGAAGTCCATCTGCGTGTTCGGCGTTCTGTCTATGTACTTCTCGTAGCCCTTGAGCAATCCATCGATTAGCTTCTCCCTGTCGATTCCCTTTTCATCGAGCCACTTTGAAACCTCCTTGTCGTCTAGTTCACCGCCGCCTAGATCTGCTATGTTTGTGTAAATCTGCCTTCTAATGGTGTCTCTAAGCCTTCTTGACTCCCTTGATGATAGGATTTCTGCCTTCGACGGCTTGAATCCCTGAATCTGCGCCCGAATTCTCTTGTCTGCCGAGCCCCTTACCTTGATTGGCCTAGAGGTAGGTGCTTTGAATCCAGATGTAATCTCTGCCATTGTCCTGAATGTCCCTGCCTCATCCATTCTCTTTGCTTGGTCAATCTTCGCCATGTCTGGGAAAAGCCTTCTCGACAATTCGGATGACTCGAACCTCTCAACTGCCTCTGTTGCCTTCAATGCAGATTCGTCGTCATCAAACGGATTGTTCAATACGATTCTCTCATTTGGCATGATGAATATGTTTTCCTCTTCTATAACAGCGTTCATCGCACTCATTATGTCGATTTCGCTCAACGCTGTCGTGTCTTTCTTCTTGTTGTACCTGCCAGTTGCAATAACTGTCTCGTTGTTTTGGAATCTGTCGCTAGTCAACGATCCGCCGTGACCCTTTCTCTTTACCTCGTCACGCTTTGCAGCCAAAATCGGCATGAACGCTGCTATCTTCTTCTTCTTGATTTGCGCAATCTCGTTTCTTGAGAACTTTAGCGGTGTTATTCGACCTTGTACTTTCATTGTTTAGCCCCCCATCGTAGTGCAACTGGGCCTAATCTCTTACCACCAGGCAACCTCGCATCGTAAACAAGGCCACCATTCAACTGCACCTGAGATACGAATAGGTTGCTCGCGTCTTTCATACCAGGAGGGTGTCCCTCCGACTGGAACTGCTTTGCCACACCTCTGTTGTAAAGCACCTGCTTTGACTTGACATTTGGATCGTAAGACCCGCGTACAGTCAAGTCCTTTACGAAATTCACACTTCCGAAGTCCTTCTCTATCCTCTTCAACAGCTTCCTCACCTGTGCTGTGGCCTTCGAGCCCTTGTTCGCAACTATCTTGTTTGTTGACTTGTCATGCCTTACGAGGATTCTAGGCAAAATTATTCTGTGAGGGACTAAATTTCCGTTGTCCTTCCTCTTTGCGTAAAGAATCTGCATTTTCGGGTGTCCCTTGTCAACTTGGTTTCCCTTCTTGTCGAGCGCGGCTTGCAACTCTGCCTTGCTCTTGTAGGTCTTGTTTCTCCACCTGTAAGTGCCTGCCTTTGACTTAGGGCTTGGGACTTGGCCCTTACCATAATTATCATACAGACTCTCCAAACCCTCTTCTCTTACAACCTTCTTCAAGTATTTCAGAGAAGGGTGTTTCTCTGTAAGAGTCTTGACATTGATTTGGCTTCTCGGAACTATGTCAATTGCAACTGCCTTGCCTATTGCACCTCTAGGGTTCTTCTTCACCTTCCCCCTTCCTGTTTGGCTTAGTTCCCGTATATCGTCATCCCCGACCTCTGTAGCGGCCTCAACTGCCTCAGACAGCGAAGCATCGGTGAATGCATCCGTGTGGAACTTCGCCCTGCCCAAGTCTTCAACGAAGAAGTCAATCGGTGCGAAATAGAAATTGTCTGATTCTTGGACAGAATTCCTCCAAGTCGTTTTCGGTTGTCTTCTTATTGTAACGGTCAAGGTTCCCTTTGGAACTAGGAAGTCGTTTCCTATTCCAACTGCTAGGTTCGCGTGTATGATGAAGCGCAAGGAGACTGATTTTTGGTCTGGAAATATGCTCATAATATTCTGTTGTTGCTCTGGTTCTTCCCCAGTAATAGCCGTATAGAAAATAGGGATCCAACTTGTAGTAAGGACATTGTTCTTTCCTAATTTTACCGCAGTCAATCCGGCTGTTCCCCTAGTATCTTCATTCTTGGTGAATTGAAGATTATTTCCGGCATCCATTGTAGTGTTTGCTTGGTTTGCAATCTTCATCAGTTCGTGCATGTTATTCTTCGGCCAACCCTTTCGTGTTGGAGGCATGGAGGTGTCGAGGGAAACGAGCAATGGTTCTGGACCGCCTTTGAGGGTAACTTTCGCTTGATTGCCTCCGCCTCCGCCTCCACTTTGGTTTCGATTGTTGTTGCCGCCGGAGGATTTGCCTTTCTCGAAGGTCAATGCAGATGCCGTCACCACGAACATGTCCTTCAACCCTGTTTGGAATGTGTTCAGATCCATGTCGTACTCATTCTGAATCGCATCCAACAGTCTCCTAGCTGATGCAACATCTCCTTTGTCGAATGCGTCAACTGCGTTCTTTGCCAATTCGAACGCTTGGAATATGTGCGCCCCTACTCCTGAACCAGTCGTTTGTATGGTTGACTTGGAGCTTTGCGATAGAGCGATGCTGAATTTCTTCAAGTTTCCATCTGCTACTAGCCTCTTGAGGGCTTGAATAGCATCAATCTCAGAATCCTCCATTGGTTCTGGGCTTGGAAACACCTGCTCTCCGATCTGCGGGTCATCGAGCGTTATTTGTGCGATTGTATATCTGTTGTAGGAGTTGACTGGCAGATTGTTCAGGATTCGTATGTGCAGACCTGGTAAATCGTGAATGTCCAAACCACGGAACTTCTCTAGCTTCTTCAAGAAATTCGGGCACATTCTTTCTATTTCCTTATTCCAGGACAAGTCCGATACTTCATTCCCTATTCTCAGTTTACTCTTTTCATTCGCACCAGTTATCATCCAGTATAGCAAATCACCGATTACGGCTGCTTCGAACTTGTCATAGCCGTCAGGGACTTGGGAAAGGTAGTTCGTATGGTCACGGTCCATGTTAGACCAATCCTCTGCGAACTCGAAGAGTAAGTCTCTTACAATTACTGGAAGGCTTTCCGTGTCGCTGTATTTTTGGATCTGTTGCTGAGTTAGTGAGTCTATCATCGCATACAAGTCATCAATAGCAGGGTATTTCGATACTGAGGCTAGAGTTCTTTTACGCCCTGGTTTCTTTAGCAGTTTGCTGCCTGTTATCGGCTGTTCTCCATAGAATCTCTCTGAATCCCCTACTGGGTTCTTCTTGATGACTTTCTTACGCGGCATTTCATCACTCTCACAGGTCGCTTGCCATAGGACTGTCGCTTATCGGTTCCGACCAGTCTGCAACTGAAATGGGCTTCTTGCTTCTTCTTTTGTCTCTTCTTTCAGCATACTTGAATTTCTGCCTTACAGCGAACATTTTGTAAAGAGTGTGAAAACCGAGCGCCCCTAAACCTAGAGTAACAACTGATGCATGAGTCGGATTGTTGCTCACAACTCCTGCCGTCTTGAAAGGAGACTTGTATAGCGCCTCGTTCTTCTTCGCGTGCATAGCGGCTAACTTCCCTGCAGCCTTGTGCTGTTTAGAGGAATGATTCTCATTCGTCACTAGATGCGTGTTGGGACTTCTTGAGTCGAAAGGAGATATTGCGAATGCACCTGAACTCTGCGCTCCTTGAGGCGTGGGGCCTCTGTAGTTCGCGTTCTCCATGCCACTAATCCTCATTCCATCTCCAGAGTTGTGAGTCGAGCCTAGTTGGGAAATTCTGTGTTGCCTACCTGATGATACGAACATACCTCCGGCGAGCGTTGTTTGCGATGCTTCTCTGTTGAGAAGTGACATTGCCTTGTCCAGAACCCTGTCCATTTGGTCGAGAATTATCTTTGGATCGTTGCTGAACTCCTTTATCGACGACATTTGCTCGGAGAAAATCCCCCCATTTCCAAGAAGGTTCTCTATCTGCTGATAATCACCATAGGGAATCAAAGATTGCTTCTTTGCCGACTTCGCTTCGGCTAGAATCATTTCCTTTGTCGTCATTCTTGATGCAATCTCGCCCTTCATGGCAACTGATTCTGCTCCCTTAGATGCGGCAATCAAGGTCTTCTCTAGTGCCTCTAACGCTTGCTTGGAGTTGATTATCGCTCTTTGCTTGTCCTCTATCGTGCCAAAGGCGGGAACCATTGAGAGTGCTTTGTCCCTTGCCCTGTCTATTGTTCTAAGATCATGGTCGCTCATCACTTCGAGAGCCGTTGCATGGATTGAGAGAAGCTTGTTCCATCCCTCGACCAATCCCTCTGTCACTTCTTGAAGAGGTATTACGCCCGATTGTGCAGCACCGAGCAAGAATAAGTCATGCTTGCTGTTCTGAGTAAGAGACATATCTGAAAGGATTCTCTCAATCTCGTTCTTCGCATCTAGCCAGAGGGATTCGCTACCTAGTAAATCAGCACCCTCAGACGCTACTGCCCATTCTGCTACTATTGCCTCAACGGCACTCATTCTATCTGTTCCAACATACTGCCCTACACCTAATCTAGTGGCAATATCATTGACTTCTGCCATCTTCATTTCTATGGCTGTGTCTGCACTCATGTTATGCGCATGGGGGTATAGAGGATAAACTCGACCCGTCACACCGTTACGGTGTGAATAGCAAAGGAGCGACAGTTGGGATGTAAAATGATGCGATATAGCCTAATAAAAGCAACAATGCGATAGGTGGAACGCCCATTAAAGGATCTCCAAGGAAGCGGAACAAAGGCAATCCGCCAAAGTCGGCTTTTCCGTCTTGGTCGATGTCCAAATCCGTCCACATGAAAGTCTCAATCGGTGCTTGAGCCCAACTAGGAATCGGCAAGTCTTTCTCAGCGAAGTCGTGAACGGTGTATCTGCCTCCATCATCAGTCGAATAAGGCCAAATCGCCGTAGGAAAATATGTTGAGAAGGGTGCTATTATCCCCCTTTCCTTACCATTCTTGAGTATGTGCCCATCGAACGGACTCCCTTTGTTGTTCCATAACATGGAAAACACATTCTGAGAGTCCCTAGCCACATCTTTTCTTCCGAACATTGTTACTGTTGAAGCTCCTCTTGAGGCATCATTAACCCATTTTCTATCGGGTGGGCTTGGTAATGCGTCCATTGCTAAATCGACTGCGTCCTTCACAGACACATTGACTGGACCGTAGCCGAACTCCCTTGTGTATAGTTCGTTTATCGAGTCAATCACGCCGGATGACTCATCAGAAAATTCCTTCCTAAGATTGTCAAACAATGCATCATCCCCTAATCACCAAGAGTCACTTCAGCTACTTCATCGGGTATGTCTGCTGCTGCTGCGAATAAGTTGGGCAATCCTTTTCTTACAGCGAAAGACATAGCGATAAACCCTAGAGGCAAATAGAGTAGGTTCCAAGTCCCTGCTAGTGCGTTGAATCCGGTTCTTACCCAGAAGTTGTCCACTTCATGGGCTTCGTATCTAGAGCCGTCCTTCTGAGAAAATATGTTCCATGGTGAAGCTAGATAGTCTGCTGCAGATGTCCTAGACACGGTTGACGGGAATAGTTCTTCTGATATTCTTTCAAGAGAGCCTGCCCTCCCCTTTTGAGATTGTTTATAGAAATACACCGATTCAAAGTCCTGTCCTGGAATCATCCTAGCCCATTCTGGGTTCAGCAGAAGTGAATCCGCGTTCAATGGATCTGTTGGGTCTAGCATCCCTGGTGCATTAGCCGATGGGTCTTTTGGCGCTCCGTCTTCTAATGGATCTATTGCGAATTCTAGCCAAGTGCGAGGTTGAGGTAAAGCGTCTAGCCTCATTTGGAAGGCACTATCTGTCTCTCCTGGCAATTGTTCGGCGTTCTTCAATGCCTCTTTCCTAGCATCGCTTTCGTTTTGCCATGTCAAGTACGCCTCTATTTTGAAGGGGCTCATCGTCTGTGCCATTATCCTTGCCTCCCGTATGCTAGATCAATTACTGTAAATGCTGTTGTCCATAACACTAGCTCCTCCAAAATATCTAGGTTCTTGGAATAAGAGAAAGTTCGTTTCTTTTTTGGAGTTGCGTCCCAATAACCTAGGGTAGCCCCTAATGCAGCACCCCCAATCAGGATAGACGGAATGCTACTGTTTGCAAATCTTTGAGACTGTATTAAATTCGAAAGGGGCACTGCAAGTATAGTCATTACGGGAATCATCTTTCCTACTTTTCCTAGATTGGTCATCTTCCTCACCTTCCTTGTCTTAACCTCACTCATCTAATCACCCTGCTATGAATCCCATCGTGTCTGGATCTTCCGGCTCGACTATCGGAGCATACAGAATATCCCCTACTGGCTGTCCTTCCCATTCCAACGCACCTAACGAATCGAATGCCTTTGTCCCCGCGATTCCCTCAGAATACACATCTCCGCCTACTGAACCGTTTTGTGTTGCTACTTCCGAGCCTGTCGTCTTGTACTCGACCTGTTCAATCATGGCAGGCTTGTTGTTCCAGAGGCCGACAGGGTTCTCTGAGTATATCCATCCCTTCCCACTACTTGTGGAGTCTATTCGCGGTAAAGCACCGCCGCCCTTCAAGGCGGTTGTCACACGATTCAATGCCGCGTCTATGCCAGTTGTCACGCGCAGAGACATTCCAGAGTACAACGCGCCATCAAAGTCCTTCTTGATTAGTGCCTTTGCCTTGGTGGTTCCTTGCACCTGCAATCTTGCAATTGTCGAGTCAGCCCAACTCTTTGCTGCATCGATTGAATAAACCCGTTGAGTTGCTACGACCTCTCCAGAGGAATTCCTTACGACGACATTGAAACTCATAGGCTTGGCCTCCTTCCTGAAGCTATTGCATCCCTTACATAGTTCATGTGCGCACTAGATGGTGGCGTGTATGGTGGTGTGCTTACAGGAGTCGGAGGGTTCGCCGCCAACTCTGCTGCTCTTGCTTGTATTTCAGCGATAAAATTCGGAACTTGGGGCGAAGAAGCGGCTGTTTGAGCATTAGCGATTCTTTGGAACCTGTCTGCTTCGTTCGCGGCTGCTTGGGCTGAAGCTACTGCTGCGGCGTGGTTGTTTGCTAATGGGTCTAGTGATTCTGTTATGTCTAGGTCTGAATTTCCTTGATTTCTCAAGGCCTTATACGCATTCTGGTAAGTCATATTACCTGCTGCGTAATTGTTTAGGATTGCTTGGAAATCCATAGCATATACTTCTGACGCGGTTGTAGTGTTATTCTGTATTGATGCGGGCAGTCCGTCTGAGTTGTTGTTCTGGCTCATTACTGGTATTCCTTCTCCACCAGGTATGTTTGTCAAGTATTCGTTGGCCTGTTGATTGATTGCCCTTTGCAATCCTGGGTCTAGTGGTATATTGTTGGC
>VMBT01000631.1_pt1 | contig 21648 bp, 18 predicted proteins | sample 4404301 | NCBI WGS metagenome assembly VMBT01 (sample SAMN12238535, study PRJNA552566) | marine metagenome | isolation source: Coastal seawater | place: USA: coastal Georgia, Sapelo Island | collected 2008-08/2009-08
TTGCCAGAATAGCTATCCCTGAAATGCTTAAAATTGGCTATCGCAAAGAATTTGCGGCGGGTGTGGTCGCTGCAGGGGGCACTTTAGCGTCGCTGATCCCACCATCTGCTATTTTAGTCATTTATGCAATTATTGTTGAGCAAAATGTTGGCAAACTACTCTTGGCTGGATTTATTCCTGGAGCTTTTTCAGCTTTTATTTACGGTATTTTAATTGTCAGTATTGCTTTAATTTTTAAGTCAGTTGGACCACCTGTCAGGGGGTTTACGCTGAAGCAAAAGCTTGAAAGCTTGCCCGGTGCGCTGCCAATTGTAGCTGTTATCGTTATAATCATATGTTTTGTTTATAATCCATTTGGTGAAGACGCTTGGGGTACCCCGACAGAAGGTGGCGCTATTGGCGCTTTTATTGTTTTTTGCATGGCATTGTGGAAAAAAATGCGATGGATTGAGTTTAAGGAAGCCCTGATTGAGACAGCGAAACTTACAGTTATGATTTTTACGATTATATGGGGAGTTTTGATCTATGTCAGGTTTCTTGGCTTTGCAGATCTTCCTGGTGCGTTTTCAGATTGGATCACATCTTTAAATGCTTCACCGATGATCATTTTGATTTGTATTTTATTAGCTTATGCAGTTCTGGGGATGTTTATGGATGCTATTGGCATGTTGCTCTTAACTCTTCCTGTAGTTTATCCAGCAGTTATGGCGCTCAACGGAGGAGAAGATGTGCTGGCATCCGAAAGTGCTTTTGGCATGTCCGGAGAAATGTGTGCAATTTGGTTTGGTATTCTGGTTGTTAAGATGGCTGAGTTCTGTTTAATTACGCCTCCCATAGGCCTGAATTGTTTTGTTGTGGCCGGTGTAAGAGACGATATTACAGTCCAAGATGTTTTTAGAGGCGTAACACCATTTTTTATCGCTGATGCATTTACCATTGCTGGGTTGGTTGCTTTTCCAGGAATTGTTCTTTGGTTGCCATCTCTTGCATAAAAATCCAACTAGGTTGAAAATTACTTAAATATAAAATTCGGCAAAACCAATTTGGTGGTTATTATGTTGTATTTTTTACTTTTCTAAAATACATAGACGACTTAATTTATTAGACGCATTTAATTTATGGTAGAAACAAAACCATATACAGTTCCTAATGTTTGGACTTGGGATCAAGAAAATGGGGGAACCTTTTCTTCGATCAATCGTCCTTTTGCTGGTTCGATCTATGAAAGCTCCCTTCCAGTAGGGGATCATCCTTTTCAGCTGTACTCTCAGGGAACACCAAATGGCGTTAAAGTTACGATCCTTTTGGAAGAATTATTAAATGCAGGTTACAAAGAAGCGGAATATGATGCGTGGTTGGTTCGAATTGGAAAAGGAGAGCAATTCTCAAGTGGTTTTGTGGAAATAAATCCAAATTCTAAAATACCTGCTTTGGTAGACTATTCAAATTCTGTTCCCCAAAGAATTTTTGAAAGTGGTGCCATCCTTTTGTATCTAGCTCAAAAATTTAATGTTTTTTTACCTAAGTCGGCTTCAGAGTATACCGAGATGTTATCATGGTTATTTTGGCAGATGGGCAGTGCTCCTTACTTGGGCGGTGGGTTTGGTCATTTTTTCGTATATGCACCCGAAAAATTTGAATACCCGATAAATAGGTATTCTATGGAAGTTAAGCGTCAGCTTAGTGTTTTAGATAATAGGCTTTCAGAGACTGAATTTATTTCTGGACCCACATACTCCATTGCAGATATGGCAATTTGGCCTTGGTATGGCCGTTTGGCATTGGGTAGGCAGTATGGGGACAAGGCAGGGGAGTTTCTAAGTGTTGTCGACTACAAAAATGTCATAAGATGGGCTAAAAAGTTGGAATCTCGCGACCCAGTTAAGAGAGGTGAAATGGTGAACCGCACTTCTGGGGAATTATCTGGCCAATTGCGTGAAAGGCATTCTTCTCGCGATTTCGAATTTAATACAGAAGACAAAAAGTCCAAATTGTAGATCATTTTCATTTCAATTGACACATCTGTTTTAAGTCTCCATATTTTTTGCAATCGTTTGCAGAGTGGTGGGGATAATAATGGTTGATTTTATAATAGCGGGAGCAGGACATAATAGTTTGATTACTGCGTGCTATCTTGCCAAGGCAGGTTTTACCTGTAACGTGATAGATGCAAGGCATATTCCAGGTGGCGGCTGCGCAACGGAAGAAGTATTGGGAGACGGTTATAAGATCGATACTTGTTCGACAGGGCATACCCTTATTCTTCAGAATCCAATAATCAGCCAGGATGAGCTTGGGCTCGTCGAAGAATTTGGATTATCCTATTTGCACCCTGATCCAGTTGCTCACGTAGCTTTTCCTGATGGTGAACAGATCACTATGACCCTTGATCCTAACGAAACAGCAGAAGAGTTCTCAAGATATTCGCGAAAAGATGCTGACAGCTACTTACGCTTAATTCGAGAGTTTGATGAATTAAAACCCATGTTGGGTAGAGCAAGATCTCAACCATTAGGAATGGGACCTTCTTTGAAAAGTTTGCTGGAGAAGCACAATAGGGGTGCCATTTGGCTTCGAAGGCAGTCTATGAGTGCTAAAGATGTAATATTGAGAGAATTTGAAAGTAAGCATGTCCGGGCATTTATGGGTTGGATGTCTTTTCAAACTGCTGTTCCTATAGATCAAGCGGGTACGGGTTTTTTGCCATATCAAATAACTGCTCCCAGACAGGCCCGTAGTTGGTCCATTCCAAAAGGTGGTTCGGGCAAGTTAACCGAGGCGCTTGTTGATTATTTGGAAAAAAGAGGAGTTAATTTTTATCTTGGTAAAAGTGTTTCGAATTTGGTTTTTAAAGATGGGAAATGCTCGGGAGTGCTTTGCGACGATGGTGATGAATTTTTGGCAACTCACGGGGTTGTATCAACAATTCACATTAAACATCTGATAGATATGGCGCCTGATGACTATTGGGACGAAAGTTTTAAGTTTTGCGTAGATACTTATAATGTTGGCGTACCTTTCTTTGCTAGTTATTTGGCCACTAGTAAAGCTCCAATATTTGAAACACCCCATGGGCCAAGATCGGCTGTTTCTGCTGGCTATGCTGGATGGTTAGAAGACTTAGTGCAATCTGGTCGAGATATATACGATGGCAAACTTTCAGATGATGTTTCCTGGTTGCTTGTAGCGACGCCGACTTTAGTTGACCCTAGTAGAGCGCCAGAAGGCCATCACACTGTTAAGTTTTTAACACATACAGTATACGATTTGCCGGAAACTGGTCCATTAGGTTGGGCTTCTTATAAAGAAGAATTTGCAAATAAATTAATTAAAAAAATTCAGAGGTTTTGCCCAACATTTGCGGATGAGGTTATTTTGAATAGATTGACTAAGTCGCCTGTTGATATCGAGAAATGGAACCCCCACATGATAAACGGAGCCCCGCACGGTGGCGATCGATCTATAACATACTCTGGAGAACAGAGGCCTGTCCCTGGGTGGGCACAACATAGAATGCCAATTCCAGGATTATGGCAAACGGGAGGCACAACTCACCCAGGTGGTTCAATTACTGGCTATCCTGGAAGAAATGCCGCAAAGGTTATTCTTTCAGACCTTGGAATAGATCCATCAAATCATATGTCTTGAAGCTACATATTTTTTGCTAACCATTGAAATGCTATAGGACCCCATTCAGGTTGGTGATCAAAAGCGCAATGCCCGGAACCTTTATAAACTTTTGCGCTTCGCATACCGGGTTTTCCGGATTGAAGCATAAAATAAATATTACTAGCAGGGGCAAGGCCATCTTCATCGCCATTGATCATAAGTAACGGCATACTGATTTTTTCAACAAGTCCAAGAGATTGTAAAGACCACTTCTCAGACATCTCTTTCTCTCTTTCAGGTGACCAGACAGGAACCCAAGTCGGTCCATCCTCTTGGCCAAACCGAAATTGAGCACGCTCATTTCTGGTTTTTACTATTTCATCCATATCTTTATCTGAGGGCTCATTGTGAAAGGGATGGCCAGCTACAGCAACTACCGATTTGACTTTAGTAGGCGCTGTTCCTGCCAGTTGAAGGACTGAATAACCACCTCGACTTATGCCAAATGCTCCCACTCGAGAAGCGTCAACTTCTTTTCTAGCCATTAAAAAATCAATAGCAGCCTCCCAAGCTACGACGGATTCGGGGGCCCATGGAAATTCATTTTCTCCAGTACCGGGCGCATCCATAACTAATGCAGCCATTCCATTCTCAAGTGCCAAATCGGCTGCCCAACCTCTATCTTCTTTAAAAACATCGGCACCACACATTATTAAAACAGCCGGCATGGGCGCATCGCTTTTTGGGGTTCTAAAGTGAGCTCTAATCTTCAAACTGTTGCAAACGATTTCTACAATCTCGATAGGAGGGTTCAGATGCTTGCATGCTTTTTCATATGCCCTAGAACAGTCTTTACTAATTTCTTTCTTTAAATCAGTTATTTCGGATGGGAATCGCCCAATGGCGTAGTGCGTCTTAGCAAGTAAATACTGATGTCTGGCTTCTTTGATATCTCCAGCCTGTTCAGCGTCGTCACCCAGTTTTTCAAATTTTTGGCCCGCTTCTCTCCAAACAGGGACCCATTGTGTTTCTAACGTTGTATCTATTTTTTTAACTGTATTTTCAAATTCTTCAATATTATCAATCATTTGAATCCATCGTCTATAAAATCCACCTCTTGCTACTATGAAGGGGTTTTCACCAGGGACGTGTGGAAGGTCAGAAACTTTTTTGCTCATTAGTCGTAATCCTAAGCGTGATAAAATTAAATTTTATAGTTGGTATTTTCATTCTAGACAGTCGTCCATTCATTTGCTAGCCTTTTTTAGAAAACGATTGCATAGTCGTTTTGTAAGTTGACGTTAAAATTAATAATTAGAGATTTTTTTCAACATTTTAGGGAGGAAAATATGAATATTAGCATAAGCAAAAAGGGTATTTTGGCTCTTCTAGCTAGTGCGCTATTAACGCTTGCAGCGCCTGTTACAACATTGGCCAATGTCAAGAATCCAGGACTACTGGTTCACGCTGCAGACGACGAAGCCACGACTCTCGATCCAGCACAAGTTGAGCCTGGTGAGGGAGGAGAAACGATTATCCTACAAGTATATGATCGACTTCTAGATATCGATCCCTACAGTCCAAACTTAATACCATCGCTGGCGACCGAGGTACCTAGTATAGCCAATGGCGGTATTTCATCCGACGGTTTGACTTACACCTTTAAGTTACGACAGGGTGTTAAATTTCACGATGGAACAGCCTTCACTGCAGACGATGTGAAGTTTTCTTGGGACCGTGCAATGGAAATGGATTTACCTGAAGGAAATGCAGGTGCACTGTCAGATGTTGTTGCATCAACAGAAGTGGTTGATGACTTTACCTTTAAAGTAACATTGTCAGAGCCAGTAGCCGATTTTTTGAATTCAGTTGTTGTTGCCATGGTCTCCTCGGTAGTTAGTCAAGATGCTGTTGAAGCTAACGGTGGTGTCGAAGCCGGCAGCCCAAATGAGTTCATGGCAGGAAACATGGTAGGCACTGGACCATACAAATTCGTGGTTTGGAACAGAAATGAAAACATACAGCTCGAAGTGAATGATGACTATTGGGGTGAGAATGCAAAATTAAACGTACGCGTTGAAATTGGTGGAGACCCTGATGTGAGAGTTCTTGGTCTGCGAGCAGGTGAGTTTGACACGATCGAAACCGATCCTTCTTTTGTAGCAGATCTAGAGGGCGCTGATGGTGTAACAATATATACTGGCGGTTTGCTTTTGGAACCACTTCACATTGGCTTTAACCTAAACATTCCTGAAGGCTCTTTACCTGACGGCGATACAATACCAGAAGATTTTTTCCATGATCCTCGTATCCGTCAGGCTTTTAATCATGCGTTTGATTATGAGGCTTTCTTGAATGGCCCACTTGCTGGATACGGTGCTTTCAACCCGCATTACACTCCGATTGGTATATTCGGACATGATGCATCAGCACCTGTTTATGCAAAGCAAAACTATGCTGAAGCAGAGCGTTTGTTCAAAGAAGCCGGTGTATGGGATGAAGGTTTTTCAGTTTCGGTTATCACTGAAGAGGGAAATTTGTTCGCTCTGATGTGTCTTGTGTTAAAAGACTCAATAGAGAAACTTAATCCAAAGTTCCGTATTAACGTTTTAGCAGTTGCTGAAGCAGTTTTTGACGATGCGCATGCACAGAATCCTTTGGAGTATGCTATGTGGGCTAAAAATGCTGACCCTGCCGCTGATCCAAATTTTTACATGCAAGCTTATCAGCATCCAGACGGCGAATGGGGTGAAGTTCATGGTTTTGCCAACGGCTACAAAGATGCTGACAAGGTGGCTGAGCTTATCGATGCTGCTGCGGTGGAGTTGGATACTGCAAAACGTGCAGCTTTGTACAAAGAGTTGAATGAAATTCTTTATAACGATCCAATGTGGCTGATTGGCGCCCAAGAAGGTGTTGTTATGGCTCACCGTGATTGGTTAAAGGGTTTCGTGCAAAATCCACTTTGGCCTCGTCCAAGCTTAAAATTTGCTTTGTTTGATAAATAATCAGAGCTTATAAATAAAAATTTACAGGCCCATTTTTTGGGCCTGTTATTTGGGGAGAAGGTTATGCAATTACGCGACTATATTTTGCGCCGACTTATGGTGCTTCCTATTTTAATTCTTGGTGTCAGTATAGTAGTTTTCACACTGACAAGAGTTGGGGGATCACCAATTGGTATTTATTTAAGCCATGAAATGACGCCTGATGAAGTACTTGAAATAGAGCAAAGATTTGGTCTGGATAAGCCAGTTTGGGTTCAATATGTTCAGTGGGCAAAAGGAGTTTTAAGTGGTGATTTTGGGTGGTCAGGTATTTCTGCCGCGCCCGTTGCTGATGTTTTTCCCCTTAAATTAGCTGCCACCATGGAACTTGCGGCTGCTTCAGGTCTTGTGGCGCTCTTTCTTGGTATATTCCTAGGAACTTTTGCGGGAGCTCGGAGGAATCGACCGGCTGACCACATTACAAGAATTGTGGCAGTAAGCGGTGCTAGTTTACCTCAATTTTGGTTTGGAATTCTTTTGTTGATTATATTTTGGGCAAATCTTGGTATAGCTCCAATTGGACGATCAGATGCAACAATTTTTGCATCAATAAATCACCCTACGGGACTCTACACGATAGATGCAATTTTAGCAGGATCGCCAAGAGCCTTTTGGGATGCAATATGGCATCTAATGCTACCAGCAGTTACTCTTGGGTATGGCGCGACGGCAATCATCGCAAGGATGATGCGCTCTGCACTCGTTGAGGAGCTGCAACAAGATTATGTTGATGCCGCCCGTGCGAAGGGCTTAGCAGAAAAACTAGTTTTAAAAAAACATGCGAGAAGAAATGCGCTAGTTCCTACAATTACTGTTATAGGTTTAACTTTTGGGTTTCTCCTACAGGGCACTATCACAGTTGAAATTATTTATAGGTGGCCCGGATTAGGTAGATGGATGGCAGCAAGTGTCGTTCGCGGTGATCAAGGTACGTTAATGACGTACGTCCTTTTCACCTCTGTATTGTTTTTGTTGGTAAATCTCATTGTTGATGTGATTTATGCGAATTTAGATAGAAGAGTTACACTTGGGAAATGATATGAGCGAAACATCTTTAAATCAAATGAGTGACTACAGAGAAACAGCTTTCAAAGTTCGGTTAAGAAGATTCTACGCTCTTCTTGCGAGGCTCTGCTCTAACCCAACTACCGTTATTGGACTAATAATAATTGGTTTAATGATGGCTATGGCAATTTTTGCTCCGTGGATCACAGAAGCAAATGTTCCTGATCCATATCAAATGCCAAGAGATTGGAGTGCTGTAAGAAAGCCACCGGGCACGCAAGGCTTTTTATTGGGTACGACCAATGAAGGTGGTGATGTCTTTTATGGGGTTGTTTGGGGAAGCCGAACTTCCTTACAGCTGTCACTTTATGTTGTTGGCTCAACCATGGTCATAGGAACGATTATTGGTTCTCTTGCGGGCCTTCTAGGCGGTTGGGTTGACGAGTTTTTAATGCGTTTAGTCGACGTGTTTCTCTCAATTCCAGAACTTATCTTTGCTCTGGCAATTGCTGCTGTTTTGGGGCCATCCTTCACGAATATTATAATAGCGCTTTCCATGGTGATTTGGGTTAAATACGCAAGGATTATGAGGGCGCAAGTTCTTCAAATAAAACAGAACGAATATGTCGACGCAGCTAAGATTGTTGGCGACAGTAAATTGAATATTTATCTTAAAGATATTTTGCCAAATGCGGTTACTCCTGTGACAGTGCAAGCGACACTTGACATGGGCAATGTTGTTTTGATTGGAGCAACACTTAGTTTTATCGGTTTATCTGAGGCTGGAATAGCTGAGTGGGGGGTTCTGGTCAGCGAAGGCCAAGCAGGAATTGCGTCTGGAAGATGGTGGGCTTCGACTTTTCCAGGTATGATGATCTTTTTATGGGCTTTGGCTTTCAATTTAGTAGGTGATGGCTTGAGAGATGCGCTCGATCCAAGAACGGAGGGCCGTTAATGTTAGATGTGTCAGAACAGAACGATGTGGTCGCAAAGGTTAATGATCTAAAAGTTTATTTCAATTCGAAGCGCGGCACAGTGCATGCGGTTGATGGTGTAAGCTTTGAAATCTACAAGGGTGAGACCTTGGGGTTAGTAGGTGAAACAGGTTGCGGGAAATCAGTTACCGGTCGCTCTTTTTTGCAATTATTACCTATTCCTCCGGGTATTCTTGCCGGTGGTAGCATAACTTATAATCAGCAATTAGTTTGTGGGGAATGCGGCGGCTCTGGCTGTGAGTCTTGTGATCCGAAAGCTAAAATATCAGATGTCGAGAAAGTGGATTTACTCAATTTGACAAATGATGCTATGAGAAAAATTCGTGGTGATAGTATTGCTATGATCTTTCAAGACCCTGGTAAATCCTTGAACCCTACTCTGACTATAGGTGTGCAGTTATCAGAAGTTTTCCTGCAGCACAGAACTAAAGAAATTTTAGATATGGCTGGCCTTGGCAATGAGGCATCAGCCGTTATAAAAAGGCACGCATCTCAGAATAATAGAGTTTTTGATAATTTATTGGTTGCATTGTCAGGTAATCGCTCAGTTAAATCCAGAGTTGACAAAGCTGTTGCAGAATTGGTCGCCAAAGCACTTTCGGACACTCAAGTTCCAAACCCTGTTAAACTGATGGATCGTTATCCACACGAGCTGTCGGGTGGTATGAAACAGAGAGTCATGATAGCTCAAGCGTTAGCTTGTAATCCAGATATTTTAATTGCAGATGAGCCCACGACTGCCCTAGATGTGACTGTCGAAGCTCGGATATTGGATTTGATCCAAGATTTGCAGCAGAGGCGTAAAACTAGCGTAATATATATCAGCCATGATCTATCTCTCGTTCGAAGAATTTGTGATAGAGTTGCAGTTATGTATGCTGGACGAATTGTTGAAATTGGCACAACTGCTGAAATTTTTAAAAACCCTCGTCATCCTTATACACAAGGATTGATGAAAGCTCTTCCTTCTGCTGGAACAGCACGAGGAGAACTACTAGCCATTCCAGGTAATGTGCCAGAATTAATTGACCCTCCTAAAATGTGTAGATTTTCCTCACGATGTGCAGTTGCCGTAGATAAATGCAAAAAAAATGATCCTGAACTTGAAAGTGTCTCAGGCTCGCACTCTGTAGCTTGTTTTGTAAATAATGCTGATATTGCCAGCAAATGAATATCGAGTAATTGGACAAAAATAGATGAACAATAATAATGACAATTTGAAAAAGCCGGTTTTATCTGTCGGTGACGTTACAAAACACTATCCCATAAAAGAAGGTGCGCTTCAGAGGGTGGTGGGCCATGTAAAAGCTGTAGATGGCGTTAGTTTTGATATTTTGCCCGGTGAAACTGTTGGACTCGTCGGCGAAAGTGGATGTGGTAAGAGCACTCTGGGAAAGGTGGTTGCCGGTTTAACTGATGCAACAAGTGGATCTGTAAGCTATTGCTTGAATGATAATTTACTGCCGATAAGCAGTCTTGATAAGGAAAATTTCAAAAATTTTCGTCGAAATTGTCAAATGGTATTTCAAGACAGTTTTGCTTCTTTGAATCCACGTCAATTAGTTTTCGATATCGTAGCTAGGCCTTTGAAAGTTTATAATGAAAGCACAGGATCTGATCTTGTTGAACAGGTGGTTTCTCTTTTAAATCAAGTTGGATTGGGTAGAGAGCATCTCTATAGATATCCACACCAATTTTCTGGGGGGCAGAGGCAAAGAATATCAATTGCAAGAGCACTAGCTCTGAACCCAGAAATTATCATTCTTGATGAGCCCACGTCAGCTTTAGATGTTTCGGTTCAAGCCCAAATATTAAACCTGTTAAATGATCTTCAAAAAGCTCGGAACTTAGCTTATTTATTTATCACCCATGATTTATCGGTCGTTAGGCATATGGCTGACGCTCTTGTGGTAATGTATCTTGGTAAGATTGTAGAAACTGGTAATACGAAAGAAATTTTTTCTAAACCACATCATCCTTACACAAAAGCACTTATGGATGCCAAACCGAGTTTTGATGAGGGTGAAAATTTAAAGGCAAAAGGTTTGGAGGGTGTTGTTCCTGATCCTGCACGACCTCCTCAAGGATGTCGTTTTCATACAAGATGCAGCTTAGCAACCGAAAATTGTGGATGGGAAGTGGATGATGTCGTCCGTTGGCTAGAAGATACACCTGGGATGTTTGAAAATTTAGATGCAGTTGATCGCAAATCGGAATTCTCGGCTGTTCTGAGTTTTTCAAATGAGAGTTCTGCCGCAAACTTGGCAATGGAAATGCGTTCTGAAAAATTACCTGCTTCTATGCGTAACGCATTAAAGAAACTTAACCTAAACGATCAAAAAGTAGACATTGAGTTTGAACCAGTGGAAGAAATTTCATTGCATGAAAGTAATGGACGACTTGCGGCATGTATACTTGATCCTAAAAAAGTAAATCAAAAGGTTTAAAATGGAAATTAATATTAGTGAGCTGAACTTTTTCGAAGAAGTTGAAGGTAAAAAGATTGAGTACTCCATGGTTGAAACTTGGGATGGTTTATATACCCCTGTGGCTATAAGAAAGCCCAGTGGTGAGGGCCCTTTTCCAATTGTTCTCATGGCTGCTGGGAATGGTGGTGAGGGCTTACCATGGCTCATGGATGCGGTAAGAAATAGGGCCTATACAATGGATCGCTTGGTTGATGCAGGTTTCGCCTGTGCCTGGTTACGATACAGAACTGAAGTCGAATTAGGATACAATAATGGTGGAAAAATGGTCAGGGATATGCGGCAAGGTCGTGAGATGTTTAACAGATCCCCTCTAGAGTATGAAGATGAGATCGCGATAATTGAATTTTTTAAGAAGAAATCTTGGGTTGATCCTAATAAAATTGGTGTTGTTGGAATGAGCCATGGTGGTGAGATGGCTCTGAAAATTGTATCTGAATACCACGGCCTTGCTGCTGCGGTAGCTAGCGAACCTGCTAGCCATGAATATTTAGCCCTAATGCCAGATGAAACAGCTTTTGTGAATGAGGATACAGGACTAAGAAATATAGAAGAAATGCAAATGGCTGAGGTTGAAAAAGTTCGTAAAAGAATTGATATGGATATTGCTAAAGAACGAATTGAGGGCATTAAAACACCAGTTTTAGTGATGGGCAGAGATGAAGACCATCTGCAAGGTATTTTTAAGACATCGTTTGACTTATTGGATGAGGCCGGTAAGGACGTTGAATGGGTTTCATATGATCATGATTATCACGGCTATGTTTTTCCAATCAAAGGTGATGATGGAAAATACATTTTAAATGATGTGCAAATCAAAGCTATAGATCATGTCATTAGTTGGCTGGGAATAAAATTTACCCAAGCTTAACTAAAGCTTTAGAAACTTGACTGCGTTTCCGCAGAATATTTTTTCTTTTAATTTAGAGCTAATGGGGGTTGAAGATAGCCAATTTACACCGGCGGTGTTATCAGCATAAGGCCAATCAACTGCAAAGAGTATCTTATCTTCTCCAAGAACCTTAAGACATAAATCAAGCGCGTTGTTAGAAAAAAAACCACTCGTTGTTACCCAAAAATTAGTCTTAAATATTTCCTCAATATTGACTTGCTCATTTCCTGGTCGTGCTAGGCTCTCATGTATTCTAGGCAACCAAAAAGGTAGTGCCTCACCAAAATGTCCTAAAATGATCTTGAGCTTTGGATGCTGTTTAAAAATCCCGGAGAGCATCATGCGAACTGCTAGTGTCCCAGTTTCAATTCCAAAACCCCAGGCAGCTCTAGTGAACATGGGATGGCTTTTGTCGTAGGGGCTGTAATATCGTTCTGTTACAGTCTTATCAGGATCAGCTGGGTGCAAGTACACAGGTACATCTAATTCCTCCGCTTTAGAAAAAATTGGCCAAAATTTTTGCTCATCAACCATTTGGCCTGCGCTTAAGCCATGCAACATCGCTCCTTTCAAACCTAGATCTTTGACGGCTCTTTCCAACTCTTTTGCTGCAAATTCAGGCAAATTTGAGGGCAGCATTGCAAAGCCATCAAATCTATTGGAATTATTTGATATTACAAAAGCCAGCTCTTCGTTTGATTTCATGCAGGCGCTGACTGCAATATCATCGGAAAGTTTTTGGCTTCCTGGTGACTGATGAGATAGAATTTGCATATCGATGCCAGCTTGATCCATTTCCTCAATTCTTATGCTCGTAAAGTCATAAAGTCGTGATTTAATTTTTTCAGGTTGATGACCGCCGTTATTAAAATAATCAGTTAGTGGTGCATGCATAAAGTGTTCTTCCACCGCAATGATTTTATTTTTGACTTGTTTTGACATTTCAATTTCCTGTGTTTGGAATAGACACGCTTCCTCTATTCACTATTGTGACTGGCATAATTGTTTTTTCAGGGACAGGTATACTCGGATCGTTCATTTTTTTTACGAGGAGCTCTGCTGCAATTCTTCCAACATCAAATTGTAAAATTCTTACAGTCGTCAAACCAGGCGGTATCCTATCAATCATTGGTGTATCGTTAAATCCAGTTATCGAAACATTATCCGGACACTTCAAATTTTTTGAGTTGGCCGCTTCGATGGCTCCTATTGCTAAACGGTCATTGGCGCAAAGTATTGCAGTAACATTTGGGGAATTTGAAAATATTGAATCAGCACAATTCAACCCATCTTCCTCTGTGTAGTTGTTCGCAAAGACTATATTTTTGGCGTTTAATTCTAAATCATTAATGGCTACAGCTTCTTTGAAAGCTCTATTTCTAATTTCGCCAGTTGAAAGTCTTTTGGGCCCCCCAATGTAACCAATATTTTTATGTCCCTTCGCAACAAGTAAATCAAACATCTTTTTAATCCCAGCTGCGTCATCGTTGATCACTGCTGGAATGCCAGATCCAAAAACCATCCGATTTGCGGTAATAATGGGAACACGTTCATATATGCTAGTCACCTTTTTATCTTGGCTAGTCACAGCGGCATCAATTATTCCATCCACACCTCTTTCCAGCAAGAGATCAAGTAGCCTTTCCTCTCTTTTGCCGTCGCCATCAGTATTAACCAATATCGATGCATAACCAGCTTCTTCTAAAACTGACTCAACTCCTCTAACAATTGGGGGAAAAAGAGAGTTAGTAATATCGGGTATTACTATTCCAACAGTCATAGTTCTGTTTGTTCTTAGACCGGACGCAACCAAGTTTGGCCTATAGCCCATTTGAGCTGCTTTATTTTTGATGCGTTCAACAACTTCGGACGATAGTGAGGCTCGTGCGTTTGGAGACAAAGCTCGAGATACAGTGGAGACGTGAACACCTGTTTCCTTAGCAACATCCTTTATTGTGATATTCTTTTTCATCTAATTTTTCCCGTACGGATGTATAGTATAGAACATAATATTTGGCAAACGTTTGCTTTAGTGTATTGACCGATAAAATGGTACTTGTTAACATCAATGCAATCGTTTGCGAAATGTGAATTTAGGGGAGGGTTCTGGTCGTGACCGTTGTTATAGAAAAACGAGACTTTAGCAAGCCAATTGTTAGGCGTAAAGTTTTGTCTGCCTCAAATGACGGCTCTATGGCAACACGAGTAAAATTGGAAGGATTTTCAGAATTCACATATGATGAACCATCTCAACATGGGGGGACAGATTTAGGCCCTACTCCGCTAACAGGTGTCCTTTCCGCCTTGTGTGCTTGTGAAGCAGTGACCTTTAACCGAACTGCAAAAGAAATGAATTTTGACTATTCGGGTATTGAATTTTCAGCCTCCTTTACAATTGACATCAGGGGTCGAAACGGAATGAGAGGAGTTGTTCCTCATTTTCAGACTGTTAGGGTTGAGGCGGTTGTATCTACTAATTCGAAAATAAGTGATCTTGAGTTAGTAGTTGAAGAAACAGAGGCTCGCTGTCCGGTTTATAATCTTGTTAAAGATGCCGGTGTTAAAATTGAAACATTGTGGATAAAAGAGGCTGTGTAAACTGGCCGCTATTTAGAACGGGAGAATGATAATGGCAGATATTGAAATTGGTTGGATTGGCATGGGACGCATGGGCTTTCCTATGGCTGAACGACTAGTAAAAGCTGGATACTCACTGAAAGTTTGGAACCGAACTAGATCAAAGGCCGAGCCTTTAGAGAAAGCTGGCGCTATACTGGTTGATAGCCCCGCTGACTTATCTGGCGTTGATGTGTTGGCCACAATGGTTTCAACAGGACGCGACGTCGAGGAATTATATTTCGGTGAGGTCGGTGTCTTATCAGGCGGAGGTGTCCCAAAAATCTTTTTGGATTTTTCATCAATTGGTGTGGATCAATCTGCAGAAATTAGATCTCGATTATTGGAAGTTGGCGCCCAGCTAGTGTGCTGTCCTGTTTCAGGCAATGGAAAATGTGTAAAGGCCGGAAAGTTATCAGCAGTAGCTTCCGGTCCAGAAGACATTTTTAAACAAGTCGAAGAAATAATTTCTAAGATAGCAGTCATGGGTGTCTCCTATGTGGGCGAGGGTGAGCTTGCTCGCTTTTGTAAAATTGCTCATAACGTAATGCTAGGTGTCGTAACACAAAATTTGGCAGAGATAACAATACTTGCACAGAAAGCAGGTGTACCTAGGCAGGCATTTTTAGATTTTATGAATAATTCTGTTATGGGGTCTGTTTTTACAAGATATAAAACAAATGCATTTATTAACCTAGATTGGACTACAACATTCACGCCTGCTTTGCTGCGAAAAGATTTAGACTTAGGACTTGCTGCAGGCAGAGAGCTCAACGTTCCAATGCCAGTGACCGCTACAACTAGAGAGGCTTTACAGGCACACTTCGGGGCCGCAAGCTTAAAAAATGATCCTGCAGCCTATCTTGAGGAAGATTTTGCAGCAATTTTGGAGACCGTAGCTCTTGGCGCTGGTATTCAATTGGAAAGTGAAAATACTCCTTATCCAACCGGTCTAGAGGTTCCGGAAGCAGCTGAATAAATTTTAACCATCATGTATTGCTAGTTAGAAAATTGGTATCGGTTTGATGATCTGAAAATGGAAAAATTTGTTCTATATAACGCTCCACAATCTACTTGTAGCCAACGTGTAAGATATGCATTGCATGAAAAAGGCTGTGAATTTGACGAGGTTAAACTGGACCTATTTTCAGGTGATCAGCTTAAAACAGATTATCTTGCCATTAATCCTAACGGGGTCGTCCCATCGCTAGTTCATGCTGGAAATAACATCATAGACAGTTTGGTTATCGTCGAATACCTCGAGGATATTTTTCCAGATATTTTCCCATTAAGGCCTGATGACCCAGTAAAAATAGCAGAAATGAGAGCCCAATTGAAATTTATAGATGAAGTTCCAGGTCCTGCGATACGTATCCCATCTTACAATCTGGCATTTCTTCCACACTTTCAAAAGATGACAGAAAAAGAGTTTGACGAGTTGTGTGAAAGCAAGCCTTTGAGAAAAGAATTTTTGAAGAAGATGGGGCGCACAGGTTTCCCGCAAAATGAAATGACTGAAGCCATTGATAGATTAAAACGCTCAATGGAGAGAATGAACATGTGGATTGAAAAAAATGACGGGCCCTGGTTAATGGGTTCAAGTTTATCAATTTCGGATATCGCTATTATGCCAGTAGTTGTTCGGATGGATGATATAAATCTCAGCAATCTTTGGGATGATTTTCCTCTTATTAAGGAGTGGATATCTAATATAAGAAGAACTGACTCTTTCCGAAAAACTTATTATTTTGGTTCATTGTTGACTGAAAAATATCCTCATTTGAAAGCGGGTAAGAATATACATGAGTGAGTTAGAAAGAGACCCTAGGATAGTGGCAGCAGCAGCGCACTGGTCGCACAGAATGGTAACAAACGGAGTACCGCTAGCTGATTTTCAAGACGTTACGAATAATATTCATAGTTGGGATGAGTGGTGCTCTGCGTGGTGTGAACGGGGTTCAATTCACGATGATCTTGGTAAAAAAGCTTTAGATGAGAAGCGTTTTATTTCGTATGCATCTCATTCAGCAACGGCTTCTGCTTGTTATCATTTTGGAAAATTTTTATTTGTTAATGATATGCCGCAAATGAAATCGGCGCATAAATTAGCAATAAGGTCTCATAGAGAGGCCTTGCGTTATATAAAGCATCCGGGTGAGCGTGTAGAGATACCGTTTGAAAATCATTCTTTGATTGGAAATTTGCGTAAACCCGAGGGAATTGAGAAACCTCCAATTGTTGTAATGTGCATGGGTTTGGATAGTACAAAAGAAGAAATGTTGACCAACGAAGCAATTTTCCTTGAGAGAGGTTTGGCTACTTTTTCTTTTGATGGCCCAGGACAAGGTGAGGCTGAGTATACGCTGCCCATAAGATTTGATTATGAAGTTCCAGTAGGCAAAGTAATTGACTGGCTCGAAAGTCGAGGGGATATAAATTCTGATCGTGTTGGTGTATGGGGAGTTAGCCTTGGGGGGTATTATGCTCCCAGAGCAGCAGCTTTTGACTCTCGGATAAAAGCGTGTGTATCGCTAACGGGCCCTTTCAATTTTGAAGAAGCTTTTGCGAGAGTTCCAGGACTAACACGGCAAGCATTTATTGTTAGAAGCCACTCCAATAACAATGAAGAGGCTGAAGATTTAGCCAAAAAAATGGATTTGAGCTTAGCTGCTTCAAAAATTTCTTGCCCCATCTATATTGTTGGTGGGGCCTTGGACCGAGTTATTCCTCCAGACCATGCAAAAAAATTAGCAGACGCAGTCAGTGGAGAAGTAATATTGAATATGGTTTCTGATGGAACACATGTTGTTAATAACAGACCTTATAAATATAGACCTGAATCTGGCGATTGGATGGCTAAAATCTTACTAAATTGAAGGAATTTAAAATGACTAAGCGAAATACGGCACTTACTCCAAATGTATTAACACCCCAGGACTTAGAGCCAAATTGGAGGTGGGAGTCGCGCCTTCCAGCCTGGGGCCATACAAGTGTAGATTTTGAGCGCCGGGTAGATCACGATCGTTTGCGTCGATACAGACTTAGTAGAACCCGGGAAGCTCTTAAAAATTCTCCTGCAGGAACACTATTACTCTTTGATGTCAATAACATAAGATATGTTTCGGCAACCAAAATAGGCGAGTGGGAAAGGGATAAGATGTGCAGGTTTTGCCTTCTTACTGGCGATGACAGCCCATATGTTTGGGATTTTGGATCAGCAGCTGTACATCATCAAAAATATTCTGATTGGTTAGAGCCAGATCATTGTTTGGCCGGTGTTGTAGGGATGAGAGGAACAATTCCGCCTGAATTTGGTTTGATGAAGAAGTATGCAAAGCAAATCGCTGGTCTAATAAAAGACGCGGGTATGGCTGATATGCCGGTCGGAGTGGACTATGCGGAAACAGCCATGTTTCATGCTCTCCAAGAAGAAGGGATTAAAGTAATTGATGGTCAACAAATTATGTTAGCCGCAAGAGAGATAAAAAATTGGGACGAAATACAGCTTTTGACCCAGGCAGCCAGCATGGTTGATGGCGTTTACCATATGATTTATGAAGAACTAAAGCCAGGTGTCAGGGAAAACGACATTGTAGCTCTTTCAAATAAAATGCTGTATGAAATGGGGTCTGACGACGTAGAAGCCATAAACGCAATCTCTGGCGAACGATGTAATCCTCATCCACATAACTTTACAGACAGATATTTTCGTCCAGGAGATCAAGCATTTTTTGATATTTTGCAATCTTATCAAGGGTATAGAACCTGCTATTATCGAACCTTCAATATAGGTCGGGCAACCTCTGAACAGAATGATGCTTACGTGAAATGTCGAGAATGGCTAGATGCCTCAATCTCAATGATTAAACCAGGCGTTACGACAGACAAAGTAGCTGAAGTTTGGCCAACGGCGGAAAGTTTGGGTTTTCCGAATGAAGATGCTGCTTTTGGTCTTCAATTTGGGCATGGTTTAGGATTGGCTCTTCATGAGAGACCAATTATCAGCCGAGCTATTTCTCTCGATCATCCGATGGAGATCAAAACTGGGATGGTTTTTGCTCTTGAGACTTATTGCCCTGCGAAAGATGGCTATTCGGCTGCTCGAATTGAAGAGGAAGTCGTTGTAACGGATACTGGATGTGAGGTTATTTCTCTTTTCCCGGCTGAGGAGCTACCGATATCTAACAGGTATTAAATTCAAAAATGTCTATGGTTTACGACTAATCTTAAGGGACTAAAAAATATGCCAAGAAAAGGAAATACAAACTCAGACAGTTATCTGAAAATGTATAGTCAGATGGTTAAGATTAGATCTTTTGAAGATCAAGCTAACCAACTTTACCTGGACGCTAAGATGCCGGGTTTGACTCATATGTATTCTGGTGAGGAAGCCGTGGCAGTTGGTATTTGTGAGGCTTTAAATGTATCTGATAAAATTACATCTACTCATCGTGGACATGGCCACTGTGTTGCGAAGGGTGCTGAGCTAAAACAGATGTTTTGTGAACTACTCGGAAAAGAAGAGGGTTATTGCAGAGGTAAAGGTGGGTCCATGCATATTGCCGATCAGTCAAATGGTAATCTAGGGGCAAATGCCATAGTTGGTGGATCGATGGGTATCGCTACTGGATCTGCACTCAGAGCAAAGTTGAACGGTGACGATGATGTTACGGTCTGCTTTTTTGGAGATGGCGCGACTGCCCAAGGACTTTTATATGAGGTCATGAATATGGCGGCGCTTTGGAAATTGCCGGTTATTTATGCTTGTGAGAACAACGGGTATTCTGAATATACCGCCACAGATGAAATTGCTGCTGGTGATATTTTGGATAGAGCTCGAGCTTTTGGCATTGAGGCTCATCAAGTAGATGGTCAAGATGTTTTAGCTGTAAATAAACTAGCAACTAGTTTAGTCGCAAGAGCTCGTAATGGCGAGGGGCCATTTTTTATTGAACTTTTAACTTACCGGTACCATGGACATCATGTTGGTGATATAAATCGAACATATTATCGCTCAAAAGAAGAAGAAGACGATTGGAAAAAAAACAAAGACCCTATTAACATTTTGGGCGACTGGTTGATTTCCGAAAAAATAGCCTCACACGACGAGTTGAAAAATATAAGAGAAGATATTGAGAACGAAGCTCATGAAGCCGTTCTATATGCCTTGGATGCTAAATACCCCAACTTAGATGAAGTTGATATGCATGTATTTACGGAGGCCTCATAATGCGGGCCATTACTCTTTCTCAAGCTGTCAATGAGGCAATTGCTGAAGAAATGAGGCGCGATAAGTCTGTATTCTTAATTGGTGAGGACGTGGCTGAAGCCGGAACACCTTTTAAAATCACTTCTGGATTAGTCGAGGAGTTTGGAACTGATAGGGTAATTGATACACCAATTTCTGAACCTGGTTTTATGGGTCTTGCTGTAGGAGCAGCCATGACAGGATCGCGCCCAATTGTCGATATAATGTTTGGTGATTTTCTTTTTCTGATAATGGATCAACTTTGTAATCAGGCGGCTAAAGCATATTACATGTCGGGTGGAAAATTAAACGTTCCCTTGGTTGTTCGAACAAATCTCGGTGCAACACGCAGGTCAGCGGCTCAACATAGCCAGTCTCTGCATGCTTTAGTATCACACATACCTGGTCTTAAAGTGGCGATGCCTTCATCCGCTTATGAAGCGAAAGGACTTTTAAAGACGGCTATTAGAGATAACAATCCGGTGGTGATATTTGAAGACAAGCTTATGTATCAGGACAAAGCAGAAGTTCCTGAAGAGGAATATTTAATACCTTTTGGCGAAGCTTCAGTCCTTCAAGAAGGCAACCAAATAACCTTGATTGGCACCTCATCTATGAGGCAGGTGTGTGAAGAAGCCGCAAGTATTTTAGGTAAAGAAAATATTAGCGTTGAAGTAATAGATCCGAGGACTTTGGTCCCGCTGGACGAAAAGACTATTTTGAAATCGGCTAAGAAAACGGGTAGAGTTATTGTTGTCGATGAAGGGCACCAGAATTTTGGGGTAACCGCTGAAATTGCATCTCGAATATCAGAAAAAGCTTTTTATTATTTGGATGCCCCGGTTATCAGAATGGGTGCAATGGATGTGCCTGTTCCCTTTAGTCCAGTATTGGAAGACATAACCGTACCTACAGCTGAAAAAGTTGCTTCAAATGCTCGAAAACTCGTCTCTGGAGCCTTAGTTCATGAGTTATGAAGTAAAAATGCCACAACTTGGGATGAACCAAGATACTGCAATTATTTTATCATGGTTCAAAAAAGAAGGAGATAAAATCGAAAAGGGTGATCCTTTATTTGAGGTTGAAACAGATAAAGCCACTATGGAAGTTGAGGCACAAACAGACGGCTATTTATCCAATGTAGATGCTGAAGAAGGAACAGAAGTCCCTGTTGGTCAGCTTATGGCACTCATAGTTGATGATGAAAAAGAGGTGAAAAAGAAGCAAAGTCATTCGGACGACTCTGGAATAGTAAAAGCTGAGCAAATTCATGAAAAAATAATAGAGCCTGAAAGTTTAAAAGATGAAGTTCCAACGCCTGGGCTCGCTTCTAATACAGAAGACAAAAGCATACAGTTACATGAAAATTTCAGAACAGAACTCGGTTCCAAGGTTTTAGCGTCGCCTAAAGCCAAGGTGGCTGCTAACGAGCTTGGTATTGATCTTTTGGAGCTAAGAAATTCTGGGGGTAAAGAACCATTTCATTTTGCGGATATAAGAAGAACGCCACCCAATCAAAGTTTTTCAACGCTGTATATGAGAGTTTCTTCTGAGGCAATTGATAGTCTTTTATTGAAGGTCAAAGACCCCAGGCGAGAGTTATTATTTTCAAAATTTGCAAGCAGTGCATGGAATTTCATTTTTGATGATAGAAGAGTTAAGATAATTATTAAAGATATAACTGGTGAGCAATCGCTGGATGTTAGTGATGATAAAGAGGAAACTAATGTCAGTTCGACCATTCTGACCC
>VMBT01000632.1_pt1 | contig 21645 bp, 21 predicted proteins | sample 4404301 | NCBI WGS metagenome assembly VMBT01 (sample SAMN12238535, study PRJNA552566) | marine metagenome | isolation source: Coastal seawater | place: USA: coastal Georgia, Sapelo Island | collected 2008-08/2009-08
CCACTCGTCCCGTCCCCGTGCCGGCGACCCGCTCGGGTTTCGTTCCCTGAGACGTGAGGATGAACAGCGTTCGGCCATCGTCACCGCCGAGCATGCACGCGACCGCTGACTGCTCGGTAGCGACCTCCTCCACGACGCGGCCCCCCTCCTCGATGAGCACAACGCGCCGGGCGACCGGGTCGGCGGACCAAATGCGGCCTTCGGCGTCGAGACAGCAGCCATCCGGAGTGAGACCCTCCACCTCGGCCCAGACGCGACGATCAACCGGCATCCCGGTGTCGTCGAGCGCGTAGGAGGTGTAGCGCGAGGCGAAGGTCTCGCCAACGATCAGGCGGCCCTCTGGAGTGATGACGCTTCCGTTCGGGAACCACACCTCATCGTCAGCGACGCGCACCGTTCCGTCGGGGGAAACGACGACCATTCGTGTCGGGCGTGGCTCGTCCCCTCCATGAAGGTCGAAACCGAAAGTGGAGACATAGGCCGTGCCGTCAGCGCCAACAACGAGATCGTTGCACTCGTATTCACTGACCGCGGACAGGTCCGCGTGCTCGGCGAGTCCATCGCCGTCCCAGACCAGCAGACGTTTGTCGAGCATTGAGACAACCAGGAGACGACCGTCGGGAAGCCAACCGAGCCCCGAGGGTTGCCCCGACACCTCCACCACGAGTTCTTCGTGGTCGCCGTCGAGGGTGAATACACCGTGACGGAAGAAGTCGCTGAACCACAGGCGGCCGTCATGCCACCTCGGCCCCTCCCCGAAATCGAGTCCCCGGTGGATGATGGTTGGCGTCATGGCCCGACACTAGATCGGTCATCAACCGCAGGGATATGCGGCTCGTGGTCGCCCTGTCTACGGTCAACTCATGCGCATTCTCGGAGTGGTCCTGGCGCTCGCATTGATCTCGTGTTCCCAATCTGCGTCACCTGAGGTGACACTCGCACCGTCAACCTCGGTCGCAGCATCGACATCATCGACGTCACCGACAACCTCGGTCGCGCCGAGCACCACCGAGGCACCGGAGACGCGAAGCCCCAACCCTGACCCAACCGCTTGTCCGGATGACATTCGAGAGGCGGCCGCGATGACCGCCGTCGGGCAGCATCTCGCACTGATCGATGGCGATTTCGAGCGTGCGTTGACCTTCTCATCCGCCGCGTTCCGCGCGGGTGTGGATCCCGACCAGTTCGCATCGATCATCGCGTCGGGGTATCCCTTCTTGTTGACGGCGAGTCCGAGCGAGCCGGTCGACTGCCTCATCGCATCGGGAGTCGTCGCTCTCACCGTGCGATTCACACTCGACAGCGGCACGGAGGTCGACCTCGCCTACCGGATGATCGAGGAAGCAGGCCGGTACGCCATCGAGGCAGCCGGGGTGCTTCCACCGCCGGAGATCGACGTCTGACGCCAGGTTCGGCAACTCGGTGGCCTCCAATCGGGGCCGAAAAACACGAAAACCGGCTGTTACCAGCCGGTTCGTGGTCGGGCTGCCGAGATTCGAACTCGGGACCTCTTGTCCCCCAGACAAGCGCGCTAACCAAGCTGCGCCACAGCCCGTGTGTGGATGGAGATGCTAGCGACCAGCAACCCCGATCCCCCGGTGGTCAGCCCACCATCGTCAATCCCCCAGACACGCTCAGTACTTGGCCCGTCACATAGGCCGCGTCATCGCTGGCGAAGAAGGCGACCGCACCGGGCAGGTCGTCGGGCTGGCCGATCCGACCAAGTGGAATCGAGCGCCGGAAGGCCTCCTCGAGTTTCTCCGGGTTCGCGGCCCCCTGGCGGAAACCATCGAAGAGCGCCGTGTCGGTCGGGCCGGGGCACACGACGTTGCAAGTGATCGAATGTCGCGCGTGTTCACGGGCAAGTGTCTTCGTGAGCGAGACCAGACCGCCCTTGCACGCCGCATACACCGCCTCGCCCGACGAGCCCACTCGCGCAGCGTCGGAGGCGATATTGATCACCCGACCGAATCCGCGATCCACCATGCCGGGCAGGACCAGATGGAGCATGTGTAGCGCGCCCACAAGATTGATATCGATGAGTCGAAGCCACTCGTCCACCGACGTCTGCAAGAACGGTTTGAAGACGTCCCACCCCGCGTTGTTCACGAGGACATCGACACGGCCGTGACGCTCCTCCACGGCGCGAACCGCTCGTTCGAGACTCTCACGATCCGTCAGGTCGGCAACGACTGGCTCGATTCGGGCGCCGGTCGCGCCGATCTCATGAGCCACGGCCGCTACCGCTTCGGCCGCACGGTCAAGTGCGATGACCACCGAGCCCTCCTCAGCGAATCGGCGGGCGGTGGCCGAGCCGATTCCCCCGCCGGCTCCGGTGATCATCACGACGCGCTCTGCTAGTCCTCGCATGGGGCGACTATCGCAGGTCGTCGACTCAGGTGAAGAGTTCGACGAAGCGCCACCCGAGGTACACCACGAGAGCAACCACAAGGAGTTTGAAGTGCCACGGCGTGCGCTCTTCAGCGAGTGCGGCGCGGCTTCGATCGCTCTGCTCGCTGAGATCCTCACCGCATGTCGGACAGGCTCCACCGGTGGTGAGCGCCGAGGGCGCGTGATACCTCGCGCAGGGCTCACACCACGGCATGTCAGCCCTGCTTCTTGCGAATACGCAACTTCAACGGGGTCGACCCAAAGCCGAAGGCCTCGCGGATACTCCGCTCCAGATAGCGAACATGGTGCTGCGGTAACTCGCGGTTCACGAACAGGGTGAACGTGGGCGGGTCGGTCGCCCCTTGGATCGCGTACAGCACCCTCGCGCCACCGGGTGCGGGGGATGACTGTTGAGCGGCCGCGATGACGCGGTTGACGTCCTTGGTCGGCACCCTGCGGTGATACTGCTCGATCGCGTCCGCGAGCACCGGACGCAGTCGGTGCACTCCCTTGCCGGTGAGCGCCGAGATGCCGAGCACGGGGGCATCACCAAGGAACGCAAGACGACGGACCACGTCGGCCTTGATGGTGGCGCGCCGCTCCGCGTCGTCGATCGTCTCCCACTTGTTGAGCATCACCACTACGGGGCACCCTGAAGCGTCGATTCGTTCAGCGAGTCGTTGATCCTGGCCTGTCACACCCTCGTTGGCGTCGATCACGAGGAGGGCGATATCGGCATCGTCAATGGCGCGGAGGGCCCGAACCGCTGAGTAGTACTCGGCGCTGTCATCGATCTTCGAACGACGTCGCATACCAGCGGTGTCGACGAAGATGATGGGGCCGTCCTCGGTATCCACCAAGGTGTCGACCGCATCGCGAGTGGTGCCCGCCATGTCGTGCACGACCGCTCGATCGTCGCCCACCAGACGGTTGAAGAGCGTCGATTTGCCGACGTTTGGGCGCCCGACGATCGCCACTCGCGGGGGCCGTTCGCCGTCAGCGAGGGAGAGGTTCGTCGACTCCGGATCGAGCCACGGCTGAACGATCCGCTCCGGAGCCACGCCGAGTGGGCCAAGGCGCTCGAGCACCACGTCCAGGAGATCTCCAGCGCGGCGACCGTGCAGCGCCGATACCGGCAGCGCGTCGCCGAGCCCGAGGGAGAGGAACTCCCACAGTTCTCGTTCGCGCTGATCGTTGTCTGACTTGTTGGCGACGACGAGCACCGGGGTGTCGATCCGTCGGAGCCAGTCCGCTACCGCCTCGTCGTCGGTGACGACCCCTACGGTCGCGTCGACGACGAAGAGCACGAGATCGGCCTCGGCGACCGCGCGCTCGACCTGACGCGAAACCTTCTCGTCAAGGGCGTCGCCGCCGGGCATCCACCCGCCGGTGTCGATCACGCGGAAGGGCACGCCGAGCCACTCCGCGTCCATCTCCTTGCGGTCACGAGTGACACCCGGACGATCCTCCACGATCGCCACCTGGCCTCCAACGATGCGGTTGAAAAGGGTCGACTTGCCGACGTTGGGGCGACCGACCACCACGATGGTCGCCCGATCCACGCTGGGATCAACGGGGCTGGTGCCCTCCGGTGTCGCGTCAACCGCCATGTTCAGACCGTGCTCTGGAGCGCCCGCCTGAGGGAACTGCCGTCGGTCGGCACGATCTCGACCCTGCGGGGCAGGTCCACGCTACGCCCGCCGTCGAGGAACCGACCATCGTCGCTCAGGCACACATCGGGCAGGAGGTACCGGTCCCCCTCGGGTTGGCCGGAGAGAACACGCGATACATCCGAGAAGGTCATGAGACCAGTGACGGCGGTGTTCCCCCCAAAGAACTCGTTACGTACCGGGAGCAGCCTGACGTCAGCACGGCCGAGCGAGGCAACGAGCGGCGCGAGGACCGATGCGCCGAGCTCCCCGGTGAGGATGCCGGTGGAACCCGTTGTCCTGGCTGTGCTTCGAAGTTCCACGCGACTCTCGGCGCGGAGCCCGGTGTACGCGGCCGGATTGGGCGGCATCTCTCCTCCCCCATCGACCGAGACGAAGAACCCTCGCTTCGGACCCGTCGCGGAGTTGGCACGGCCGTGGAACTCGGCCTCGAAGGTGCGTGCCATACCGACCCCGTCCTCGTGCATGTCGCACCCTTCGTATTCCTCGAGCGCCGGAAAAGCTCGACCCGCCCGCAAGAAGTACTCATCGGCGAGATGCACGACGGACCGACCAACCACCGATCGATAGGCCATGCGCCAGCGCTCCACGATGTCGATGACCGCAGCAGCCTCTTCGACCGCATGCTCCCGCATCGACTCCTCGGGGTTGAACCTGGATACTCCGAGCGGCACCACGGCGACGGTGGCGAGTTCGGGGAATCGGTCCAAGAGTCCGGCCAAGGTGTCGTCGAGATGGTCGGCGTCGTTCACCCCGGGGCACACCACCACCTGCGCGCGCACCTCGATGTCGTGGTCGAGAAGCGCTCGAAGCCACCGGAGGCTCATCGCGCCTCTGCGGTTCTTCAACATGCGCGAGCGCAATCCACCCTCGGTGGCGTGGACGCTGACGTGCAAGGGCGACAGCCGCTCAGTCACGACACGCTCAAGATCCGCTTCGGTAAACCTCGTCAACGTGGTGAAGTTCCCGTAGAGGAAACTCAACCGATAGTCGTCGTCTTTGAGGTACAGGCTGCGCCGCAGGCCCTTCGGAAGTTGATGGATGAAGCAGAACTCGCAGTGGTTGTCGCAGGTACGCACACGGTCGAACACTGCTGAGTCGACCTCGACACCGAGGGGCGCGCCATCAGCCTTGTCGACCTCGGCGTCGTGCTCGAGTCCGCCTCGCCGAACGGTGATTGAAGGATCCGCCGCGTCGGTGGCGAACCTCCATTCGATCAGATCGCGTGGCACGAGACCGTCGACCGCGACGATCTCATCTCCGACGAGCAGACCGGCGCGGGAGGCCGGGGAGTCCTCGGCGACGCGTACGACCCGCGGGAGTGACGTCGCCCGAGCCATAACAGCAGGTGAGGCTACCCGTCGGCATCGATCGGTAGCCTGAGGAGGTCATGCCCGTCGAACGCGTGCTGCTCGCCGAACCCCGCGGTTTCTGCGCGGGTGTCGAAATGGCGATCAAAGCACTTGCCTGGATGGTGCGCTCGTTCGACGCTCCCGTGTACTGCTACCACGAGATCGTCCACAACCGGAACGTCGTCGAACGGTTCCGGGATCGCGGTGTCGTCTTCGTGGACGACATCTCGGAGGTGCCTGAGGGAAGCCCGATCATGCTCTCGGCGCACGGGTCGGCGCCTGAAGTGGTGATTGCGGCCCGAGAGCGCGGCTCCTTCGTCGTCGACTCCGTCTGCCCGCTGGTCACCAAGGTGCACCACGAAGTGAAAGTGCGGGCCGGCAAGGGATACCGGATCGTCTACGTCGGCCACGAGGGTCACGAGGAGGCGGTCGGAACGATGGCGGTCGCCCCGACGGCAATCTCGCGGGTGGAGAGCGTCGAGGAGGTCGACGCGCTCCCCCACTTCTCAGAGCCCGTGGCCTTGCTCGCCCAGACAACGCTCTCCCACCGAGATTGGGACGCGGTCGCGGTGCGAGTCAGGGAACGTTTCCCTGAGGTTTGGATGCCCGGTCGAAGTGATCTCTGTTTCGCGACGACCAATCGCCAAGCCTCGCTGCTCGCGCTGGCCGAAGACTGCGATGCCATCGTCGTGATCGGTTCCGAGAACTCATCCAACACGATGGCTCTGCAGCGCCTTGCCGTTGAGGCTGGCTGCGCCCGTGTCCTGCGAGTCAACGCCGCCGATGAACTTCCCGGGGACCTCTCGGGAGTCGTTGGTCTCACCGCTGGGGCGTCAGCGCCGGAGTCCCTGGTCGAGGAGGTCGTGGAGCGTCTGGCTCCACGACAGGGGGTTCACGCGGTGCGGGTCACCACCGAGGACGAGTATTTCCCGCCGCCGCGCAATATCCGCGATCTCCAACACGCCATCGAGACCGCCTGCACCGCCCTCCTCGGAGGCTCGACCCTGAGCCGACCACAGATGGATGACCGGTCACTGCCGGCATCCCACGTCCTCGCGGAGTTGTGATGAACGTCGACACCATTCGAATCTTCTTGCACATCCTCGCCGCATCGATCTGGGTCGGTGGTCAGTTTGTGCTTGCTGGCCTGGTGTCAGGACTCCGACGTGATCACCGCGACGCCCTCCCTGTCGTCGCGCGAGGCTTCGCCCGAATCGCCTGGCCCGCGTTCACGGTCGCTGTCGTGACCGGTGTGTGGTCACTGCTGTCGATCGGAACTCTGGACGCTGGGGCTCAGATCGCCCTCGCGTTGAAGATCGTCGCCGTAGCGTTGAGCGGAGCGGCCGCCGCGGCGCACTCTCTCTCGAGTTCACGTCTCGTCAAGGCGCTCGGGGGTGCGGTGGGCTCGGTCTCCGCGGTGGCAGCCCTGCTCCTCGCGGTCATCGTGAGCACATCGACGTGAGACTTCGAGCGCTGGCGCTCATCCCGTCCGTCCTGCTCGCTTCATGCGCCCTGGTCGAAGAGGAGGCCCTCCTCGAGCCATCCGTCGTCACCGTGGTGCAGCCGCCTGCTCCTGACGCACCCGAGGCCCCAGCGCTCACCGTTCCTACCTCAGAGCCGTGCGCGACGTTGCTCGCGGTCGACGATCCCGAGACGGGCACCCTTTCCGAGGCGCAGATCGCCACCCGCTACTCCGAGATCGTCACCCTGGTACCCGAGGAGCTGCGCGGCGATCTCGAGACCGTGATCGCAGGTTTGCGAGCTGAGGTCGAGGTGACGCCGTCGCGCGAGCTCGTTATGGACACGACCTCAACGAGCGAGACCGCGAACCCGACCCTCGAGGCGGACACCGGTGCCAGCGATGTCGCCCCTGAGGTGCTGACCGCGCTCGATGGTGAACCCGATGCCGAGGGCCGCGCGCCCGATCTTCTCCCCGTCGATCGGATCGCCGCGTATGTCGAGGACGTCTGCCGCGGCGTCGCGAACAACCCGGGACCTCCTCCCGGAACGGCCGCCGGGGGCGCACCCGACTGACGCTTCGTCAGTCGTCGACGGAACCGGGTTCTTCCCCGAGCCGTTCAAGCAGCGTGTCGCGCACGCTCGAACCCGGCTCGCGCGCCTTATCCCCGGCGATTCGCCATCCGAGTCGGCTGGAGTAGAGCAACGGTGGCTCCTTCAATCGGCCCGGAACCACCTCGACGACCCGAGCGAAAATCAGTTCGTGATCCTCACATTCACGTCGATCGAGGATCGAGCACCGGAGGTGGGCGATGGATCCCGGCACGATCGGTGGCCCCTCGGCGTCGTTCGGCCACGGCGCGATGTACTCGGTCGCGATGTAGTTGAACCGGCGCCCGGGATACGAGAAGTACTGCCCTTCAGCGACCTGGTCGCCGGCGAGGAGGTTCACTGAGAACTCCCCCGAGGCGACCATCAAGGGGTGGGTGTCATGGCGAGGGGACACGCTCGCCATGAGAATGGGCTCCGCGAAGCTGACTTGGGTCACCCAGTGACTGGTGTACGCACGGGAGACACCGGCGTGGCGCGCCCCGACCACCTCGACTCCCTTCATCATCTGGCCGAGACATTGCTTCAGTTCGCGGTCGATCACCCGATCAGTTGAGCAGGTGGCGAGCGGCAGCTCCTGATCGATCTGGCGCATCCTGAGATCCAATAACGGCTCGAATGACCCGAACCAGACCAAGGAGAGGAAGATCCCGACCAGCGTTCGCGGCATTCTCAAGGTTGTTCATGACCCGGGCAATCACATCCCCCGCGGTCATCACGGCGAGCATCGACGGGTCAAGACTGAGTCGCCCACGCGAGTTCCGTTCGACGATTTGCTCGAGGGCGGTCCGATCGCACAGCGAGGGGACGAGGGCGTCGATGTAGGTGTCATGTCCGCTGAACGACTCGCCCATGGCAGGCCCGGCCCCCGTCGGACATCCGACCACCACATGGAAGGGAAGCCCGATGAGGTCAAGTGACACGCCAGCCTCCGCAGCCGCGACCACAGTGATGAGACCGAGGGTGAGTGGCAGTCCCGATCCCGCCACGAGGGTGTGCGCTGGTGATGAGTTGCGCCACGAGAGAAAGGTTCTCCCCGCGCCACCGAATCCCTTCTCACTCAGCGCGCGGACCACGCCCCGTGGAGAGGGGTCCTCGGCAATGCGGGCGACAAGTCCGTCGAGGGCTTGCCGAGCAGCGGCATCGTCCAGATCGGGGTCGAGCACCTCACCGAGGACAAGCAGGAAGTCGAGAAGGGCTCGATCTGCCGGACCCTGACTATCTGCGGTGCGTCGGCGCTCCGAGAGCCGCGCGAGTTGCGGACCTCGATCGGCCCAGCGCTCCCCCATCCAGCGCAACGTAGCGTCGGCTACCTTCAGACGGCATGTACCCGGGAGCGCACCTCGCCCAACACGCCGACGCAGCCGCGATCCGCTTGGCCGGACTTCTTCGTGAGAGCGGGCTCGAACCCGGCGATCACGTGGCGATCTGCATGGAGAACCACCCGCGATATCTCGAGGTCCTGTGGGGCTGCAACTACGCGGGCCTCATTTACACCGCGGCCAGTTCCCGACTGACGGCCGATGAGCTCGGCTACGTGGTCGACGACTGCGGTGCGCGGGTCTTCATCACCTCCCACCACCTCTCGACGCTCGCCGGCTCCATCGTCGATGCGACACCTCATGTCGAGCGGCGCTTGATGCTCGACGGGACAATCGAAGGTCACGAGTCCTACGAGGCCGCGGTCGCTCAGCACGACGCCTCCCCTCTTCCGGCGAGAGTCGCTGGCACCGACATGTTGTATTCCTCCGGCACGACCGGTCGCCCGAAAGGCGTGCTACCCGCAGTGCCGACGACGCCACTCGAGGAGTTCTCCAGCGGGGTGAAGACCCTTCTGGAACTGCTCTTCGCGATGGACGACACGAAGACCTACCTCTCCCCTGCTCCGCTCTACCACGCGGCCCCGTTGCGGTTCTGCATGGCCGTTCAGGCCTGCGGATCGACCGTGGTCGTCATGGAGCATTTCGACGCAGCCGAGTACCTGGCGCTTGTCGAACGGCACTCAGCAACCCACTCTCAATTGGTGCCGACGATGTTCGTGCGGATGCTCAAACTTCCGCCCGAGGTCCGAGAGCGTTATGACGTCTCGAGCCTTCAAGCGGCGATCCACGCGGCCGCGCCGTGCCCCGTCGCCGTGAAGCAGCAGATGATCGAATGGTGGGGGCCCGTGATCCACGAGTACTACGCGGGCACCGAAGGCAACGGCTTCGTCTACTGCAACAGCGACATGTGGCTGGCGCATCCGGGAACCGTCGGCGTTCCCATCAACTGCTCGGTGCACATCGTTGGCGAGGACGGCGATGAGGTGCCGGTCGGTGAGTCCGGCACGGTCTATTTCGAAAGCGGCGCGACCTTCGAATATCACAACGATCCCGAGAAGACCGCAGCAAGTCGCCACCCTTCTGGCTGGAGCACCCTTGGCGATGTCGGCCACGTCGACGCCGACGGTTTCCTCTACCTGACCGATCGGAAGGCCTACATGATCATCACCGGCGGGGTGAACGTGTATCCGCAGGAGGCCGAGAACCTGCTGGTGTCACACCCGTCGGTCGTCGATGTGGCGGTCTTCGGGGTTCCTGACGACGACTTCGGCGAGCAGGTCAAGGCCGTCGTCGAGCCGGTCAGCATGCCCGGGGACGATCAGACGCGAGCCGCGCTCGAAGCCGAGCTCATCGCCTACTGCCGGGAGCACCTCGCCGACGTCAAATGCCCCCGTAGCGTCGACTTCCGCGCCGAACTGCCCCGACACCCGACCGGAAAGTTGTACAAGCGTCTCCTGAAAGACGAGTACTGGGCGGCCGCCGGGCGGAGCATCTGAGCGGTGCGGCCCGCTGCTCGTCATCCCTACCTTGAGTGGTCGGGTCCCATCGCGTTTGCCCACCGAGGCGGCACGGGGGCCTTCCCCGAGAACACGATTGCGGCCTTTGACGACGCCGTGGGCCTCGGATTCACCTATCTAGAGACCGATGTTCACGCCACCTCCGACGGTGTTCTGGTGGCCTTCCACGACCCGGACCTCAGTCGCACCTGCGGCCGTCCGGGCGACATCGCCAACCTCCCCTGGTCTGAGGTCGGCGACGCTCGAGTCGCCGGCGAGCACGCGATTCCCACCCTCGATGAACTGCTGGAGCGTTACCCCGAAGCTCGTTTCAACATCGATTGCAAATCCGATGAGGCGGTGGCACCGCTGGTGGCGGCACTCCGGCGACACGCCTGCCTCGACCGCGTGGCGATCGGCAGTTTCAGCGATCTCCGGCTGCGGCGTCTGCGACGTGAACTCGGTCCGCGACTGTGCACCAGCCTCGGACCGGCGGCCGTCGCGAGCCTCGTGAGTGGAGCGCCCGTGCCCCTAGCGGGCCTTGCCGCACAGGTTCCGGTGCGCCAGGGACCGGTCCCCGTGGTGACCGACACTTTTGTGAGACGAGCACACCGACGAGGACTCCAAGTCCACGTATGGACAATCGACGATCCCGTCGAGATCGCCCGCCTACTCGACCTCGGAGTGGACGGCATCATGAGCGACGATCTCCGCGCGCTCCGAGATGTGATGGTCGCTCGGAACCTCTGGAACTGACCTCAGTCGTCGACGGCTGTCGTTCGGGTCACGGTTGATCGAGCGACCTCACGACCGGCCCGGAACACGATCCGGTCGGCTCCAGCATCGGCCACGGCCTCGCGGGCCGAGCGCGCGGGAACTGCGACGATGTCGGCCACTGCCCCGACCGTCGGCCCGCACTCCGGTAGGCCCATTACCGCGCGCGCACCATTCGAGACGAGGTTCAACGCGTCGGTCGGCGATTCGTGCGCTGCCATGACCATCAGCGCCGCAGCCTCGAGGGGATCCGACCGGCCCATCAGGTTGAACGGATCCTGAACATTGTCGCCCCCGGCTGCGACCATGACCCCTCGTTCCCGCAAGGTGCCCACCGGCGCGATGCCGCGGGGCGTGAGCCGCGTTGACTCTCGGCCCTGAAGGAAGAGGTTGGTCTGCGGAAGGGCGACCACTCCAATCGCGCATGCGGCAAGATCATCGGCGATCCGGAGCAGAAGGTCACCGTGCACCGCCGAGAGGCTGACGCAGTGGCTAGCGGTGAAGTTCACGTCAGGGCGTTTGCGGGCGGCAGCGATGAGGTCGATGATGGTCAGCATCGACGGATCAAGCGTCTCGTCGATGTGTAGGTCGATGGGGCACCCCTCCCCAGCCACCGCCGCGAGCACGGCGATCGCACCCGCCGAATCCGGCTCGAGGTGCGGACACCCTCCGACGAGATGTACCCCCGCCTCGACGGCCTCATGAAGAGCAGCGACGTTCTGCTCGCTTCCGGGACCCGTGAGCGGCATGGTGATCATCGCCACAAGTTGGATGTCCATCGATCCGGAGAACTCGTCTGCCACATCGAGCGCCACCCGGAGATGGTCGACTCCCACTCCACCTCCGACGTTGAGGTGGCTGCGAACCGCGGTTGTGCCGCTCAGGAGCAGTCGGCGGAGCTCATCCCGGATTCGATCAGCCATACCCACCGGTTCGAACCGCCCAGCAGCCTCGGCCTCCATCCACGCGTCGATGGCACCACGGAGATCCCCGGTGGGATTGGGAGCGAGTTCGGCAGTTAAGGCCTTGTCGAGATGGGCGTGCGGCTCCGCCAGGGCGGGAAGGAGCATGCGCCCGCCGACGTCCACGACCGGGCAGTCGATTGAGGTCGGGTCGATGTGCTCATCGACCACCACACCGTCCTCGACAAGAAGATCAACGGCGACACCATTCGACCAGCCGTTGCTGATAACCCGACGATCCGCCACGCGCCGATGGTAGGCGCCGGCCGTTGGGGGCTCGCTACTGTCGGGGCGTGAGCAGAAGATTCGACGACCTGTCCGGTCCGCAGGTCCATGAGCGGATCACCACGACTTCAACGATCGTTTTGCCGATCGGCGCGGTCGAGCAGCACGGTCCACACCTCCCGATGTCGGTGGACCACGTCATCGCCGAGGAAGTCGCGTCGGCCGTGGTGACCGCGGTTGGCGAAGAACTCGACCTCTGGTTGTTGCCGACCCTCTCGATCTCGAAGTCGAACGAACACGCGTGGGCCGCCGGCACGATTTGGTTGTCCGCTGACACGCTCATGGGCGTCCTTCTCGACATCGGCCGAGCCGTCGCCACCACCCGTGCTGAGCGCCTCGTGCTGCTCAACGGCCACGGGGGCAACACCACCCTGTTGAACACGGCGCTACGCGAGATCCGCCTGGCCACGGGGCTGAGAACATTCCTCGTACACCCCTCGCTGCCACCCGCCTACGGGGGCACATCAACCGAGGATGAACTCGGTATGGGCATCCACGGAGGGCTCAACGAAACCTCCGTATTCATGCATCTGCGGCCCGACCTTGTCGACCTCTCGAAGGCCGCCCGACGGGTTCCCGAAGCGCTGGCTGAGAACCGACACGTGCGCTTCGGTGGGTCGGTCTCGTTCGGGTGGCTCTCGAACGACTTCCATCCCGACGGCTACATCGGTGATCCGACCGGAGCCGATCCCGAGCTCGGACGACGGTTGTTTGAGGGCGCCGTCGCCTCAATCTGCGAGGCAATGGCCGAAATCGCGGCGTTCGACTTCGGTCGCTGACAGCGGCGGCGCGGTCGACTCAGTCCGTCCGGCTCACGACATCGAAGGTTCTGAGCGAAGCCGTTCGCTCGAATGGGCCCATCTGCGCGATCACCTCATCGAGGTCGGCCTGGGGAATCGAGTGCCACTCCTCGATCGAACGCCACCAGATCGCCGCCGTTACCGACTCTGGGTCGTCCACGTCGACCCAGACCTCCTTGCGAAGGAATCCGGGTCGAGTCTGGAGAAACGACGTCCAGTGCCTCGCCTCGACCTCGAGCCACTCGTCTCGCGCTTCGACAGGAACTCTGAAGGTGAGGAACTCAACGACCACGGGCGCAACCTAGTGTCAGAGCGTGATCATGGTTCAGATCAGCGATCCCCACATCTTCGCTCCGGGACAGCTGATGGAGGGTCGAGTCGACACAGCTGAGGGCCTGCGTCTGGCGGTGCAGGTGGCTGAGTCGCTGGAGCCGGACCTGATCGTGATGAGTGGCGACCTGGTCAACGACGGCGACGCGGATCAATACGCGAACCTCCGGGATCTGCTCGGCGCGGTGACCAGACCGCTGCTACTCGTCGCTGGCAACCACGACGACCGGGACTCGGTTCGGGCGCTCGCGAGCTCTCTCGAGACCGCCGTGGAACCGTTGACCTCGCGCCATGGGGAGCTCGAATACGACATCGGTGGATGCGGACCCGAGAAGAACCTGCGCATCATCGTGGTGGACACCGTCCGCGAGGGCTTCCATAGTGGCCTCCTCACCGACGAACGGCTTCGCGCCCTTGACGCGCAACTCGGGTCCGAGGAGCCGACTCTCATCGTTCAACATCACCCGCCCTTCACCTCAGGCATCGACTTCATGGATCACTACGGGCTCGAGGGCGGCGCGAGCGAGCTCGACGTGCTCGCCCGTCATCCTGAAGTGGTAGCGGTTCTCACCGGGCACCTTCATCGCCACGCCGTCCACATCCGGTCGGGACTACCTGTTGTCACCGCACCGAGCTCGGCCGCGCAGGTGTCACTCGATCTCCACGGCGGGCCAACGGCGTACACCGAGGAACCCGGAGCCATCCTCGTTCACCGCCTCGACGGTTCCAGCCTCACGACCCACGTGCAGCCACTCCGCGGAGCGAGCACGTGGCGACCCGCCTGGGCACTCTGATCGAATGTGAACGCTGTGATACGAGGGCGTTCGCTTCCTATGGACGTTCCTCGGAGGGAGTCCAAAGCGACTAGGTTCTGCGACGTGCCAGACCGTCGCCTCAAGCGCTCGAGTACTCCACGATGAGCCAACTCGCCAGCGAGCAGGTGGGCGCCTCGATCGGTGAGTCGCTCGCGTTCCGGGGCATCGGCATGGTCTTCCCCGATGGCACCGAGGCCGTGCGCGATACCTCGTTCTCGGTGTCGAAGGGCGAGTTCGTCACGATCGTCGGTCCGTCCGGATGCGGAAAGTCGACGCTCCTCAAGATCGCCTCTGGCCTGTTGGAAGCGACCTCAGGTGAAGTTTCGGTTGACCGGGACCGGCTCGGCTACGTGTTCCAGGACGCGACGTTGCTCCCCTGGCGCACCGTGCTCGGAAACGTCGAGCTCCTCGCCGAGCTCCATGGATTCGACCGAGACGAGCGCCGTCGCCTCGCCCTCGAGGCCATCGACACCGTCGGTCTCGCTGGATTCGCCAACCACTACCCGAAATCGCTCTCCGGCGGAATGAAGATGCGCGCCTCGCTGGCGCGCACACTCACCCTGAAGCCCCCAGTGTTCCTTTTCGACGAGCCGTTCGGCGCGGTCGACGAGATCACCCGAGAACACCTCAACGAGGAGACGCAACGGCTCTTCCAGTCCGAGGGCTTCGCCGGTCTGTTCATCACCCACTCGATCTCCGAGGCCGTCTTCATGTCCACCCGTGTGCTCGTGATGTCAGCCCGCCCCGGCCGAATCGTCGCCGAGTTCGACATCCCCTTCCCCTATCCGAGATCCCCCGAACTGCGCTTCGATCCCGAGTTCGCTCGCCTCAGCGGCGAGATCAGTCACGCGCTCCGAGGTTCACACTCATGAGTACCGATACCCGAACCGACGACTCCGCTGCGATCGCGCTCCAAAGCGACGATCCGACCGACGCCGCTGCTCGTCCTCACAAGCGCACCGCTGGAGGAGTGCTCTCCGGCAACGTGCTGCCGCCGGTCGTGCTCGGCGCCTTCGTACTGGCGGGTTGGTACGGCATCACCTACGGCTTGCTCGACTCCCGCCGCCGCTTTTTGCTGAAGCCGCCACACGAGGTGATCGCGCAGGGATTTCTCGATTGGACCACCTTCTCGGAGATGCTGTCGGGCCTCTGGTCGAGCACCCAGGTCGCCATGATCGGCCTGGTCATCTCCATCGCGATTGGATTCATGTTCGCCACGATCATGAGTCAGGCAAAGACCATCGAACGGGCGGTGTTCCCGTTCATGGTGACCTTGCAGGCCATCCCGATCCTCGCGATCGTGCCGCTGATCTCCTTCTGGTGGGGAACCGGCCAACGCTCGCGGATCATCGTGTGCGTGATCATTTCCCTCTTCCCCATCATCGTGAACACGCTCTTCGGCCTGCAATCCGCTGAGCGGGGAATGCACGACCTGTTCACCCTGCACCACGCCGATCGGATCACCCGACTTCGCAAGCTCATGTTCCCGGCAGCGCTGCCCGCGATCTTCGCCGGCCTACGGATCTCCGCTGGGCTCTCGGTGATCGGCGCCATCGTCGGTGACTTCTTCTTCGGACGCGGAGATGTTGGCATCGGCCAGCTCCTCCGCCGATACGCCAACCAACTCATGGGCGAGGAGCTCCTCGCTGCGGTGATTCTCTCGAGCGCCCTCGGAGTGACCGTCTTCATGACCTTCGGTTGGCTGCAAACGATCGCCATCGGGAAGTGGCACGAGACCTCGGGAGGTGGGGCGTGACCCCGCCACCAGGAACCCACACAGACAAGCACCCATCTCCAGGGGGAGACCAATGACCCGAACAAGAACGGCCGGCTTGACCTCCGGTCTGATCACACTCGCGCTCGTCGCGGCCGCTTGCGGCGGCGACGATGACTCGGCGGCCGGTGGTGGCGACGGAGTGCTCTCCGACGTCTGCCCGGCGACCGTCGTCGTCCAAACCGACTGGTTCCCAGAGGCCGAGCACGGCGCGCTGTACAACCTGATCGGCGAGGGATACACCGTGAACACCGATACGAAGGTCGTGAACGGTCCGATGGTCATCGATGGCCAGAACCTCGGCGTGAACTTCGAGGTGCGCACCGGTGGCCCCGCCATCGGCTTCGCTCCGGTGAGCTCCTACGTCTACACCGATGACTCCATCACCTTCGGCTACGCCAACACCGAGGCGCAGGTGCTCTCCTACGAGGACGCTCCCCTGCTCTCCGTGGTGGCTCCGCTCGAAATCAACCCGCAGATGATCATGTGGGACCCCGACACCTACCCGAACGTCAAGTCAATCGCCGACCTCGGCGAGGCCGGCATCACGATCAACGTGTTCGGCGGCGGCGTGTTCTCGGAGGTCTTCGTGGCCCAGGGCATCTGGTCGGCTGATCAGATCGACCCGTCCTACGACGGTTCGCCGGCCCGCTTCATCGCGGAGCAGGGAGCGGTCGCCCAGCAGGGATTCGCCTCGGCTGAGCCCTTCGACTACGAGAACACCTTCGCCGACTGGGGCAAGCCCGTCGCCTTCCAGACCCTGCATGACGCGGGCTTCGAGGTCTACGCGGCAACCCTTGGTATCCGCCCCGACCAGAAGGCTGAGCTCAACGACTGCCTCAAGGAGATCGTCCCGGTCTTCCAGCGCTCGGTCGTCTCGTACGTCAACTCGCCCAAGCGCGCCAACGACATCATCGTGGATGCGGTGACCCAGTTCGCTGACTTCTGGACGCAGAGTGACGAGATCACCGCGTGGTCCGTTGAGCAGCAGAAGGAGCTCGGTCTTGTCGGCAACGGGCCGGACGACGTCGTCGGCAACATGGTCGGCGACCGGATCCAGGGCGTCATCGACGGCATGAGCCAGGCTGGGATGTCCGTCCCGAGCGGCCTCACCGCCGACGACCTCTTCACCAACGAGTACATCGACGAGTCCATCGGCTTCTGAGTCGACACGTCACTCGACGAGACGGGCCGGCGCCTTCGGGCGCCGGCCCTCGTCGTTTTCGCGCCCGTATGTCGGCGAGGTGCCCCCGGGCTCGACGGATTACGTGGAGAGCACGGCGCGCGCCGCATTTCGACCGGCACCACCGAACACCCCAGCACCGGGGAAGGCGGCGGCCCCGGAGAGGTAGAGGCCGTCGATCGCGGTCCGATACCGGGTCAGCTCGGGAGGTCGTCCGACGAGGGTGTGCAGTGGCGCGCCGGCGAAGGCCGGGGTGTGACCCCGATGCATCAGGAACTCGCGCTCGTAGACGTCCGGGGTCATCGCCCGCCAACGGTCGATCCGGAGTGTGCCCGGCTCGCACAGGGACTCGAGAACCGTCAGCCAACGCTCAGGTTCGGCGCTGGTGGACCACTCATGGTTGTACGGCGTGAACAGCACCTCGAGGCTGAGCACGTGCTCATCGGGGCGCACCTGCATCTCCGGGTCGACGGCCGTCGGGCAGTTGAACAGCAGCGTCGGTCGCTCGACCACCTTTCCCCGCTCCCGCAGCCGGTGGGCTTCGGCAAGCTCGTCTGGCGAAGGTGAGACAACCGTCGTCGGGCCGAGCAGATCAACCTCACCGATGAGATCGTGCAGTTCTCTCGCGTGGCGCATGACCGGGAGTTCCCTGACGACCATGTCGAGCTTCGACTCATACCCGTCGACCTCGGGCCGGCTCCTCCACTGTGCGACCTGCTCGGCAGCGCCGGCGGGTACCTCGTTGACCCAGTCCGAGAAGACGCGCTGGGGGTCGCAGGCCGCGACCACGGTCTCCGCCTCCACGATCCGGCCGTCATCGAGGACGACGCCCGTGACCCGTGCGCCGTCCATCTGCAGGGAGATCACCCGACGCCCGAGCACCACCTCTCCTCCTGCCGACCGAAAACTCGCCTCCACAGCGTCGACCAGTCGCCCGCTGCCGCCGATCGGACGGCCCATGCGAACGGTGTGACGGGTCGCGTACCCGGCGGCCGCGAGACCGGTCCCGGGAGTTTCGGGCGGGGTCCCCCACACGGTCGGGCCGGTGGCGACCGCCGGCATCCACAGGTGCCAGTCATCGAAATACGACTCGAGCACGCCTCGGGCGCTCGCCCGACTCCAGGCGAGCAGCCGACGGGCACCGCGCCCCCGCATCCGCGCCACTGTGCCCAAGAGACCGAGGGACGGTTGTTCCTGGATGATCTCCACCAGCAGCTTGGCGACCGGCAGGGCATCGTCGAGATACCGGCGATACGGCTCCACCCAGTGCGGATGGGTAACGGAGAGGGTCTCGAGGTGACGTTCGACGTCATGGTGGAACAGCCACGGTCGACTCCCGTCGTGGAAGGCGCAGATCATCGAGTACTCCGGCTCCACGTACTCGAGACCGTGCTCGTGGAGCCCGAGTTCGTTCATCAGCGGAAGCGCGCGGACCATCGTGTGATCGCAGTTGCAGATGTTGAACCGAGCGCCGAGGTCCTCCTCCGTGCTGGCGCAGCCGCCGAGGGTTGACCGAGCCTCGATGAGGGTCACATCACGGCCGGCTCGGGCGAGGGTCGCGGCGCAGATGGCGCCGTTGTGGCCACCTCCGACGACGACAACCCGACCGGCGCTCAGTGCCATGTTCGGCCCGCTCAGGCGTCGGCCACCGACCACTCGCGCGAGGCAACGGGTGGCTTGTCACTCCACGGGAAGTTGATCCACAGGTCCGTCCGGCGCCAGACGTAGTCGCACTGGACCACCGAGTGGGACTTCTCGTAGATCACCGCGGTCCGGACCTCACCGACCTTGCCGGTGCAGAAATCCTGGACACTCTTCAAGGTGTGGCCGGTGTCGGCCACGTCATCGACGATCAGGATCTTGGCCTCTCCGAGGTCGACGAAGTCGGGTGCGGGCGGAAGGATGCGAGGCACCTCGAGGCGCTCATCGACCCCGGTGTAGAACTCGACGTTCATCGTGTAGGTGTTCTTCACCGAGAGCGCGTACCCCATGGCCCCTCCGATCAGGAGTCCGCCACGGGCGATCGACAGGACCATGTCCGGCTCGTAGCCGTCATCGGCGACCATCTGCGCGAGCTCCCGGGAGGCGGTACCGAACAGTTCCCAGGTGAGGATCTCGCGCTCAGACGACATGGCGTCGACAGTAGTCGGTCAGGGTGTCGCGTCGGCCAATGCGATGTCCTGTGGCCGCACGGGAACCCGCGTCAGCGCGCTCCGACGCACGCCCGCCCGCCGAAGGGCATCGTCGATCGCGGAGACGATCGCCGGTGTCACCGAGATACACGGCGGCTCACCGACGCCCTTGGCCCCGAGCGGCGCGATCGGATCGCGCTCCTCGATGAGAGAGATCAACACCGGTGGCATGTCGGCGATGGTCGGAATCAGGTAGTCGGTGAACGAGGCATTCCTGATGACGCCATCGGTCTGGATGATCTCCTCCATGACCGCGAGACCCAGGCCCTGGGCGACCCCGCCCTCGATCTGACCGATGACCGACAGTGGGTTCAGGGCGACCCCGACATCTTGGGCGGTGGCGATCTGCACCACTCGGAGGAGCCCGAGCTCCGGGTCGACATCGACCACCGCCCGGTGCGCGGTGAACGCGAAGGCCGTGTGGCAGTCCCCCTGGCCGTCCTCGTCGAGCTCGGCGGTCGGCGCGTGATGGAACTCCGCGGTGTGCTCGTACTCACGGCCCTCGAGAGCGCCGGCAACGGTGACGAGCGGAGTCCCGTCGGCCATGATCCACTCCCCCTCGATGGCGAGGAGTGCCCGGTCCACATCGTGCTCAGAGGCCGCCGCGTCGAGGATCTGCGCGGCGACGCCACGGCAAGCCTCGACGACCGCTCCTCCCGACATCCAGGTCTGACGCGAGGCCGAGGTCGAACCGGCGGACCCGACGGCGGTGTCGATGGACTCGAACGCCACGTCGGCTAGCCCGAGCTCGGTCCGAGCGATCTGGAGCGCGATGGTGATGAAGCCCTGACCGACCTCGGCGGTCGCGAATTTCAGACTCGCCCGACCGTCCCGGATGACGCACCGCGCGGTGGCGAAGTCGTCGAAGCCCTCGGAGTACATCAGGTTCTTGATCGACACCGCCATGCCAACCCCGCGCACCACACCGTCATCGCTTGTCAGTCCCGCTCCTCCGGGCGCCGACAACACGTGCCCGTGACAGTCCTCCTCGGGCATGGGAAGCGCCATGGTCTCGGTGATACAGCGCGCTACCGGCGCGACATTGTCGATGGCTTGACCGGTGATCAGTCGATCGCCGGTCTCCATGGCGTTCCTCAGACGGATGTCCACCGCGTCGAGACCGCAGGCCTCTGCCAGCAGGTCCATCTGACGCTCATGTGAGAAACAGGCCTGCACCACGCCGAAGCCCCTCATCGCACCGCACGGGAGGTGATTCGACCGTACCGCCCAACCCTCGACGTCGGCGTTCTCGCAGCGGTACGGACCCTGGGCATGGGTCACCGCGTTGATCAACACGGCAGAGGACGTCGACGCGTACGCCCCGCCATCGAGCACGAAGCGGGCCTCGACCTTCCGCAGGGTTCCGTCCCGGTCGGCATGGTGTCGCATCCAGATCCGCGCGGGATGCCGGTGCACGTGACCGATGAAGCTCTCGGCCCGGGAGTAGGCGGAGCGGACCGGTCGCCCCGTCACCAGAGCAAGGAGGGACACGTGCACCTGGAGGGAGATGTCCTCACGGCCTCCGAACGCACCGCCCACGCCTCCGAGGGTCAACCTCACCCGTTCCTCCTCGAGACCGAGGCAGGCGGCGATCTGACGGCGATCCTCGTGGAGCCACTGGGTAGCCACGAGGAGTTCCAGGCCCGCGCCGTCGGAGTCGGGCACCGCGACCGCGGCCTCCAATCCGAGGAACGCCTGATCCTGCATGCCGATCTCGTAGGAGCCCTCGACGGTGACCTCACCGACGAAGTCGACATCCCCCCGACGGATCCGCTGGTGTCGAATCAGGTTCCCGTCCGGGTGAATCGCCTCGAAGGAGCCGTCCACCGCCCGCTCGGCGTCGACCAGGGGTTCGAGTACCTCGTAGATCACCACGATCGCCTCGATGGCGCGCGCGCAGGTCTCCGCGTCGGAGGCGGCCACCGCTGCGACGGGCTCACCGACGAAGCGCACCTCGTCGGTGGCGAAGACCGGCTGATCCCCGCTGATGAGCCCAAACCCGTTGACTCCCGGAACATCGGCCGCCGTCACCACGGCAGCCACGCCTGGAACCGCCAGGGCCGGAGCCGTGTCGATCGAGATGATTCGCGCCCGCGGGTGAGGCGAGCGGAGGGTCATCGACCAGAGTTCACCGTCGATGCTCCGATCGGAGGAGAACTCGTATGACCCGTCCACCTTGGCGCCGCCGTCGGGTCCGGGCACCGGCTCACGCGATCCGACCGGATGTACCGG
>VMBT01000634.1_pt1 | contig 21585 bp, 20 predicted proteins | sample 4404301 | NCBI WGS metagenome assembly VMBT01 (sample SAMN12238535, study PRJNA552566) | marine metagenome | isolation source: Coastal seawater | place: USA: coastal Georgia, Sapelo Island | collected 2008-08/2009-08
ATTTTTTTGGTGATTGGCAATATGGTTTAATAACGGGAGCTCTTATTTGGTCGATTGGAGGTACATTATTTTTAGTAATTTTAGGATTAATACTTAAACTCGTAGGTGTAGAGTATGATCTTCAAAAACAAGAAGCTGCATATAGAAAAATATTAGTTATTGCAGAAGATGATGGAACAGTTAGACCAAAAAAACTTGAAGAACTATTTAATGATGTAAGACAGATACATTTTTTAAGCTATTTAAGATATTTATATTTTGGAATAGCTAGCAATGCATATGGACAAGCAAATGTTTTGAGTGCTTATGTATTTCTAGCGCCAGCTATTGTTGCTGGAGTAGTAACTTTAGGTGTGATGCAGCAAATTATTCGAGCTTTTGGAAGAGTTGAGTCTTCAATGCAATATTTGCTAAGAGCTTGGCCAACTATTATTGAACTTTTAAGTGTTTATAAAAGACTTAGAGAATTTGAAAAGATGATTGAAGTCAAAATTGAAGAAGATAAAATAGAATCATCTTCTGAATGATTTTTCTAATTTTTATTATAATTCCAATCATTGAGATAAGTATATTTATTACAGTTGGATCAAATATAGGGATACTAAACACTATAGGCATAATTCTTTTAACTGCTATGGTGGGAATTTTTCTAGTACGCAGAAGAGGCTTAAGTTTACTCTTCAGTGCACGACAAAATATGCATGATGGAGTAATGCCAACTAATGAGATTAAAGGTGGTATTTTTTTACTTATATCGGGATTACTTTTAATAACTCCAGGTTTTTTTACTGACTGTATCGGTTTTGCTATTTTTTTAAAACCCGTGCAGGATTTTATTTCTCAACACGCTAAAAATTATTTTGTCTCAAGAACTAGAAGGTATTAACGTATCTATTTGTCCAACTAAATCTAAAAGCGCAGTTACATGTTTATTGTCTTTAGGATTTTCAATGTTAACTAAAGGAGGCATTAATTTATTCCATTCAGGCATATTATCTGCAACAGAGTAGTAAGCTTTTAATAAACTCACCTGTTCATGCGATCCTAGAACATTTCTAATGTTTTCCATTAATGATTGAAGATCAGAAAAGTTTTCAATTGATTTTTCATCTTTGAAATTATGAATTATGAAACTTAATAATTTAGCAGTAATATTAGCATCTCCAGTTATTGCACCTGCCCCGCCTCTTTTAGATGTATGTAAAGCCAAAGCTCCATTTCCACAAAAAACAGAAAAGTCATTGAAATACTTTATAGTTTTAAGCATGTTATCAAGATTTCCTGTTGAGTCTTTAAGGCCTACAACATTATTTGGATAAGTTTTGAGAAGAGTCTCAATTATATTAAAATTAATCGTAACTCCTGAGTGCTGGGGTATATTATAAAGGAGAAATTTAAAATCATTATTACCAGTTTCCTCAATTACTCTTCTATAATATTCAAGAACTCCATCATCTTTAACATTTTTAAAATAAAAGGGAGGTAATAGCAGAGATGCTTTAACTCCAATATTTGAAGAAAACTTATTAAGTTCTATTGCTTCTCTTAAACTTGATGAACCTGTACCAGTAATCATGACTTGAGGATCAATTTTGTTATCAGTTAAAAATTGAATGCACTCTATTTTTTCTTGAATAGAGAAACTGCTAGCTTCTCCATTTGTACCAAACAAGACTAAACCATCTAAACCTTTTTTCATCAATGATTGGCAATGACGAAGATACAAATCTTTATTTACAGAGTAGTCATGATTAATAGGTGTTATTGCAGCACAATAAACTCCAGATACTTTATGCATATATTTTTACCTTCACTATTTATTTAATTATCAGTATCCCCTTACAACAGCCTTACATTATTATGCAAATAATAATAACAAAATACCTAACAAAAACCGGTAAATAATAAAAATATTGAAATTAAATGTTTTTATAAATTTCATCAAAAAGATAATTGATAATAAAGCTGTGATAAATGCCACAATTGCAGCGGTAAATGATTGAGAGAGATTTACATCTACGTAATTCTCTTTAGAAACATTAATTAAAGAAAGTGTCATTGAGGCAAGGATTATTGGAATAGATAATATCATAGAAAAACGCGCTGCATTAAGTCTGTCATATCCCAAAAAACGGGCTCCAGTTATGGTGACCCCAGCTCTACTCGCACCAGGTATAAAAGCCAGTACCTGGAATAATCCAACTAAAAGGGCCTCAAGATATGTTATTTTTTTCCAACTCTTATTTTGTATTTGTATTCTATCAGCCAAATATAAAATAATTGCAAATAGCATACTTGAGATAGCAATTAACTGAATGTTTCTAAAATAGATACTTACATAATCGTAGATAAAGTATCCTATTAATATGGCTGGTAAAGTTGATAGTATTATTTTAAAAATTATTTGATCTTTAATAAATTTAAATTGAAAGACATTTGCAAATAAATAAAAAATATCTTTTCTCAAATAAAAAATCACCGCAAACAAAGTTCCAAAATGAACTGCAATATCTGTAAATAAACCTTGATCTTCCCAATTGCTTAGCTGACCAAATAAAACTAAATGGCCAGATGAACTAATGGGTAGAAATTCTGTAATCCCTTGAATTACACCAATCAAAATAAATTGTAATTCAAACATTAATCAAAAATTATCTTTGCTAATTTAGAGCCAGTAGGAAGAGGTTCAGCATTTTTATTTGAAAAATATTTTTCTAAAAATAATAAGTATTTATTATAATCTTTTAGGATAGAAATTTTTTTTGCTTTATCCTCATCATCGTTTTCTTCTAATTTAGTAAATTCTGTATCAATATAATTCATGGCTTCTGGTATTGTTGTAAAGGGACGTTCTTGATTGATTACTAAGCGGTCATGTAATTCCCGATGAACCATTTTAAAATCTTCAGAAGAGAGTGTCTTTGGACTTTCATCAAAAATGAGGCGTTTTAACATAAAATTAGCTCTTGGATCCTTAATTCCAAGAGCAATTTTATATTTTTCATTCCAATCATCTTGCTCGTGAAATTGAGCAAGTTCTGTCGATTGACCAAACTTAGTAAATAAATTTGCTTTGCTCTCTGGAAAAATATTATCTTGCGAAGACTCTTCTTCCTTTTCAATTTGGCGATCTATTTCCATCAATTTAAATTTATCTGCGAGAGCTTTATTTTTAAAAACTTTTTTTGCTCTTTCGTTTAATATTTCTGCACCAATTTCATTATAGGGTTCATAATTGGTCGCAATTTTTCCAGATAATAAAATTGGATGCTGATTACATATTACATAACGATTCTTTTTTTTAATTAATTTTTTGAATTCTTCTGCATTACATTCAATGAGGGGTTCAGGATCATGAGCTAAATCGATTGTGTGAAACCAACCACTATATTGTGACTCACAAACCATTGATAAAGCTTGAAGTTTTACTTTGCCAGCAAAACTCGTCATATAACAAAAACCTTTATTTGAACTTACATAATCAATTGCTTTCTCTTTATTCATTGTCATTTGTAATTGACCCCAGTTATCTTTTTCACTTTCTTGAATAAATTTTGTGAGAGCTATAGAAGTTCTCACATCGCTTAATGCATCATGGGCAAATTCTATTGGAAGATTATTTAATTCCGCTAATTTTTCTAATTTAAAACTAGGATTTCCTCTTGCCGTTAAAGGCGTCTTTAGACTGCTTGGATTAAGTGCATATAACGCTCTTGCCAAACTTAAAGTATCCCCTCTACTCTTTCTTGTAATATAGGGAAAAAATAAATTATTGAACAAATTATATTCCAAAACTGACTCATCAAAATCAATAATATTATGACCAATAAAAATTGGCTCATCTGTATCTTTTTTCCATTCATCAAAAGTTGAATTAATTTTTTTCATTAATTCATAGGAAGATTGTTTTGCATGAAGCGCCTCCCTTATGCCATTTTGGGTAGTCAAAAGTGCTCCAGGTTGAGAAATGATTGATAAACGTGGCCGGCAAAATTCATTAATATTTTGATTCGTTTCCTGAAAATTTTCATCGGTGACAATAGCTGCAATTTGCATAATCTGCTCCCATTTGGGAGTAGTGCCGAAAGCATTGGGATACTCCTTCTTCCCTCTTCCAGTAGTCTCTAAATCGTAAAATATATACTTTGCAGACATAAAAATTAACTACACTAATTTTTGGATTTGCAAAATGTTAGCGATTTCTTTTTGACCAATAAAATTGGTAAAAAGCTGCAGCAACAATAGCTATAAACAAAGAAATAAAGGCAACATATATTATAGTTGATATAGCCCAAAAAATGATGACTAAAACTAACCCAATAGCCGTAATTCCAGCCCAAAAATACAATAATTTCTCTAAATATTCTTGCATATGAGCATTCTATACTAATTAGAGTATTTTATCAATTTCCTCGCGACTAGGCATAGAATTAGCTGTGCCAATCTTGGTTGTTGATAGTCCAGCTGTAGCACTTGCAAATGCAATTGCATCTTTAATATTTTGACCTTCTGTTAATGCTGCAGCAAAACCTGCATTAAAAGCATCGCCAGCACCTGTTGTGTCTACCACGGGATTGGACAGGTTTGCTATTGGAGATGAAAATGTTTCATTAGCATTTGCAAAGTATGCTCCCTTTTCTCCAAGGGTAATGATAACATTATTAATTCCCATTTCGATTAATGTTTTTGCTGCCCTACTTGCGTCATCAAGTGTTTCAACAGGATGCTCGACATAAAAACTTGCTTCAGTCTCATTAGGCGTAAAATAATCAATAAAAGGAAAAATACTTTTATCAATGTCAGCTGCTGGTGCTGGATTAAGTATTGTTTGCACCCCTAATTCTTTTGCTTTTTTAATGGCATACATCACTGTATCCTTTGGAGCTTCTAATTGGGTGAGAAAAATTTTTGAATTTTTGATCGCCTCTTCAGCATTATCAATGTCACTGTTTGTGATAGCACCTGCTGCTCCTGGAAATACATTAATTGCATTAGCCCCTGATTGCTCATTGACCATGATAGCTGCTGCTCCTGTTGAATGCTCATTGGAAATTATAACATTAGAGTAATCAACTTTTGCTTCGTCATAAATTTTCTTTGCCATTTGACCAAATTGATCATTTCCAATCTTTGAAATAAAGTAAGTTTTAACACCTGCTTTTGCAGCAGCCACTGCTTGGTTAGATCCCTTGCCGCCTGGACCAATCACAAAATTATTGCCTAAAATAGTTTCCCCTTCATCAGGAATTTTTTTTCCAAAAAAAACAAGGTCCGCAACAAATATTCCGAGTACACTAATAGTCATTAAATTTGTTATAATTATTCCCCGTATGGAATCCAAATATTTTTTACTTGAGATCCTTCATAAAGAAAGGCATTAAGAAATTCTTCAGAGGTATTGGACCAATCAACATTAATATTTTTAGGACACCAATATCTTTTTAAATTAAAAACAGTACCATTAATAATTGATGATCGAACTTTCGCATCTCCAGAAAAAGCCCATATTCCATGAATATTTTCATGTTGGCTTAATGTATCATTAAGTTCATTAGTTTTTGTTGTTAAAATATTAATGGAGCCGGGTGGAATATCAGACGTCTCAAAAACTTGATACAAAGATGTGGCAATTAAAGATGTTTTTTCTGATGGCACTACAATACTGGCATTGCCATTTGCAAAAAGAGAAGAAATAACCGTTGATATGCTTAGAAGTGGCTGATGATCATTCATTATGCTAGCTACAACACCAATTGATTCTTTGACGGCTAAAGTTAATCCACGCATTGGAGGATTGTGAATATTTCCCTCAAATTTATCAGCCATCGAAGCATAATAAAAAATTCTTTCACACGAGTCTTCAAATTCTTTAAGCGCTTGATTTTTACTCACTCCAGAAATACTCATTAGTAAATTTACAAATGTTTCTTTTCGTTGTGATAAGTTTTCTGCTAAATAAAATAAAATTTGAGATCGATTAAAGTTATTCAAACTACCTATCTTTGATTTTGATGCTGCTTCTACTGTATCCCTAACATCTTTTCGGTTAGCTCGCGCAATATCACAAATAAATTCTTTTTGTGCTGATAATTGATTAAAAGAATATCCACTATCAGGTCTCTTTTGTTTACCCCCGACGTATAATTTAGGAGTTGTATCTATGGATGGTAGCTCAACTTTATTTTTAATAATTTTTTTGGAAACATTTGGAATTTCAGGAAGTGAACTATCCTGATATGCTCTTATACCTTCAATACCCCCCTCTCTTCCAAATCCACTTTCTTTATAACCACCAAAACCACATGCAGCGTCAAATAAATTTGTAGAATTTATCCATATAACACCTGCTTTTATTTTTGGCGCAATATCAAGAGCAAGATTAATATTTTCTGACCATATACTTGCTGCTAACCCATAAGGTGTATTATTGGCGATACTCACTGCCTCACTAGGAGTTCTAAAACTAAGAACTGATAAGACTGGTCCAAAAATCTCAACTTGGGCGATAAAAGAAGAAGGGGAAACATTAGTAAATATCGAAGGTGGGTAAAATAATCCATCAGTTGGACAAGCCCAACTAGGTTGCCATAATTTGGAACCTTCTTTCTCACCCTTTTTTACTATTGATTGAATTTTTTTTAATTGTACCGGCGCTACAATAGCCCCAATATCAATAGATTTATCTAGTGGATTGCCAACACGTAATTTTTCCATTCGCGCCTTCAGTTTTCTAATAAATATTTTTTCCACACTTTCTTGAACTAATAAGCGTGAGCCAGCACAACACACTTGGCCTTGATTAAACCAAATTGCATCCACTACTCCTTCAACAGCGCTATCAAGATCAGCATCTTCAAAAACAATAAATGGAGATTTACCTCCAAGTTCCATTGTTAATTTTTTTTCTTGTGTAGCTGTTGATTGAATAATTTTTTTTCCAACTTCGGTTGATCCAGTAAAGGCAATTTTTTTTGTATCAGCATGCGCAGTAATCAATTCTCCGGTACTACCATCTCCCGTAATAATATTAATAACACCTTTAGGGATTCTCGCTTTTTGACATAATTCAGCAAAATATAGCGCTGATAAGGAAGTGAATTCTGCAGGTTTTAAAACAACCGTGTTACCAGCGGCAATTGCTGGAGCAATTTTCCATGCCATCATTAATAAAGGGAAATTCCAAGGAATAATCTGACCAATAACACCTATTGGCTTATGAGTTTTAGTATCAATTTTTTTTGCCCAACCAGCATGATAGTAGAAATGTCTTGCAACTAATGGAATATCAATGTCTCTTGTCTCTCTTATTGGTTTTCCATTATCAATAGTCTCTAGAACAGATAAAAAGCGAGAATGTTTTTGAATTAATCTTGCTAACGCATATAAATATTTTGCACGTGTATTTGATGATGTTTTGGACCATGAGGTATAAGCTTTTTTAGCTGCACCGACCGCCGCATTCACATCCGCTTTATTAGCTAATGATAATGATGTTAATTTTTTATTTGTAGCTGGATTAATAACTTGGATTTTCTTTGAAGATTTTGATTTTACCCACGACCCATTAATAAATAAATGATTTGGATTGTTCATTGAATTGATCCATGACATGACATCTTTACTATCTTCAGGTGCTGGACCGTAAGATATATTTTTAAAATTTTTTATAATTTTACTCATTATCCAATCGCTAATTTTTCTTTATTTGCATATCTTCCTAAAGCAAAGTGATAGAGTTGTCTCTCAATATCAATAAGAAGACTTGAAGCACCAATACGAAGATATTTTGGATTTATCCAGTCATGACCTAACTCTTCCATCACTAAAATTAAAAACTCAATGACAGTTTTGGCAGTAGAAATACCACCTGCAGGTTTAAAGCCAATTTTTTTACCTGTCATTTGATAGAATTCTCTGATCATACGAAGCATCACAAGGCTATTATTAAGATTAGCGTTTATAGACTCTTTTCCTGTAGAAGTTTTAATGAAATCAGCGCCTGCCATCATGCAAACCATAGAAGCTTTAGCAACATTTCTTAGAGTTTCTAAGTCGCCAACACCTAAGATTGCTTTTATATGTTTATTTTTTGCTGCCTTTTTAAAATCTACAACTTCTTCATATAATTTTTTCCAATTATTTTGTAATACAAAGCCTCTATTAATTACGATATCAATTTCATCAGCACCGTTTTTAATTGACTCTGTAATTTCCAATTTTCTTGTTTTAAATGATGACAAGCCAGCTGGAAAACCGGTAGAGACTGCCGCTACAGGAATATTCTTTGGTAAATGTTTTTTCGCTTCTTTAATTAAATGATGATAAACGCATACAGCACCCACTTGAATTTCTCCTTGTTGTAATCCCAAACGGTCAAGCAAATCAAGCGAGATGGGTCTTTTTGCTTTTTCACATAAGCGCTCTACTTTTCCTGCTGTATCATCACCACTTAATGTCGTTAAATCAATTAACGAGATCGCTTTTAATAACCATGCCGCTTGATACTCTTTTTTAACAGAACGTCTTTTTGTTAATGTAGAGGTTCTGCGCTCAATAGCACTAAGATTAATGCGGATATTACTTACTAAATCGATATCAAGATTCATTTAATTAATATTTTTTAATTTTTATATTTTATCATTAACATACTTTGCTATTGCTAATGAAGACGTTAATCCAGGTGACTCTATACCATATAAATTAATTAATTTTTCTATTTTATGATCTTCAGCAGTACTAATCGTAAAATCACGTTTTGCCCTATCCTCTTTGCTCGTTATTGGTCGAAGACCTGCATAAGCTGGAGTTAGCATATCTTCAGTAATATTAGGTAAATATTTGTTTATAGAATTAACAAACTTAGATTTTAAATTCTCATCAACAGAATAATCATATGGATCATTAACCCATTCTGCATCGGGACCAAATTTAATGGAATGATCAATCTCTAAAGTTAAATGGATACCAAGGCTGATCTTTTCGGGCACTGGATAAATTAGGTGAGTGATTGGTAATTTTTTATTTAAGGAAAAATAATTTCCTTTTGCTAAATAAGTTTTGGGTACATATTTTTTATCTAGATCCTCAATTGTGTTTGCCACATCCGAAGCAAAAATTCCAGCTGCATTAATAAGATAATCACAAATAATTAATGTACTAGTATTTTCATTATCTACTACTTCAATTTCAAATTTATTTTTAACAATTGATATTTTTTTTACATTTGAATTATAAGAGATCATACCTCCATTATTTTCAAATTCACCTAGATACGATTGCATCAAAGTGTGTTGATCAATAACTCCAGTAGACGACACTAATAAACCTCCAGTAGATTTAATAAGAGGTTCTAGTTGATTGACTTGTTTTTCATCTATTACCTCTAAATTTTCAACACCGTTGGTTTCTGCTTGGACTTTTATTTGTTGAACCTGATGCATTTGTAAATCATTGTTTGCTACGATAATTTTTTTTGTATTAATATGAGGAACATTGAATTTTTTTGCGTACTCATAAAGCAATTTATTTCCCTCAACACAAAGTTTAGATTTCAGAGATTTTGGCTGATAATATATGCCAGCATGTATAACACCAGAATTTCTAGAGCTTGTAATCTGACCAATTTTAGGTTCCTTTTCAAGAATTATAACATCGCTATTTTTTTGACTTATTTCTCTCGCAATAGCTAATCCTACCACCCCTGCACCAATAATAACGGTATTTGTATTAAATTTTTCCATTTTTTTGTATTTTTTAGCTATTTTAATAAATTACATATCATTGAATTCTGTACCTTGTAATTGATTTAATCTATAAAAAAACAATAATTTCTCGGAGGAAATATGAAAAAATTACTTGTTGCAGCTATCATAAGCTTGTCGTCTATTTCGACTGCTGCTTTAGCTGAAATTAAAGTTGGTATTATTTTAGGTTTCACCGGTCCAATCGAATCTCTAACTCCAGCAATGAGAGATGGTGCAAGATTGGCATTTCTAGAAGCATCAAATTCTGGAAATTTACTTGATGGTGAAACTTTTACAATTCTTGAAGCTGACTCAACTTGTGTTGACTCTGCTGCGGCGACGGCTGCTGCAGAACAACTAGTTGCTGATGGTGTTTCTGCTATTATGGGCGCTGACTGTTCTGGTGTAACTGGAGCAATCAATGCAAACGTAGCAGTACCAAATGGTATCTTGATGGTATCTCCTTCTGCAACTTCACCTGGTCTAAGTAAGATCGCTGATAATGGAACGTTCTGGAGAACTGCTCCATCTGATGCAATGGGTGGTAAAGTGTTAGCTAATTTAGCTCTGAAAAGAGGTATTGAAAGTATTGCTGTAACTTACACAAACAATGACTACGGTAAAGGTTTGGCTGAAGTATTTGAAGCTGCTTTTGCTTCAGGTGGCGGTACTATTACTGCATCTGCTTCACATGAAGATGGAAAAGCTGATTACTCATCAGAAGTTGGTGTTTTGGCATCTGCTGGTGGTGACGCTCTACTAGTTATTGGTTATATTGATGATGGTGGAAAAGGAATGATTGAAGCATCACTTGATTCTGGTGCTTTTGATACTTTTGTTCTATCTGATGGTATGATTGGTCAATCAATTGTTGATAATATTGGTGCTGATCTTGAAGGGTCATTTGGTTCTATGCCAGGTGCAATTTCAAAAGGTTCTAAAAAATTTGCTGACCTTGCTGCTGCTAATGGCATGGATGGAAGTGCTCCATACGTAGGAGAGTCATATGACGCTGCTGCTATTATTGCACTTGCAATTCAAGCAGGTGGTTCAGCTGATAGACAATCTATCCTAAATAATATTAGTAAAGTATCTAATGCTCCTGGAATTGTTATTAATCCAGGTCAATTAGCGTACGGTCTTCAAATGTTAGCAGCTGGTAAAGATATTGATTACCAAGGTGCAACTGATGTTGAATTTAACGTATTTGGTGATGCAGCTGGAGCCTTTAAGGAACTTGAAGTTTCTGGTGGCACTTTTGTAACAGTAGGTGCGCTATAATATTATTAACTAAATAAAATATTTAAAAACCCAGCTTCTTAAGCTGGGTTTTTTTTGTCTGAAATTTATATTTAAAGTTATTTTGAAATGGATAAATTGGTCTTTCTCGATACAAATTTTTTATTTTATTAAAATCTTGTGTAACAAAACCGTCACTTAAAATCATAAAATTTGCTGCCTTGAGAGTTTTTAATTCTGGAGACAAATAACCTGATTTTACAACTAAAATTTTATAATCTTTGATAAGTATATCTAATTCCTTAAAATCTTTTAGATAATGAAAAGGCCTTCGGTATTTAGTAAAAATTATTGTATTATTGTTTGAATTAATAATTGCACAATTTTTAATTATTTTTATTTTTTCAATCTTAAGAGATACTTTTTTACCTGCAATTTTATCTTGAACAGTGATGCTTTTTTTATTTCTTTTGAGATCTATAAAAATTTTAGAATTATAAATTCCTGCAAACAAAACATTCTTTATTTTTTTATTAATAACATATTCTAAAACATCAATTCTATTACCTACCCCTCCAGCTGTTGGATTATCACCACTATCAGCTAAAATGGTTAATGGTTGATGATTAATAAAATCAAATACTTTGTTTAATTTATAAGAACGCATATCATAAATTAATTTTTTTCTATTATTCCAATAACTAAGAGATATTTTTTTTAGAATTTCTTTACCCTTTTTAGGATCTGAACAATTTACAATAGCTGATGCAGTTGCTCTTTTTGTATCTGCCCAAACATAACCAATTAATAAATTTGAGTCATTAATACCTCTGATTGTATTATAGGCATCAAGTTTTTTATAAATCTGCAAACAAGGGGAGACAGTGGTTGAAGACATTTCGCCAGAGACTAAAACTGGAATTTTTTCCCACAAAATATAATTTTTCACTCCAGTTTTTATTCCCTGGATTAACATTTGCAAGGATCTAGCATATGTTTTTTCAACATCGATATGTGGCGCAGTTTTAAATGCTGCAAAATAGTTAATATTTTTAATAATAGTGGATGTCATTTGTCCATGCAGATCAAAGGACACTGATATTTGAGAGTCTTTATTTAATATGGAGCGAATTTTTTTTATCAAAAAACCCTCTGGGTCATCAATACCTTTTACATACATGGCTCCATGCAAGATTAAGAATACGCCGTCTAAAGGTAATTTTTTTTTAATATCCCTAATAGTATTATTAACAACTTTTAAGAAAAAATTTCTATTTACGGGCCCTCCAGGAACACTTCTATAAAATTTATTAGGTATTATAGTTAAATCATTGTACTTGGAAAAATTGAAAGCTACGTAATTTAATAATTTTTTACCTGAAATAATTTCAAAATCTTTTTCATTTTGATTGAGAGTAGAATACGAACAACATTCAGTACTTATTCCGCAAATAAAAATTTTTTTTTTCTTCACTATTATGAATGTCGAACTTTTTCTGGGATAATCCCTTTAGGTCTGTAACGAAGAATGAGTAATAGAACCATACCCATCAATAAATATCTAAAGTATGGTACACTATCCAATAGATGGAGACGGATAGCATTTTTTGGGTCCATACCAGCCGTAAATGTTTCAATTAAAAAAGTAGTAAGAGGGGCAACTTCAATCCACGCAAACCAGATAACAAACCCACCAAATATTGCTCCTAGATTATTTCCACTTCCACCCACGATAACCATTATCCAAATAATAAATGTAAATCGAAGGGGTCTATAGCCAGAAGGTGTAAATAATCCATCTAATGTTACTAACATTGCTCCTGCTACTCCTACGATAGCGGCCCCAATAACAAAAATTATTAGATGCTGTTTAACAACATCTTTACCCATTGCGTTCGCTGAAATTTCATTATCCCGAATAGCACGCATCATTCTTCCCCAAGGAGATAGCTGAGCTTTATTGGCAAAATAATAAATTACTATCATAACTATAAAAAATAATAGAGCATAGTTAAGTTTTACAAACAGCCCTGAGCTATCAATAATCAAATTATTGAGTAATTCTTGCTTTTGTGCGGGATCTAAAACTGCCTCTAATTTAGAAGAATTAAACCAAGTTACTAGATTGATGAACCAATCAGTATTCTGCAGATTGATTTCATAGGGAACAGGTCTTTTAAGACCAATAACATTTTTTACCCCGCGGGATAACCATTCTTCATGCTTTAGAACACTAACTACTATCTCTGAAATACCAAGTGTTACAATTGCCAAATAATCTGAACGTAAACCGAGGGCCACTTTCCCAATGACGAATGCAACTCCAGCAGCAAAGAAACCACCCACAGCCCATGAAAAAATAATGGGCAAGTTTGCTCCTCCAAGAAATCCTGCTAGCGCAGGATCAACTTCTTCAATTTTTGATGTTGCGTTTAGAAAAAAGTATCTGATTATTAAGATGCCAAAAAAAATGATTAATCCATTTAACCAATATTTAAGTGATTTTTTTTGGACTAATTTATTAATAAAATAAACAACAGTAATTAATAAAACAAGCAAGATAAAACTTATACCCAATCCAGAACCACCCACTTGCCATGCTTCTTTGATAGGAGGATAAGAAACAAGAACTGCAGCAAGACCACCCATTGCCAAAAAGCCCATAACACCAAAATTAATTACACCTGCATATCCCCATGAAATATTTACACCCATGGTCATGATAGCAGAAATAATACACATATTGAGAATGACCAAACTAACGGACCAGCCTTGAATAAAACCAACTAAAATAAATAAGGAAACCATAATAGATATTGCAGTCCACTCATATCTATCGAATTTCATTACAATACTCTCCCTTTAAAAATACCAGAAGGCCTAATTAAAAGCACTATCACTAGAATAGTAAAAGAAACTGCAAATTTATAATCAGTAGAGAGAATTTGCACAAGACTAGTTGGCTCTAAGCTATCTGGCAGTAAATACTTAAAGAACTTTTTGTACGCATATGTTACCATTATTTCTGAAAAGGCTATAACATAACCACCAACAACAGCTCCAAAAGGGCTTCCTATTCCCCCAACTATCGCTGAGGCAAATACTGGTAACACTAAGTTTAAATAAATTATAGGTTTATAACTTTTATCTAAACCATATAAAGTGCCAGCAACACACGCCAAGGTTCCAACAATTAACCAGGTTACAAAAACAACTTTGTTTGGATTAATTCCAGATAATAATGCTAAATCTTCGTTATCAGAAAAAGCTCTCATGGATTTTCCTGTTTTTGTTTTTTGAAGAAACCAAAACGTAAATGATAAGAGTATAATGGTAATGAGAATTGTAATAACACTTGATGATTTAAGCGCTAAACCCTCATTTAATCCTGTTATTGCTTTAAATTGTTTTGCTTTCATGATGAATTTTTGACCATCAGAAAATTTAATTGTATCAGTACCTATGATAATTCGGATTATAGCATTCACAACAAACATAACCCCAATAGAAACCATTGCTAGAACAACGGGTACACTCTTTTGTTGACGGTAATATTTAAAAACAAACTTATCAGAGATTAAACTTAAAATTATCGTTGCAATAATTCCAAAAGGTAAGGCCAACAGCGCTGTTGGGAGTATTCCTAATCCAATATTACTTGATTGAAAAAACCAGGTGAATAATATCGTAATCATAGCGCCAAAGGACATCAATTCGCCGTGAGCAAAATTAGCAAACCGTAAAACTGCATAGACAAAGGTAACGCCTAAAGCCCCTAAAGCAAGTTGAGAACCATAAGTTATGCCAGGAATAATGATAAAATTAAGTAAAACGACTAAGGAGTTTAAAATATCTATCATCTTACCCTCCTAAAAAAGACTTTCTAACTTCAGGGTTATTTAGCAAATCTTGCCCACTACCTTCTCTACTATTCATACCATTAACTAAGACATACCCTCTATCAGCTATGTTCAAAGCTTGTTTTGCATTTTGCTCAACCATCAGGATACCAACACCAGTTTTTCCAACTTCAATAATTCGAGAAAATAATTCGTCCATGACGATGGGTGAAACACCAGCAGTTGGTTCATCCAACATCAAAATTTTAGGTTTAGTCATCAAAGCTCTGCCAAAGGCAACTTGTTGACGTTGACCACCTGATAATTCTCCTGCATTTTGATTTCTCTTTTCTTTCAAAATAGGAAAAAGGTTATAAATATCTTCGATGGTTAACCGTATGTCATCAGATCTAATAAATCCTCCCATCTCTAAATTTTCTTCAACACTCATTCCTGTAAAAACATTTTGGGTCTGAGGAACAAAAGCAATACCTAAATTAACCCTATCTTGAGGAAGCATAAAAGTAATATCATCCTCTGCGAAAGAAACATCACCATCAGTTAATTTTAACATTCCTAATAATGCTTTCATTGCTGTTGATTTACCAGCCCCATTAGGACCAACTATTACTACAATCTCGCCCTGCTTTACCTCTAAATTAATATTTTTAATGATATCAACGCCACCATATCCAGCAGTTAAATTTTTACCAACAAGACTAATCATTTTGTATTTTTAATTCCTCTACCAAGATAAGCTTCAATAACTTCTTCGTTTGACTTAACTTTATTAAACTCACCTTCAAATAAGACACCACCTTCTGCCATAACTATTACAGGATCACAAATTTTTTCTATTAAATCCATATCATGCTCAATTACAAAAAAGGTATAGTTGCGCTCTTTGTTCAATCTTATAATTGCATCTGAAATTTCATTGAGTAATGTTCTATTTACCCCTGCACCAACTTCGTCTAATAAAACTAAATTTGCCTCGACCATCATTGTTCTTCCTAATTCTAGTAATTTTTTTTGACCCCCAGATAAATTTCCTGCAATTTCTTGTGTTAAATGCTTTAGGTTTAAAAATTCAATGACTTCTATTGCTTTTGCTCTGATTTCTTCTTCTTGTTTTTTGACAGCACTATCTGCAAATAAAGCATAAATTAGTTGTTCTCCCCGTTGATTGCCAGGAACCATCATTAAGTTTTCTAAAACAGTAAGAGATGAAAATTCATGAGCGATTTGAAATGTTCTCAGTACTCCCATGTTAAATAATTCATGAGGTTTTAACCCTGCAATATTTTGATCTTCAAGATAAATCTCACCATTTTCAGGTGCATACAAACCTGCTATTGTGTTGAAGAGAGTAGTTTTGCCAGCACCATTTGGTCCAATTAAACCTGTGATGGAACCTTTTTTAACCTCAAGGTTAACATTATTAACTGCTTTTAGCCCTCCAAAACTTTTATTTAGATTTTTAATTTTAAGCATTATGTAATTTTTTCAAATTATAATTTAATTCAACATTTAATACTAATCCCATGGAAATCATTATTGATAACATGACCGATCCTCCATACGAAATAAGAGGTAAAGGAATCCCAACAACAGGCATTAGACCTGATACCATTGCTATATTCATAAAAACATAAATAAAAACATTTGAAGCAACGCCTAAAGCTAGAATACGACCAAAAGTATGAAAACATTTGATGCTAATAAAGTAACAGACAGCTATTAACAAAACAAAAGTAAAAATAATAAACATAGTACCAAGAAACCCAAACTCCTCTCCTATGAGAGTGAAAATAAAATCAGTTTGCTTTTCTGGAAGATATTCAAGATAGGACTGCGTTCCTTCCAAAAAGCCTTTGCCAGTAGCACCTCCTGATCCCAGAGCAATTTTTGATTGAATCAATTGATATCCTTGACCTAAAGGATCAGATTCAGGATTAAGAAATGAAACTATACGATCTCTTTGATAAGGTTTGATAAATTGTAGAACAACTGGAATGGAAACCATAGTTACTATTAAACCAAGGATAAATTTCCATATCCTTACACCAGCTATAAAAAGAATAAAAACACCAAGAATAATGATGCTAAGTGAAGTTCCTAAATCAGGTTGAATAACTACAAATATAAATGGAATTATTAAAATTAAAAAAGGAAAAAACAAAAAACTAATTTTTTTTATATTTTCAAATTTTATATCATGATAAAATTTAGCTAGAGCTAAAATAATGGTTATTTTTACTAACTCAGATGGCTGAATACTAAAACCTAATATCCTAATCCACCTTGTAGCTCCTTTCCCCAGAACTCCAATTATTTCTACTGAAACTAGTAATAGTAAGCTCAAAATGAAGATTAAGTAAGCGTATTTATAAATAAGCTTTATATCAATCAAACTAATAACGATTGCCATTAATAGAAAAACATAAAACCTAACTAAATGTCTTGATGCCCAAGGATTATAGGAGCCATCAGCTGCTGAGTACAAACCTGCAGCGCCAATAAATGATAAAAGTATAAGTAAAAAAATTAATAAATAATTTAAGTTTTTAATCTTTTCAAAAATCATATATCCAATTTATTTATGTAATTAAAAATTTGCTTTGCAATAGGTGCTGCTGTGGAAGCCCCAGATCCACCGTGTTCAATTATAACAGAAATAGCATATTGTGGATCATCATGTGGCATATAACCTACAAATAAAGCGTGGTCTCTGTTTTTCCATTCCTGTTCTTTCTTTCTAAAATCATCACTTTCTCTCTCTGACAAAGAAATTCTTCTTACTTGGGAGGTGCCTGTCTTACCAGCAAATTTAATTTCTTCTATTCGCGAGTTAAAAGCAGTTCCTTTATTTTCATTCACCACTTTGAACATGGCATTTTTAATTATTTTGATTTCATTTTTGTACTTGCTGTTCAATTTAAAATTGGTATCGTTTCTTCTAAGTATTGTGGGCTCAACAATTTTTCCGTTTGAGGCAATAATAGATGTCATGACAGCAAGTTGAAAAGGGTTCGTTAATACAAATCCTTGACCAATACCTGCGATTAATGTTTCTCCAGCATACCAACTTTCACCAAGTTTATTTTTTTTCCATTGTTTCGTTGGCACTATTCCCTTTTTTTGATTGGACATCGAAATATCAAATATTTTCCCTAAACCAAAATCTTTTGCAACCTCAGCAATTTTATCTATTCCTAATTTTTTTGATATTTCATAAAAAAAGACATCACATGACTCTTTAATGGCATTAGTGACATCCATATTACCATGACCATTTGTTTTCCAACAATGGTATAACCTATCCCCAAATTGTATTTTACCAGTACAAGAATGTGTTGAGTTTGAATTTATAATTCCATGTTTAAGAGCAGCTATAGCGACAACCATCTTAAAAGTCGATCCAGGGGCGTACAGACCTTGAATACTTCTATTAGTTAATGGAGATAAAGTATTTGATAAAATGGATTCCCAATATTCTGTATTTGGTTTTTTTATTATTTTGTTTGGATCATATGTAGGCGTAGAAGCCATGCATAATATTTCTCCAGTTTTAATATTAATAACATTTATAGAACCAGCTCGATGTGATTGTAGCAAATTTACAGCATATTCTTGAACTCGTAAATCAATAGAAAGCGAAACTTCCTGCCCTTTTACACTGTCAATTTTTGAAATTTCTCTGATAATGCGTCCATTTGAGTTTACCTCTATTTCTCTCTGGCCAGCCTTACCAACTAATAGAGGATTAAAAGACTTTTCTAATCCTTCTTTTCCAATATCCAAATTAGGCATTTTTGAAATAAATGGCAATGCAAGCTCTTTTTCATTTGGTTTACTAATGTAACCTAACAAATGAGAAAAAACTTCTTTGTAGGGATAAATTCTCACATAATCCTCTGCAATAAAAATTCCCTCAAGCTTATACTTATTTGTCTCAATTTTTTCTAAAGTTGACCATGATATGTTTTCAAAAATTTTTATTTTTTCAAATTTTTTTACTTTAGTACTCAATTCAATAATTTTTCTTCTTTTGGAAAAATCAATATCTATAAATTTTGATAAGGCATTTAGTGTATTATTTATGGATTTTGTATTCTCTGGAATTAAGTAAAGATCATAAACTTTTTCATTGTTTGCTATAAGATTTTTGTTTCGATCAAAAATTTTACCCCTTACAGGAAAAAGTATTTCAAGATCAATTTGATTTTTTTTTGATAAGGTTTTGTATTTTGAAGAATCTAGTATTTGAATATTATATAATCTCCACCCAACCGCAGTAAATAATGAGAGCTTAAGAAGAAATAAAAAAAATGTTCGTCTGTTATATATACTTACTTGTTTTTTTTGTTCAGAATAAAACATTATAATTTATCTATTTTAGAAAAAATTAATAAGGAAGGGAAGAAAAGTATAACAGTAGTAACTATTATCCAAAATAATTTTACGTAATTAATGGGATAATTAAATTGCAAATTTGCAAGAATTGCTTCAGATAACAACAAGATAAGTGTTATACAAATAATAAGATAAGAAACTTTATTTGATGATAAATTTAATAAATATTTTTTTGTAAAATTAAATACAACTACAAATATTAAGAATGAGATTAAATGTGGTGAAATATTATCTATTAAAAATATATCTAAAAAAATACCATACAGAAAAGATAAAAAAATTAGATAAAAATTAAAAAAATAAAATACCAAATAGACTAACGTTAAATGAAATAAAGCATAGGCTATATAATTTACAATTTCAAAGTTAGCGAAATAATTAACGCTTAAAGAAAAAGAAAAAAAAAGAATGCAATTATAGATGATGATTTGACTACTAAGTAGCTTTGGAAACATTATTTTGTTTCAACAACCTGAACATAGTCAATGTTTTTAAAATCAACAAAAGGTAATACGAAATAATTATTTTTTGTTATCTTAACAATTTTCCCTACCAAAATATCTGCAGGAAAAACTTGTGCGCTTCCACTTGTAACAACTAAATCCCCAACTTTAGGCATTATTTCACTTTTATTAAATGAACTTACTAAATGCACTCCATCATCACCACCTTGCAGCAACGCGTAATTTTGATTGGATATAGTCTTGACTGCAATTGAAGAATTTGGGTCAGTTAATAACAATACTCTTGCATTACTTATGGAAGTATCTACGGTCCTTCCAATAAGACCTCTGTGGTTTACAACGGCCATGTTATTAACTACGCCGTCTTTAATTCCAGTATTAATATTAATCATCTTACTATACATAAAATCATTTCTACTCGTAATTGATGCAGTTTTAACTAAAGATAAACTATTGTCCGTTGCATTTAGAAGTCTTTTCAAAACTCTATTCTCAGAACTATTATGAACAGCTAGAGCTTGCCATTTTTTTAGTCGCATAATTTCTTCTTTAAGAATATTGTTTTCTACTTTAAGATTTCTAAATTCATAAAATTGATTTTGAATATTATTTGCAAATTTTACAGGAGCTACAACAAATGAAGTGATGGGGTGAAGATAGGAATTAGAAATTGATTTAAGTTTATTAACAAAAAAATAATCAGATTTTGAAAACAATATTAATGAGAAAGAAAGAAAAAATATAGATGATAGAAATATATTCTTTATTACTCTTGATCTAGATAATGCCTTAACTTTAAACGATAGAGCCATAAAAACTAATCAGAGGCAAAGATATCACTTAGTTTTGACTTTTCTTCTAATGCTTTTCCAGTACCCATAACAACACATAATAGTGGATCTTCTGCAATTGACACAGGTAAGCTTGTCGCTCTTCTTAGTACTTTATCTAGGTTGCCAAGCAAAGATCCTCCACCTGTCATCATAATACCTCTTTCAACAATATCCGCTGATAGCTCTGCAGGAGTCTGCTCTAAAGCTCTTTTTATCGTATCGATAATTTGCGCCACAGGCTCTGCTAAAGCTTCTGCTATTTGTCTTTGAGATATTGATATTTCTTTTGGCAGTCCCGTAATCAGATCCCTGCCTTTTACATTCATGGATTTACCATCTCCATCCTCAGGTGGGGATGCAGAACCAATTTCTTTTTTCATTCTCTCTGCAGTAGTTTCACCTATAGCAAGTTTATGCGATGAGCGCATATATTCAATAATAGCTTCATCAAATTTATCACCTGCAGCTTTTACTGAAGTTGCATGCACAACACCTCCTAGAGATAATACTGCAACCTCTGTCGTACCACCTCCAATATCTACAATCATTGATCCCGTAGGTTCAGCAACTGGTAATCCAGCACCTATCGCAGCAGCAACAGGTTCTTCAATTAAGAAAACTCTTCTTGCTCCAGCTGCATCAGCAGACTCTCTTATAGCTCTTCTCTCAACGTTAGTTGCTCCAGTGGGAACACAAATAACTATTTGAGGGTTTGATATAGTTCTACCTTTATGAACTTTTTGAATAAAACTTTTGATCATTTGCTCTGCAACTTCAAAATCTGCGATGACACCATCTTTCATTGGTCTAATTGCTTGAATTTTACCAGGTGTTCTTCCAAGCATTTGTTTAGCTTCATTTCCTACTGCTAAAACTTGTGTCCTGCCTTGGTTTTCAACAGTTGCCACAACTGATGGCTCATTTAGGACAACACCTTCACCTTTCACGTATACAAGAGTATTTGCCGTTCCTAAATCAATAGCCATATCTTTTGAAAAAATACTAAAAAACTTATCAATAAACATACTCTTCTATACCCCTTCTATTTTGA
>VMBT01000635.1_pt1 | contig 21562 bp, 22 predicted proteins | sample 4404301 | NCBI WGS metagenome assembly VMBT01 (sample SAMN12238535, study PRJNA552566) | marine metagenome | isolation source: Coastal seawater | place: USA: coastal Georgia, Sapelo Island | collected 2008-08/2009-08
AAAAGAAATCAAGCAAAAATGGGCAACCAAAACTGTTAGTGAAGGAGAAAGTATGCTAAATGATGTTCACCAAGGTGACAACAAGAGATTGGCAACTTATGGTCCATCAAAACTAACTTGTAGTTCTGGTGTTCACGATTCAAAATGGATTATCCTTGTAGAGGGTAGAGCTGACGTGATTAATCTACTAAGAGCAGGATATGATAATGCATTAGCAATCGAAGGTGCAAAAATTGATGAATCAATCAAAGAACTATGTGGTTCAAAAGAATACGTTGTTGCATTTCTAGATGGTGATAGAGCAGGCGGATTTATTCTCAAAGAACTCAAATCTGTTGTAACTCTTGATTATGAATTACAAGCAGATGTTGGTGTAGAAGTTGAAGAATTAACTCCTCAAAGAATTGATGAAATTCTTAGTCCTATCGCTGATGAAATCAAAAACGGAAAACCAGCACCAACGCTCAAGAGTGAAGATGATAAACCACTTGCTGAGATGGCTACCAATGTATTTTCAAATCTCAATGAGACTTTGGAAGCTATTGGATTAGACGCTGATCAAAAAGAAATCTTCAAAGTTCCAATCAGTGAGGTTGTAAACAAACTATCCTCACAATCAGGAATCAAATACTTGTTGCTTGATGGAATTATCACTCAAAGATTGCTTGATAGTGCAAAGAGTGCCGGAGTAGAATCTCTAGTTGGTCACAGAGTTGCAAAATTAACAAACTCTGATGGCGTAAACCTGAAAACTTTCGGCGACCTCGGTGTTTCTTGAAAATAGATGTCTGAATTAAAAGTTCAGCACATTCTCACTTTATCTTACTTACTTTCTAAAGGTGCCAAGCACAACTACGTTCCAATTACTACTTCATCACTTGGAAAAAATATAAAAAAATCACAACAATCTGCATCAAAACACCTATTGGAATTAGAAGAGAATCAATTCATTGAAAGAATTATTTCCGGACGAAATGCTTCTGTCAAAATAACTCCGAAAGGATTCTCTGAGATGGTCAAATTATCAAACATTCTTCAAAAAAGCTTGGATTCATTTCCATCAGTAATTGAATTGAAAGGAACTTTGGTTTCTGGCATGGGTGAAGGTGCATACTATATGGGATTGAAAGGATACACAAAACAATTTGAATCAAAGATAGGCTATGTTCCTTTTCCAGGCACACTTAATGTTAGATTAGACAACAAAATTCATCAGGAATCAATTAAACAATTTGAATTTCTTGATGGAATCAAAATCAAGAGTTTCTCTGATGGAAAGCGAACCTATGGTTGGGTCAAGTGTTTTTCAGGAAAATTAAACAACTCAATTAACTGTAATCTAATAATTCTTGAGCGAACACATCATGATAGCTCCGTTATTGAATTGATTTCCAAAGTTTGTATTAGAAAAAATGCAAAATTAAAAGATGGTTCAAAAGTTACAATCAAAATTCCAATTAAAAATTAGATTCCGTGTATTGATTCACCGTATTCTTTTTCAATAATTGAACTAGAAAATTCTGGAACTGGCGATTGTAGTCTTGCTACTTGTGCATTAAGATCAATTCTCTTACAACCATCAGTGATGAATTTTTCCTGATGAACTTGATCATACCCTAATGCAATAATTTGGGGTCTAACCCTGTCCACTGTTTTGAAGATATCATCTTCCTGACCCACAAGACAAAGATCTACCATTGTTAAAGAATTCAATAATTCCTGTCTTTGTTCTTGAGAGTGAAGCGGTCTTCTCTTTTTCATTTTTACTGCTGTGTTGTCAGTTGCAACTACCACCACCAAGACATCACCCAACTGTTTTGCCGCATTTAGTGTGTGAATGTGACCTGGGTGAATTATATCAAATACTCCTCCTGCAAGAACCACTTTGATTGAATCTCTACCTGTCTGAGTAAGTGATTTTCTATCATTATTGACAAATGAATTTGTAACTAGTTCGTCAATCTTTGAATTAATTTCTGATTCATTGAGATTCAATTTTGTTTTAATTGGATTAATTGGGTCTGTTTCAGTTATACTTGAAACATAAATTTCATTTAGAATTTTTTTATTAATAAAATCCAACTGCTTTTCCTCTATTTCTTGTACATTAATTCATTTATTTTTTACATCTTTGGGTCAAAGCCCTTTGCAAGTCTAAGAGCATCAACTAATCCATCAGCATATCCGATACTGAGTATGGCTACCTCATCTTGTCCATCTTCAAGGAATTTTTCTGCGTCTTGGACGTATAATTCGGCATTTTCAAGAATTATTTCAAATTCCTTTTGATTTTCATAATGTGGTTTTATTTCCTCTAAGGCTTCTCTGACCATTGGAACATATTTTCTCATCATTTGTACTGAAATTTTTTCAGTTTTTTCAGAATTATCAAATGGCTCATCAATACAATTTGATAGGACTTTGAGTGCATCTGATTCTGTAAAATGCATTCTTCCTGGAATAATTATGGTGTGAGGAGGTTTTAGAAAATCAATTTTCTTTAAACTAGAAATTTTTCCACAAATTATTGATTGGTCTTTGAATCCAATTCTTGATGCAACAATTACAAAAGTATCTTTAGTGATTACGTTTCTTCGTTGTCCTTGTTCTGTTTCTACTAGTCCTTCTAAAGCGACGTTTGGCTCCAAAAAGAATTTTTTATCTTCATTAAATTCTAAAAGTAATACTGAATGATTTCCTTCGATTAGATTTTTGTAAATTACATAATATGGAGTGGTAAGCGATTTCATTTCACTCATGATTGTTGCAATTCTTCCAATTTTGTAAAAATGCAATCCACATTCCCCAATCATAGAAGTAAGTGATGATGAACCATGTATTGAAAAAGTTTTGATTTTTTCTTTGATTGCTCTTTCTCTTAATTCGATATGTGTTGTTGCAATGTATGGATCCCCATATGAAAGAAGAACCACCTTTTTCTTTTTTGCATTATTTAGAATCTCATTACCGTCTTCGACAAGCCATCTTTTTCCAAATTTGAATTCACCTTTGGTCGCATCTTTGATTTTTTTGATATCTGCATTGCTTATTGGACTGGTAAATTGTTCCAGATATACAATGTCTGCTTTTCCTAGTATGTCAATTGCCTCAATAGGAATTGATTTGAATCCAGAAATTCCTAATCCGATAAACCAGAGCATTATTGATTCAAATTATCATGTAGTCGTTTTAGATGTTGAAGTGTTTTTTTGAGAATCTCGATTCCTCTAAGATATTCTTCAATTGAGACTTTCTCATCAATTGTATGTGCTTCATGAGGGTCACCTGGACCATAAGTTACAACAGGAATATTCCATTGATTTCCAAGCACATTCATGTCTCCTGTACCTGTTTTTCGAATTAATGTTGGTCTTGAATGCTCTATGTCCATTACACCTAGAGTAAAAGCTCTAACTAGTGGTGAATTATGTGCTGCCTCAAATGGTTCAGTTTCATCAATAATTGAATAAAATGCTTCTACCTCTCTTTTCTCTGCAATTTCTTTGACAATTTGTGAAATCTGTTGTTCAACTGTTTTACAATTCATATCAACTGGGATTCTAATGTCGAAAGTTGTTTCACACTCTTTTGGAGTTACATTGTGACTTGTACCTCCCTTAATTTCAGTCATAGTTGCAGTAAGTTGCATTCCTTTTGATCTACTTGATTGATTCTCTTCTAATTTTTCTTTTAATTCTCTTACAAAAATCATTGATTCATTGATTGCATTTTTTGAAAGCCATGGAGCACTTGCATGAGAACTATCATCAACACTAACTTTGAGATTAATTGCTAATCTTCCTTTGTATGCAATTGTTACTTGTTTAATTCCACTAGGTTCTCCAAAAACTGCATAATCAATTCCCATTTCTTTTTTTACTAGATTTTTAATTCCAGTAGCATTTCCTTCTTCATCAACTGCACCAACAAAAATCACTGTTCCATTATTGTTGGAAATTGAAGCAGCTGCAAAAAGCATTGCCATCAGAGGTGCTTTGGCATCTGATGCACCTCTTCCATATAATGCGTCTCCCTCTTTTCGAACCTTTACTTTACCTGGAACTACGTCCATGTGTCCACAAAGTAAAATTTTTGGAGCACCTGTTCCTTTTTTGGCAATCACATTTCCAACTTCATCAATTTGAATATCTTCAAAACCTAAATCGTCACACTTGTCAACTAGAAATTCAGCCATTGGTTTTTCACTAAGTGATGGTGTGTAGAGTCGTAATGCCTTTTCAAGCATTTTTGTTGCAAATCTAGGAGTTACTGTAAAATTAGTGTCCATCTCTACTGTTTCAAATTAAGGGCATAATCAAGCATAAGGGCAGGAATGTCAACTTCACACACTCTCACCGTGTTTTTGTATTCAGTTGTATTGTTAACTTCATGAACAACTAATCCTTTATCGTTACTCTCCATTAGGTCTACTCCCACAATATCACCTTGAACCGCATGTTTTGCCTTGATACACATTTCTTCCATCTCTGATGTGATTGGACAAGGCTCTGCAACTCCTCCCAAAGCCATATTGGTTTTCCAATTTTCAGAATTTCTATAGATTGCTGCAACTATTTTATCACCAACCATGATTGCTCTAATGTCTCTTGGAGGTCTTGCTACAAACTCTTCAAGATAATGAACTTGATAAATTGGATACATATTTTCTCTGCTCTCAATAATTCCTTCAGCAGAATCTTTGTCGTTTAATTTTGAAATCAATCTTCCCCAACTACCTACGGTTGGTTTGATAACTCTTGGATAACCTTGAGATTCAAGTGTCTCAAGAGCTGATTCTTTAGAAAATGCTACTGTTGCATCAGGTGTTGGAACTCCTGATTTTTTCAATAACATGTGAGTGAATAGTTTGTTTCCAGCAAAGATTCCAGTGTTAAGACAATTGATAACTTTGACACCTAATCCTTCTAGTGCTGCAGTTGAATGTAGATTACGATAATAGCTTACACATCTTTGAATAACAATTCCGTAATCTTCTGGTTTTTTTTCTAAGTTAATAGCTAATTTCTTACAATCTACCATCTGTATGTCGATATTCTTTTTCTTTCCAGCTTCTAAGAGAGCTTTTTCTTCCCAACGGATGGTATCATAAAGAATTGTAACTTTAGGACTCACTGTCCCCAATCCTCGCCTACCGTTTGGGCGGGCTTAAGATCGAAACCGTTTGAACCTTTTGCCAATTCAAAACTTGCGCCACATTCTGGACATGTTACAATTTCTCCTTCAAGTGCATCACTTGGAATAGAGATTTCTGCATCACATTCTTCACATTTTGCCATAATTTTCTCTGCACCTCCTCTCTATTATTCGTTAATCATTTTCTTCTCTAGTCTGTCCTCTAGAGGAATCTCTATCAAGTCACCCATTCTGAGATTTTTCAGACCTGACGCAATGGATTTTGCACCCTCGTCATCTTTGTCTAGACCAAGCAAGGACATTAGATAAGCAGCACCTGTCTTTCCAGCTAATTCTCCAAAGACGATTCTCCTTCTATTACCTACGGTTCTTGGTGGAATAGGCTCATAGGCTGCTGGATTTCTAAGAATTGCTGCCAAATGAGTTCCTGCTTTGTGTTTGTAAGCTGATGAACCTACAATTGGTTTTGAATCATAGGGTTTGATAGTTGTATAATCTTCAATTAGTCTTGACATGTCTTGAAGCATATCTAATCTAAAGTCATTTGGTGATTTATACAAGAATGTTAATGCAACTGCAACTTCAGCCAAAGATGGAATTCCGGTTCTCTCACCAATTCCATCAATGGTGGTGTGAATTTGATCAACTCCTGCATCACATGCTGCAAATGCATTTGCAAGTGCAAATCCAATGTCATTGTGAACATGTGCATCTAATGGGGTGTCGATTGACTCTCTTACTTTTTTAACAAAATTATACATACCAATTGGTCTCATAATTCCTACAGTATCTGGAAGACTGATTCTATCAACTCCTGCATCTTCAATTGCTTTGCAAACTTGAATTAAGAAATCTGGTTCTGCTCTGCTTCCATCTTCAACTGTAAATCTAATTTTTAATCCGTGAGATTTTGCATATTCGACAGTTTCAACTGCTCTATTCAGTGCTTCTTCTTTAGAAATACGCAGTTTATCTTTGAGATGAATATCTGAAATTCCCAAATATGCTGCACACCATTTTGCATCACAACTTAATGAAACATCAATGTCTTCTTTTAATGCTCTACCATGAGAAACAATATCTGCCTTTAATCCTTGTTTGATAATTGTCTTGGTTGCTTCTTTATGATCATCTGATACTACTGGAGAGATTTCAATTTGGTCTACGCCAAAATAATCTAACATCCATGCAATCTGTATTCTCTGCTTGTTGGTAAATGAAACACCTGGATGTTGTTCACCTTCTCGCAATGTACTGTCTAAAACTCGAATCTTTTTTGGATTCTCATCATACGAGTTGTACAAATCTGCATAGTAATTCGCATCTTTCATTATAGATTTCGTAGCAATATTATGATGATATAAACATATTCGTACTAGTTTCGATGATTTAATGAAAAACTGATCCGAATTAAGTTATTTAATTAATTTTAAAAACGAAAGTCGTTTTAGAGTACTTTTCTCAAAATAATTACAGTATTGGTATCAACAACACCTGGAATCTTTCTCAATGCATCAATTGTACTGTTGATTTCAGTGATACTACTTGCACTGATAATTGTTGTAATGTCGTATTGACCTGTAATTTCATAAACTGTTTTGACTCCATCTAATTTGGATAATTTAGTTGAGACTTTGGAAGTATCTGTTGCTGAATCTACTGATACTAGGACTATTGCACTGGTTGCATTCTCTTCACCTAACTCAAGAGTAAATTTTTTGATTGTTCCACTTTCTATCAGATTCTTTACTCTTCGTCTTACTGCAGATTCTGAGAGTTTTAGTTTTTTTCCAATATCTACAAAGGATTCTCTAGAATCATCTTTTAGAAATCCAATAATTTTTTCGTCGATATTATCCTTGTACATTTAGATTCTCTTCCTCTTTAGTTAGTACCATATCTAAGGCATGTAAAACTTTTGTTACATCCTCTTCAGTAATTACGAGTGGAGGTAGAATTCTCAGGATATTTCTACCTGAGTATAACATGAGTACTCCCTGCTCAATTAATCCCATCAAGACGTTTCTTACTTCGAATTTTAATTCAACCCCAATCATCAAACCTTTTCCGCGAACTTCTCTGATGATGTTGTGTTTCTCTCTTAATTTTTCAAGACCATCTCTGAATAGATTTCCCATCTTTTCAGAATTTTCAATCAATCCGTCTTCAGTAATTGCTTTTAGTGCACCGATACCTGCTGCACATGAAATTGGATTGCCTCCAAATGTTGAAGAATGTTCACCTTTGCTCATTGAAGCTAAAATGTCTGGTCTAACTAGAGTTGCACCCATTGGAACTCCCCCTGCAATTCCTTTTGCAAGACACAAAATGTCTGGTGCAGTATTCCAATGATCACAAGCCCATAATCGTCCAGTTCTTCCAAGTCCTGCTTGAATTTCGTCAAAGATTAAAAGAATTCCTTTCTCATCACATAACTTTCTAACATCTTGTAAAAATCCATCTGGTGCAACATTGATTCCACTTTCACCTTGAATTGGTTCAAGAATAATAAATGCAGTATCATCATCAACTACTGAACGTAGTGATTCCATGTCACCGTATGATGCATATGAAACTCTTTCAACTAGTGGTTCGAATGCTTTTTTGTATTTTGGATTAAATGTAATAGATAATGCTCCAAATGTTTTTCCATGATATGATCCTTTCATTGCAACCATTCCTTTCTTACCTGTGAATTTTCTTGCAAACTTCATTGCAGCTTCAACTGCTTCAGTGCCGCTATTGTTTAGATGAACTTGTGTCAAACCTTTTGGTGCAAGACCAATAAGTAATTTGAGAAAATCTTCACGGGTCTTATTGTATAATGAACTATGAACTGTAATTATTTTATCAATTTGTTCTTTGATTGCATTATTGACTCTTTGATTTTGATGTCCCACAAGTGCAACACCGTATCCTCCCATACAATCGATATACTCCTTACCATCAGCGTCCCAAACATGTGCACCTTTACCTTTTTCAACTACGACTGGAAATCTTTGGTACAGACTTCCCATAAATTGGTCTTCGCTCATTTTTGAATCACCGTACAATTATCATGATCAATTGCCTTAGATATTGGGTTTTCCTTTTGACCATTTGCAATTAGAGCAACTTTGACACCCATATCTAATGCTTCCGTCGAAGCTAGGATTTTCTTTTCCATTCCTGGACCTATCTTTGGTCTAATCTCTTTTGCTTCTTCAAGTGAGAGACTGGTAACAAGTTTGTCGTCCATCAAAAGACCATCGACGTTTGTAATGAATAATACTTTGTCACTACCAACTTTACCTGCTACATATGCCGCAGCGCGGTCACCATCTACATTGAGAAAATCTGATTCTTCACTGATTGCAATTGGGGATATGACTGGAGTTAGTCCCTTTTCCATCAGAGATTTGATAAATTCGCCATTTACGTTAGTGATTTTACCTGTATATCCGCCATCAATGGCTTGTTTTCTGCCTTTTTCGTTAATGATTAACAACTTCTTTTTTCTGTCTGCTTCAATGACTTTGGCATCAACACCGGATAATCCGATTGCATTAATTCCATTTTTTTGAAGCATCTGAACAATGGTTTTGTTAATTCTGCCAGACATCACCATTGTGAAAATTTCAGCAGTTTCTTTGTCTGTGTATCTACTTTTAATTCCACTAGGTGATGTTACAAATTCAGGTTCTTTTCCTAATTGCTTGCAAACTTTGGTGACTTCTTTACCGCCGCCATGAACTAGAATCACTCCTTCTGTCTCTGCAATTTTTTTAATATCTGCTATTGTTGATGGATGTAAATCATCTACAACACTTCCACCAATTTTGATAGTAATCATTTCTATACTGGAGTTAATGGAGTGTATCTCAATCCATTCATTTCATCAAAGCCACACATTACATTCATGTTTTGTATAGCAGAACCTGCTGCACCTTTCATCAAGTTATCTGATGCAGATAGTGCAATCAATCTATTGTTATCTTCATCAAGGTCAAATCCAATATCACAAAAGTTGGAACCAACCAAGAACTTTGGATCTGGGAATTTGTATAATCCTTTTTTGTCACGAATCAATCTGACAAATTTTTCTTCACCATAAGTTTGACGATAAATTTTCCACAATTCTTTTTCATCCATATCTTTTTTCAAGAATGTGTGGTTGGTACAAAGAATTCCTCTAACTACATCAACTGCATGAGGACTCATTGATACGCGAATCTTGTGTCCTGCAATTTCACTCAACTCCTGTTCAATTTCACCAGTGTGTCTGTGTTTTGCTGGTTTGTATGGTCTGATAACTCCTGCCCTCATTGCATGTGCAGTTCCAGAACCTGAACCTGCTCCTGATGAACCAATTTTTGAATCAACTACGATGTGGTCAGTGTCAATCAAATCATTTCTAATTAGTGGTGCAAGTGCAAGCATTGATGTTACTGCCATGCAACCTGGACATGAAACTAGTTGTGCATTTTTGATTTGTTCTCTATGTAATTCTGGAACTCCAAAAACTGATTTTGGTAAATAGTCTGGATGTGGATGTTCCCAACCATACCATTTGTCATATGCATCTTGATTGTGTAATCTGTAATCAGCACTAAGGTCGATAATTTTGATACCTCTATCATACAATGCTTTTACAATTTCAGTTGCTGTTCCATGTGGAACGGCTGTAAAGACAACATCACACTTGTCAGTTAATTTATCATAATCTAATTCTGAAAATGTGAGATCTGTAAAACCCTTCAAACTTGGTTGAACTCTATGCAAATATTCGCCAACATGTTGTCTTGAAGTGACCATGCTGATCTCTACGTCTGGGTGATTTACTAAAAGACGAAGTGTTTCTCCTCCGACATAACCTGATGCTCCTACAACTCCCACTTTCATGATATTTGTCCTCGTGAAGAGGTATAATTTATTTCCTAATGTAATTAATTGCGTATTCTACCATTTCTTTTGGTATATTTTTCTCTGCAACACGTGAAAGTCCTTTGAATTCTACTGTGTTGTTAACCTCATGGACGATCAAACCATTTTTTTCATCTTCCATCATATCAATTCCCAAAATTCCGCCACCCATCGCCTGTGATGCTTTTACAGCCAGATCTTCGATCTCTTTTGTTAATGGACACAATTCTGGTTCTGCACCTAATGCCACATTTGTTTTGAATCCTCCTGATGATTTTCTATACATTGCAGCTACTGGTTGGTCTCCAACAGTAATCACTCTGATATCTCTTGGTGGTCTATTGACTAATTCCTGCAAATAGTAAATTCTATCATGTGGTGAATCTGTAATATCTCTAATTTCACATACTGCGTCCATAGTATCTTTGTCTCTGATTGCCATTACCCCTCTTCCCCAACTACCAATGACTGGTTTGATTACAAGTGGATATCCTGTTTTTTCTAAATTTTCAGTTGCACTTTCACTGGTAAATGAAAAGTATGTTTTAGGAGTAGGAACATTATGTTTTTTGAGTAATAATGTCATGAACATTTTATTTCCACAAACGTTTGCAACTTGAAACTTGTTGATTACTGGAATATCTAAAAATTCTAAACATGAAGTAAAATGTAATCCTCTGTAGTAACTAACACATCTTTCAAGAACAACGTCGCCGAGGTCTAAATCTTGTTTTTTAGTATCTGTATTCACTTGGGTAATTTTTGCATCAAGCATTAGTGTATCATATCCTAGATTCAATGCTTCTTTCTCAAGCATTTTCTCTTCCGCTCTTATGCGGTCAAATACAATACAGACTTTTGACATTACTCTCCCCAGTCTTCGCCTACACTTTCTGCTTGTTTTAGCTCAACATTGGAACCGTCTTTCTTTGCGATTTCAAAATCAGCGCCACAATCAGGGCAGGAAACGATCTCTCCTACTGAGGCATCTTCTGGGATGTTCATGCTTGCGTCACATTCTGGGCAGTTCATATTTTTCTTGACCTTTTCTTTTGTAATTTATTAGCTTCTGTTGATTGCATTCCCCACAATTGTACGAATCCGTTAGCTAATCTTTGATCAAATGTCGATTCGGTTCCATAAGTGGCTATTTCGTGACTATACAATGAATAATCTGATTTTCTTCCGACGACTCTCATACTTCCTTTGAATAACTTTAGTTTCACAGTTCCAGATACGGTATTTTGTGATGCTTCGATAAATCCGTCAAGATCTGTCTTTAATGGATCTTGCCACAATCCTGAATATGCAAGATATGCCCATTCATCATCAATTATTGATTTGAATTTGTTTTGGTGCTTTGTGTGAACCATCTTTTCCAGGTCAGAGTGAGCCTCAATCAGACATGAGGCAGCTGGTGTCTCATACACCTCTCTAGATTTGATACCGACTACTCTGTCTTCAATATGATCAATAATTCCTACTCCTGCATTTCCTGCTTTTTTGTTAATGTATTCAATGAGTTTTTGACCGTCCATAGTTTTTCCATCAACTGCAACTGGAATTCCTTTAAGGAATTTAATTTCAAGATATGTTGGTTTATCTGGAAGATTTTTTGTCTTTACCCAAATGAATGCATCATCTGGTGGTTCATTGAATGCATCTTCTAGTACTCCACCTTCAATTGCACGTCCCCATAGATTTTGATCAATGCTGAATCTCTTTGCAACATTGTCAATCTTTATTCCATGTTTATCTGCAAATTTTAATTCTGTTACTCTGTCCAAGTTCTTATCTCTAATTGGAGCAATGATTGGCAAGTCAGAACCGGAACGTAAAGTAATATCAAAACGAACTTGGTCGTTTCCTTTTCCAGAACAACCATGAGCTAATGCAGTAACTTTTTCTTTTTTTGCAATCTCTAAAACTTTTTCAGCAATTAGTGGTCTTGCAAGTGCTGTAGCAAGACAATATTTTTTCTGATAAAGTGCATTTGCTTTAATTGATGGAAAAATGTAATCTTTGACAAATTCTTTTCTTGCGTCAATTGTGTAATGTCTTTTTACTCCGAGTTTTTTTGCTTTTGATTCAATTACTTTGTGGTCTTCACCTTGTCCAACATCAACTGTTACTGTAATGACGTCCATGTCGTGTTCTTCTTGAAGATATTTTACAACAACTGATGTATCCAGTCCTCCTGAAAATGCTAAAATTCCTTTTTGAGTCATAAAACAACTTTCCCGTCGTGGATTGGAATTTATCTTTTTTGTTAGCCTCGTTTTTCAAGATTTTTTTGAATTTTTTTTTGACTAGCTTGAGCTAAAATTCGATGATTATTTAACAGCCAAATATAACGCTGTTTTATGAAAATCTCACAGGCTGTTGGAATTGGAATTGGAATCATTATTCTAGCCTCAGTTGTACTTGTAAATTCAAATTTTCAAGAAAATTCCAGTGGGGATAAACTTCGTATTGCATATTTTCCAAATATTGGTCATGCAATTCCAATTGTAGGAATGGAAAATGGATTTTTCAAACAAAGCTTAGGTAATGAAATTGAAATTCAAACTAGAATCTTTGATAGCGGTCCTCAAGTAATTGAATCTCTTTTTGCAAACTCTGTTGATTTGGCATATGTTGGACCTGGACCTGCAATTAATGGATACCTTGTTTCACAAAACCACAATGTAAAGATCTTATCTGGTGCTGCAAGTGGTGGAGCAAGTTTCATTGTACACCCAAATTCTCAAATTAACTCAATTGATGATTTTGCAAATAAAAAAATCGCCGCACCTCAAATTGGAAACTCTCAAGATGTTTCTTTGCGACATTTACTTTCAGAAAATAATTTGAAATCTGCTGAGAAAGGTGGCAATGTGGTAGTTTACAATATTCCAAATCCTGATATCTATACACTATTTGTTAAAGGCGATATTGACGGTGCTTGGGTTGCAGAACCATGGGCTACAATTTTAGAAAAAGAATTGGGAGGAAAGAGATTATTCCATGAAGAGGAACTCTGGCCAAATAATGAATTTGCATCAGTATTATTGATTGGAAATATTGATTTTGTAGAAAAAAATCCAGAACTAGTTTCAAAATTTTTAGAATCTCATGAAGATGTGTCTATTTGGATTAATGAAAATCCCAAAGAAACCAGAATCATCTTTAATGATTTTCTTGATAGATATTTGGGTCAATCTTTATCTGATGAGGTTGTTGATGTGGCATTATCTAATCTGAAAATTACTACTGACCCAATCAAAGATTCAATTTTCACTTTTGCAAAAAATGCTGATTCCTTAGGATACTTGGGAAGAAATGGATATGATATTTCTGATATCTTTTACCATGATTCAAATAATTTAACGGAGAGGGACATTTAATGGCAAAACTTGAGGCAAAAAATATTGTAAAATATTTCAGCCATGATGCACACAAACTCAAAGCCCTTGGTGGGGTGAATCTAGAGATTCAATCAGGTGACTTTGTGTGCCTAATTGGACCCTCTGGTTGTGGAAAATCTACTTTTTTGCGCATTGTTGCAGGTCTTGAAAAGCCAGATGAGGGTCAAATTCTGTTTGATGGAAGACCTGTTACAGAAACTGGACCTGAAAGAATTATGGTGTTTCAAGAGGGTGCGTTATTTCCTTGGTTGAAAGTTCAAGATAATGTGGAATTTGGATTAAAGATGGCAGGAATTCCAAAAGATGAACGTGAAAAAATTTCTAATCGTTATCTTGACATGATGCAATTGACAAAATTTGCAGATTCTTACACTTACCAATTATCAACTGGAATGAAGCAACGTGTGGCAATAGCACGAGCTTTGGTAATGGATCCTGATGTCTTACTAATGGATGAGCCTTTTGCCGCATTGGATGCACAGACAAGAGATTTACTTTTAGTTGAAATGCAATTAATTTGGGAAAAAACCAAAAAAACAATTTTGTTTGTAACTCACAGTGTGGCAGAAGCTGCAGTCCTTGGAACAAAGGTTGCAGTATTTAGCAACAGACCATCAATAATTAAAAAAGAAATTTCAAATGACTTTCCAAGACCTAGAGTTTCAGAAGATGAAAATCTAGTAAAATTCCAACAGGAACTTCTTTCTGAACTAAGACCGGAAGTGAAAAAGAGCAAGCAGTGATACTATGGCAAAAAATTACACACCTCATAGAATTGGATTTTACATTGCAATCATTGTAGTTTGGCAAATAATTGCAATGAGTGATTTATGGCCAGACAATGTATTTCCATCACCTTATGAAATTGCTGAGGATTTAGCATATGGCGCAGCTGATGCAAGTCTCTTTTATGGAATTGGAACAAGTATCTGGAGATTACTAGTTGGATTGGCAATTGCAATTGCTGGAGGAATAGTCTTAGGAATCTTTATGGCTCGAGTAGAAGCTGTTAATCAAACTGTTGGCTCACTTGTTTTGGGATTACAATCAATTCCATCTGTTGCATGGGTTCCATTGGCAATTTTGTGGTTTGGCTTGACTGATGGTGGAATTATTTTTGTGACTGCTGTTGGTGCTATTTTTGCAGTAACTATCAACACATACACTGGCGTCAAAAATATTGATCCTCATTTCATTGAGGCTGCAAGAAATATGGGTGCCAAAGGCAGTCAGTTGATTACTGCAGTTTTGATTCCAGCTGCATTTCCATACATGATTTCTGGCTTCAAACAAGGTTGGGCATTTGCCTGGAGAGGAGTAATTGGTGCTGAAATATTGTTCTCATTTTTGGGTCTTGGATTTTTACTCAATGCTGGTCGTTCGCTAAATGACGTATCTCAAGTAATTGCCATTATGTTAGTGATTATGGGAATTGGTCTTGCAGTAGATGGTGTAGTGTTTCAAAAAATTGAAAACCGCGTAATGTCTCGCTGGGGATTGAGATAAACTATCTGACCTTTAGTGAAACCACAAATGCACTGATTGTAATTCCTATTGCAAAATACATGACTCCGGTGTAGTCAATTAGAAACGCAATAGTTCCTGCAATTACTGGACCAATAACTGTTGATATTGATAGTGTAGAACTGAAAATTCCAGTTGATGTTGAACGGGGATTATTTTCCATTAGGTGAAAGTTTCCACCAATATACAAAAATGCCCATGTTCCACCAACTAGTGACATAAATGGCATTGCCCACCACCAATCTTCAACAAAAATAAAACCAACAAAAACAAATGTTGAAAGACCAACACCTATCTTGAATTTTGTTACATTTGAGAGATTGATTTTTGTTGCCATTACATTCATCAATACAAATGCTGTCAGCGTGTTTGCGACATAGACAATTGATATCTGATACAGTTCTGCACCCCATCTTTCCATCAGAACAATTGGTAGAATTGTCCAGACTGAAGCTGCACCCATGTGTCTTAGCAAAAGTGACAAAAATAGAAATTTGTTTTTTGAAATTACTTTTTTTGTAGTTCCAGGTTCCAGTTCTTTTTTCTGTTCTGGATTTGGTAGTTTGATTGTAAAAAGAAAACCAATCATAAATGATGCAGCACTAATTAGAAAAATTAGTTTTAGGTCATTTGCAAAACCAGCTGCTGCAATTCCAGCTAGCCAACCTAATGCATGAAATGAAATTACAGTAGCTGCAATTTTTTTCCCATCGTTTGCCTCATAGGTATATGCAACCATTGCTGGAATCATAATTCCAGTTGCAATTCCTGCTCCGATTCTTGCCAAAAATAATAGTGACATGTCATCTGCAAAATAGTGAAGACCAAAGGTGATTGCGCACGAGATAAACCCGATTCTGATGAACTTGAGCCTAGTTCCTTTTTTGTCAGAATATCTCCCAAAGTAAATCTCAGAGAGAATTTGCGCAAAGCTAAAAGAGGCTACAAGCAGTCCTATCTCAAAAACTGATTCTGTAATGCCTTTAGCAATAATTGGCATGAATACAAAAACGATAGAAATTCCCGCATTTTGAAAAAATGTGGCACTACGAACTAAATTATTGATTTGAAGATTTTGCATAAATTTACTTTGAAACCGCTTATCACCTAATTTCAATATACGCCTATGGTATTTTGAAAAATAATTACAAAAAGAGTTAAACTGTTGGAAAATATTTTCAAAATTACTTGACTGAAAAAGAATCCTTTCTTAATGCGGTAAACTCTCGTGTACTTCTCTTTGATGGTGCAATGGGAACTGAGATTCAAAAATTCAATCCAAAACCTGAAGACTTTCCTGATGGAAAAGATGGATTCAATGATGGTCTGGTAATTACTCACCCTGATTGGATTAAGCAAATTCACAGAACATATCTTGATGCAGGTTCTGATTGTATTGAAACTAATTCATTTGGTTCAAACAAAATCAAACTAGATGAGTATGGGTTCGGAGATCAAACTGTTGAATTTAATAAAAAAATTGCAGAGTTAGCTTCTCAAGTTTGCTCTGAATATTCGGATAAACCAAGATATGTAATTGGGTCTATGGGTCCCTCTGGATATCTTCCTAGTTCAAATGATCCTGATTTGGGACAAATGCCCTTAGATGAAATTAGAATGGCATTTGAATTACAAGCTGAAGGTTTGATTTTAGGTGGAGTTGATGCATTACTTATTGAGACAAGTCAGGATATTCTTGAAGTCAAACTAGTCATTGAAGCATGTCATAACGCAATTTCTAAGACTGGAAAAAAAGTTCCAATTATTGCAAACACTACTTTGGATCAATATGGAAAAATGTTGCTTGGAACTAACATTCAGGCAGCATATACAACTGTCTCTGATATGGGAATTGATATTTTTGGAATGAATTGTTCTACTGGTCCAATTGAAATGGATCCTAGTGTTAGGTGGTTAGATGAACAAAATCAATTGAATCTTTTAGTTGTGCCAAATGCAGGAATGCCTGAAAATGAAGGTGGAAATGCCGTATACAAAATGACTCCTGAAAAAATGGGTGAGGCATTATCTGACTTTTTGAAAAAATACAAAAAAGTCAAAATAATTGGAGGCTGCTGCGGTACAAATCCTGAGCACATCAAAGTTCTAAGAAAAGTAATTGACGAAAAAGCCAGTTCTCTTAGGGGTTAAGTATTTTACAAAACTGAGGTCATTCTGTAATGTTGTCTGTACCTAGAGTAAGCTCTTCATTAAAGGCAGTAGAACTACGACAAATTCCTGCTCCTCTAATTATTGGAGAGCGAATCAACACACAGGGTTCAAGAAAAGCAAAGCAACTAGTGCTTGGTGATGATTATGACGGTTTAGTTGATTTGGGTAGAACTCAGGTAGAAGATGGCGCACATTGTCTTGATGTATGTGTTGCAACAACAGAGCGCTCTGATGAAAAAGAGTTTATGCAAAAATTAGTAAAAAAATTAAGCTTAGAAGTTGAAGCTCCTCTAGTAATTGATTCTACAGATCCTGAAGTAATTGAAACTGCAGTAAAACAGATTCCTGGTAGACCTATAATCAATTCTATAAATCTTGAAGGAGATGGAAGTAGATTTGAAAAACTTGCACCATTGATGGCACAATATGGATTACCTGCAATTGCATTATGTATTGGACCAAATGGAATGGCAAAAACTCCTCAACAAAAATTGGAAACTGCAGAACTACTTTATGAAACTGGAAAGAAATATGGATTAAAAATAGAACAATTCATCTTTGATGTTTTGACATTTACACTTGCGACTGGTGAAGATGAATTCCTAGATGCTGGAAAAAATACACTCGAGGGTATCAAACTTGTCAAAGAAAAATTCCCAGAGTGCTATACAACACTGGGACTAAGTAACATTAGCTTTGGACTAGTTCCTTATGCCAGAAAAATTCTAAATTCTGTATTTTTACATCATGCGTTACTATATGGATTAGATACTGCAATTGTCAATGCCAAAGAGATCATTCCAATTGGTGAGATTGATGAAAAAGAGAGAAAATTGGCTGAAGCTTTAATCTTTAATTCGCATCAAAATGCATTATCTGAACTAATTACACATTTTGAATCACTAGGTGACCAAAAATCAACTGAATCCAAAAAAGTCGATGTTGATCCTTCATGGCCATCAGGCAAAAAGGCAAACTTTAGAATCATTAACCGTCTCAAAGATGGAATTCAAAATGATGTGGTTTTGGCAATTGCAGAAAAGATTGGAAATTCGGATTTGGTTAAAGAAAATGATGGTCAAAAATTCATTGATGCCAAAGCCGAAGTTACTCATGATGGCGCAATCAAGACACTCAATGAGGATTTACTTCCAGCAATGAAAGAAGTTGGAGACAAGTTTGGCAAGGGTGAGTTAATTCTACCATTTGTTTTGAAATCCGCAGAATGTATGAAGGCTGCAGTAGGAGAATTGGAAAAATATCTGATTAAAGAAGAGGGCTCAAGCAAGGGAACACTAGTTCTTGGAACTGTATATGGTGATGTTCACGATATTGGAAAAAATCTTGTAAAGACAATTTTTCAAAATAATGGGTATACCGTACATGATCTTGGAAAACAAGTTCCATTGCAAAAGTTCTTGGAGACAATTGATGAACTAAAACCTGATGCAGTAGGACTATCAGCACTACTTGTATCCACTTCCAAGCAAATGCAATTCTTTGTAGAACATGCAAGAGAACACAAGATGTCTATTCCAATTCTTTGTGGTGGTGCTGCAATCAATAGTAACTATATCAACCGAATTGCAAAAGATGGAGGAATCTATGAACCTGGTGTATTTTATTGCAATACCATGTTTGAGGGACTAAAAACAATGGATGCACTAGTTTCTGATGAGAAACCAAAATTACTTTCATCTTGGAAAGAGAAATTGGAAAATTGGAAAGAAAGAACTACTGCCACTATTGAACAATCATCACTTCCACGAAGTGATATTGTTCCTGTTTCAGCACCAGTCGTATCCCAACTCAATCAAGTTATTCGATTAACTGGTCAACAAATCAAAATGGATGAAGTTTGGCCATTAATTGATAAAAAATCTCTATTCAAATTATCTTGGGGATTGAGAGGAAAAGCTGGTTCTGAGTCAGAAGCTGATCATGAACAGTTACTTAGTCAATGGAAGATTAGAATAATTCGGGAGAAATTATTTGAACCACAAATTGTCTATGGATTCTTTTCATGCAAAAACAAAGATGGAAAATTAGTAGTTGATAAAAACGGTGAGGAAATTACTTTTGATTTTCCTCGTTCAACTAGACCTGAACATCTTTGTCTGAGTGACTATTTTGGAGACAATGATCTAGTTGCATTTCAGGCTGTTACTGTAGGCAACAAAGTAGCTGATATTATCGAAAAATGGAACACTGAAGACAAGTATACTGATGCGTATTATTTACATGGACTAGCAGTAGAAGTTGCAGAAGCTCTTGCAGAATGGACTAATCGAAAAATAAAATCTGAGATGGGTCTATCTGCTGGTGGTCTTCGATATTCATGGGGATTTCCAAGTTGTCCTGATGTTGGACAACATCATCTAGTGTGGAAGTTATTGGAACCTGAAAAATCTGGAATGGAGATTACTGAATCAGGACAAATTGTTCCGGAACAATCAACTGCAGCAATTGTTGTGCATCACCCAAAAGCACAGTACTTTGTTTTATAGTTCAAATTTAGATTTTGATAGAAATTCATACAGTGAAGTAAAATCACTTGGTGAAGTAATTAGAATGTCTCCTGTGGTTTTGTGTACTTGATTTACAAACTCTTCAAAATTCTTTGAATATTCTTCTAAATTCAAATTAAGAAATTTAGCAGAACTTTCATTTTTTATAGATGGGTACAAAATGATGGGAATCACCTCAAAATTCTGCAAGTTCTTTTTTAGATTTTCAACTTGATTGACGTTTTGAATTACCTGAGTCATGAAACCCTTGGGTTTTGAATTAATCTTATTTTGAATTTTTGAAAAATCTGGATTATTTGAGATTGATAGATAAAAATCAATTTTTGAATTATAGTTTGATGAATTTAATTTTTGTAGAATTTTAGTTGGTATGTTTCCTGAATCTGGCTTGGAATTCTGTGAAGGGTCACCAAGTAAAATCAAAATTCCTGAAAATCGATTCTCTATGGAATCCTCGACAAATTTGATTATTTCCTCTTCTGTTTTATCTCTGATTCTGAGACTAACTGTGATTGGAAGTTCTGGAATCTCTTTTTTGAGAATTGCACCAATTTCAATTGGTGGTACCCTCTCAAAACCCAAGACATTTTCAGTAATGTGAACTGCATCACAGAATTTAGAAATTCGTTTAACTCTATCCACAAATTTTTCAATTGATTCTTGTCTATCTGTTCCGTCTAAAATCTTTGGTGGATTTGCCTCGTATCTAATGGTCACAATCTGATTTTTTTCCTCCTCAGTTAAAACCTTTGAATAATAAAACCAATGAAGATATGATGAATGATGAATCTTGAGCAATTCAAATCCATACTAACTGGAAAAATAAATCCTGAAATTTCTGGTTCAGCAAGTTACCGCCTTTCCTCTGTTATGGTGGTAATTTATGGAAAAAATCCTTCAGTAATTATGATTGAGAAACCACAAACGATGAAATTTCATGCAGGTGAAATTGCTTTTCCTGGCGGGAAGATTGATCCAGAAGATTCAGATTTACTTGCAACTGCAATTAGGGAAACAAGTGAAGAGATTGGATTGAAAATTTCCTCTGAAAATGTAATTGGACAATTAGAACCAGTAGTTACATTGAATTCTGGATTTATGATTTTGCCATTTGTTTGTATTTTAAATGACATTCCAAAACTTGTTGCAAACAGTGAGGTAGAGAATATCTTGCATATTGAATTAGAAAAATTACTTGGAACTATCAAAGATGATGATGATCCAGAACACAACAGAATTGATGAGATGTTTACATTTGAGTTTGAAGATCAGATTATCTGGGGTGCCTCTGCTAGAATCCTAAAACAAATTCATTCTCGCGTAAAACCCTGAGATTCATTTAAAAAGAGCTCTTCGTGCCTGAAAAACTATGGCTGCACGTAAGTCATCTCCAAGGAAAATTCGTCTGTTAAAAAAGACAAGACAGACTTCACCAGTACCAGCTTGGATAATTCTAAAAACCAAGAGAACTGTAAGGTCTAATCCAAAGCGTAGAGCATGGAGATCTACTGATGTGGAGGTAGGATAGAGATGTCTCAAGAATTAGAACGTGTATACACCATCAATTTAGGTAAAGTAGTACTTTCACAGTCTCAACACAGATCAGTTAGAGCAATTAACATGATTAGAGAATTTGCAAGACATCACATGAAAGTTGAAGAAATCAAAATTGAAGAGGAACTAGCACACCAAATTTGGGCAAGAGGTGTTAGAAGTCCTCCAAGAAAAATCAGAGTTAGAATGAGTAAGACTGACGAAGGTTATGTTTTAGTTTCACCATATGAAGAAGAGATTGAAGAAAAAACTTCAAAGAAAGAATTAGCTAAAGAAGAAAAGAAAGAAGCACCAGCTAAAGAAGAAAAGAAAGAAGCACCA
>VMBT01000636.1_pt1 | contig 21542 bp, 19 predicted proteins | sample 4404301 | NCBI WGS metagenome assembly VMBT01 (sample SAMN12238535, study PRJNA552566) | marine metagenome | isolation source: Coastal seawater | place: USA: coastal Georgia, Sapelo Island | collected 2008-08/2009-08
GACGTTCTGATTGCAGTGGTTGGTTTTGGGTTCGATATCCACCCGTCCGGAGGGGCCATCAATTCCAAGACCAGAGCGCAGCGCTTCGATCACAGGCATGCGATCCGCCGTGCCTGCCGCTTTGACCGCTTCAGCCCAAAGATAGGCGCCTTCATAGGAGCGCGCAGCAAGTTCATTCAACGCAGGTGCATCTGCCCCCATTCTCGCTTTGAAACGGGCGACAAAGTCTTTGTTCGCCGCGCTGTCGATTTCTTCGAAATAGGAATAGGCGCAAATCATACCATCGCCTTCTTCCGCCGAGATCAGCTTGTGCTCATTGCCCACGCCAAATGTTGTGGAGGCCACAGGTACCGACTTGTTCATGCCCGCCGCAGCGTATTGACGATAGAAAGACACATGCGCGCCACCCACAAGTGCTGACATCACCATATCGGCGCCTGAAGATTGGATTTTCTTGATCGTTGGGCCAAAGTTTGTCACATCCAGTGGGAAAAACTCTGTTTCCACAGGATCCCCGCCGTTGTCACGCACATATTTTTGCACCCATTGGGCCGTGATTTGACCATAGTTATAGTCTGCGGCCACGATATAGACCTTCTTGCCCCATTTGTTCATTGTATAGGGGACTAGCTTTTCTACCGTTTGCGCCGGAGTTGAACCGGTGCAGAAATTGTTCATGTCGCAGACGCCGCCTTCGTAAAGTGTGTTGTAGAAATAGAGAGTCTGGAAACGTGAAAAGGTTGGTCTTATGGCTTCTCGGCTTGCCGATGTGATGCCTGCGTGGACCACATCCGCGCGGTCCCCAGCTGCGGCTTGGGTGGCAAATTGTGTGTAAAACTGGATGGAGGATTGCGGGTCATACACCTTCAGGTCAACTTGACGGCCTAACAGCCCGCCCGCTTCGTTGATTTCATCAATGGCCATTTTGGTGGCGTCCACCATCGGCTTTCCATAGATATCAAGCCCACCGGATTGATCCAGTATGGACACAAATTTGATCGCGCCATGGCCGCCAGCCATTGCAGATTTCATAAGGGCAGGGGCGGCAAGCGCAGCACCTGCAGTAGTTTTGAGAAAACGTCTACGATTAAACGACATCAGTTTTTCCTTCCTGTTGGATGAGATTTTATGTGTTGTTGTCTTTTTCTTGATCGTTTTTCGGGGAAACACCGCTTTCGAGGGAGTCTGAAATGCCTTTAAGACCTTCGGACACATTCAGCCCGACCTCCTCACCTATTTTTTTGACGGCGGGCAATTGAAGCGCAAGATCAAGCACACCGTCAATAACTTTGTTCACGCTAGAGCCGTCAGAGGCGCCTGCTGCCTCTCCGCCGCTTGATTTTCCAAATCCAGATATATTGTTGATCCGAATTCCTTCGATCTTTTCGGCTGGCTTCATCATTTTTTCGACGACATCGGGCAGAACGGACAGTTTCTGACTTGCCAGCTTCATCTCGATCACTGCTTTGCTTTGTGAATTTTCTGCAGCAATCATGGCTGATGTTCCGGTCGCTTTGGCGAGCATGTCGTCTTTTTCTGCCTCCGATTTCAGACGTGTTGCATCCGCTTTGGCTTTGGCCATGGAAAGCACGGTTTCCACTTCTGAGGCAACGCGCACAGTATCCACCTCTGCCTGTTCGGCCGCACGAATGAGGGCAATGTCTTTTTCGCGCTGCGCAACTTCTTTGTCCCGTTTGGTAGAGACTTCCTCGGCGGCGAGCACTTCGTTGGCTTCAGCCTGACGCACTTCGATCTGAGAGCGAATATCTTCGATCCTTTTCTGGGACAGCTTTACAGAATTTTCAAACTTTGAACTTTCAAGCATAAGCTCTTTGTCCAGACGGGCGCGGTTTAATTCGCGATCCTTTGCAATCTCGGATTTGCTTGTTTCAAGTTCGCGCGCAATACGCGCTTCGTCGCGCCGCCGCTCTGAGGTGGCCTGCTGTTCTGCAATATCGGCAGAATTGACGGCGCGAGCAGTTTCAATCGCCTTATGCTGACTGATTGTCGCCTCTTCTTCTTCTTGCGAAATGCTCAGCTTGCGCTTTGTGGCTTCCAGCTGGGTTTGACGTACCGACACCTCGGCCTCTGCTTCTATTGCTGCGCGTTCTTTTTTGTTGGTGGAAATCACTTCGGAAAGTTTTCGCATCCCCACAGCGTTAAAGGCGTTGTTTTCGTCCAATGCGTGAAACGGCGTCTGATCCAGACGTGTGATGGCGACTGTTTCCAGAAGAAGACCATTTTTGGCCAATTCCACAGAAAGCTTTTCTGTCACCTCGCGGCTGTATTCGCCGCGGTTGTCCTGTAGGCTGTCCATCGTATATTTGGCTGCAACCGTCATCAAAGCGTCTACGAGTTTGCCTTCGAGCGTGTCGCCGAGGTCCGCTGTACGAAAGGATTTTCCACCCAATGCCTGAGCGGCTGTCGTAACCCCCTCGACGTTTGGGGCAACCCGCACGTAGAATTCTGCGCCAAGATCGACGCGCAAACGGTCAGAAGTGATGATCGACTTCGGGCCAAGCCGTGCAATTTCAAGTTTTGAAGTCTTCATGTTTACTTCGGACACTTTGTGCAGGAAAGGGAAGGCGATAAAACCGCCCTCTATAATAACACGCTGGCCTCCGGCACCCGTTCTGAGCAAAGCGACTTCACGGCTCGCCTTTCGGTAATATCTGTTCAGAATTGCGATTGAAATTATGATCAGAATTATCAGGATCACAGCGTATAGCCAAATCATTCGATCTACTCCCGTTCAGTCGCTCACGATTAAATCATTGAGCTATTTAGAAAATTTTTAATTCCCGCCTATCGACAGCAGAAAAGAAGCGAGTGCGATTCGTCAACAATTTTACTCGTTAATCTGTGAATTATATACCAAATGGTAAAAATTATGTTTTGGCGAGTGTCGGGTTGATTGAGTTGTTTTTTTTACACGCGACGAGAAAATATGCCTTTTCTACAGTGTCCTGCAGTTTTGCAAAGACTTGGATGAATCGGGTATAATCTGCATAGATGCTCAATTCTTATTGACAAAATTAATTCGCGCCATTTATCGTTAGTGCACAAGCGAATTAGAGATAGCAATGGCAGTATGCTCGCCTTCTGAACTAAAGGATGCTTTGGACATTCTAAATGCCCCCGATTGTGTTTTGATTTCTGGGGGAACGGATTATTTTCCGGCTCTGAAACGGGGCGGGTCGGAGCGCACGCTCCTAAACCTGATGAAAGTGCGCGAAATGCGCGGTATCAGTCTTGAACGTTCAGGTGTCCGCTTTGGCGCAGCGCTCACTTGGTCTGAAATAATCAGGGCCGATTTGCCGCCTGCTTTTGATGCTTTGAAGTCAGCTGGAAAAGAAGTTGGCAGCATTCAAATTCAAAATGCCGCAACATTGGCTGGAAATTTATGCAATGCCTCTCCCGCCGCGGATGGGGTGCCGGCGCTTTTGGCTTTGGATGCGCAGGTTGAACTGCAGAGTGCGGCGCGAGGAGCGCGCCAGATCCCTTTGACGGAGTTCCTGAAAGGGGTGCGCAAAACTGACCGCCGGCCTGATGAAATCGTGACCGCTATCTTTGTACCCCATCCGCCTGAAGGTATGCGTTCAATCTTTTCCAAGTTGGGAAGTCGGACCTATCTGGTAATTTCGATCTGTATGACTGCGCTAAATGTGGTGTTGGACAAAGAGGGGCGGGTTCGTGAGCTTAGGGTTGCCGTTGGCGCCTGTTCTCCGGTTGCTCAACGACTGAGCCTTCTGGAGGCGGAGGCAATTGGTCAGAACCTGCGCGAAATCAAAGTCCGAGATGACCATATATCCCCCTTGAAGCCTATTGATGATGTGCGCGCTTCGGCCGAATATCGTCTTGAGGCCGCAAAGGAACAAATCCAACGCGCATTGCATGAGTTGAGCCGATGAATAAACACATGCCAGAGGTGCCGCTTTGTTTTCAGTTGAACGGACGCCCCGTCTCAGTGGGTAAACCCGATGGTCGCCGCTTATCCGAAGTGTTGCGCGATGATCTTGGATCAAAGGACGTTAAAATCGGCTGTAATGCGGGGGATTGCGGTGCCTGCACCGTCTTGGTGGACGGTGATCCGGTATGTGCCTGTTTGATGTTGAGCGAAAATGCCGAAGGTGCACATGTGCAGACGCTGAGTGGTCTTTATGAGAGTGATGACATCACACAGACCCTGTCGGAAAGTTTTTTAAATCACGGGGCGGCGCAATGCGGTATCTGCACGCCGGGAATGATGGTTTCGGCCACAGCGCTCTTACGCAAAAATGCAAACCCAGATGAAGCAGAAGTTAAAGATGCTCTGGGCGGGGTGTTGTGCAGATGTACCGGTTATCGCAAGATTATAGATGCTGTTATGGCGACGCCAGCGATCGCAGAACAGGGCATCGGACGTGTCGGTCAATCCCTGCGCCATGTGGATGGCGTTGATAAAGTTTCAGGGCGTTTGAAATTTGGAGATGACGTGGCACCGGTTGGGTGCCTTGAGATTTACGTTTTGCGTGCGCCTTTTCATCATACGTCGTTTGAGTTTGGCGATATAGAGGCCTACCGACGCACTCACGGCCTTGAAACGATCCTTACGGCAAAGGATGTCCCCGGACAAAATGCCTTTGGCGTTATCCCGGGATTTATCGACCAGCCGGTGTTTGCCGAAAATTTCGCACGCTTCAAAGGCGAAGCGGTGGCCGCGATTGTCGGAGATCCAGAAATTTTACGAAAACTGAACTTTTCAGATTTTCCGGTTTCGTGGGTTGAGAAGCCCTCGCATCATTCAAGTTCTGATGCGCAAAAGAAAGGCGCTGCGCAGTTACATGCAAATCATCCAAACAACATCATGTGCAAAGGCTATGTCAGTAAGGGAAATGCACATAAGGCGATAACGGACGCTGATTTCGTGGTTTCAGGTCGCTTCAGAACCAGTATCGTGGAGCACGGCTATATTGAACCGGAAGCAGGTTTTGCCGAGGTTAAAGATGGGCGGCTTGAAATTCACGCCTGTACGCAGGCGCCGGTCATGGATTTGGACAGTCTCGAACAGATTTTGGCGATGGATCGCGCCCGAATAAGAATTTTACCAACCGCGGTCGGGGGCGGTTTTGGATCCAAGCTTGATATTTCAGTCCAACCGTATTTGGCTTTGGCTGCACTCAAAACCCAAAAACCGGTCCGAATTTGTTACAGCCGAGAAGAGTCGCTTCAAAGTACAACGAAACGCCATCCCGCTGAGATTGATCTGACAATTGGAGCCAATACCGCGGGTAAGATTTGCGGGTTTGTTTTTGAGGGCGATTTTGATACGGGTGCTTATGCCAGTTGGGGGCCAACCGTGGCCAATCGGGTGCCGGTGCATGCCTCAGGGCCATATGTGGTTTCAGATTATCACGCCGCGACCAGAGGCGTATATACCAACAACCCGCCTGCAGGGGCCTTTCGTGGATTTGGGGTGCCTCAATCGGCGATAGCTCAGGAAAGCCTATTTGATGAATTGGCAGATGCCTTACAAATCGACCGGTTGGATTTCCGTCTTCAGAACGCTCTGGAAAATGGTGTGCCAACGGTCTGCGGGCAAGTCTTTGAGCAGGGGGTCGGGATCAAAGCCTGTCTTCAAGCGCTAAGACCCGCTTGGCACGAGGAACGAGAAAAAGCACATCGTCTTAACGCCGATAGTAGCGTGATTAAATACGGGGTCGGGATTGCCGCTGGATGGTATGGGTGCGGGAATACCTCATTACCAAATCCATCCACTATCAAATCCGGCATTATGCCAGATGGTCGTATTTGCCTTTATCAAGGGGCGATGGACATCGGACAAGGCGCAAACACGGTTATTTCGCAGATTTTTGCAACCGTGCTGGGTATACCCGTGGATAAAATTGACCGCATCGGAGCAGATACGGATGTGACGCCAGATGCCGGGAAAACCTCTGCGTCTCGTCAGACCTTTGTGTCTGGAAATGCCGCGCGGCTCAGCGCAGAGCAACTGCGGCGAAAGATCACGGAGCGCTTGAATGTTGCCTTTGAGGCAGAGCTGACATTTGATGGTACGCGTATCCTTGCCAAAGACGGCGGAGGAACACACGCGCTTCTCCTTGATCAATTGCCCCAGGACGAAGAGGGCTTTGTGTTTCGCGCAGAGGGCACTTATGATCCGCCCACCAAGCCATTGGACCAAAATGGGCAGGGCCATCCCTATGCACAGTTCGGCTATGCCGCCCATCTTGCGGTTGTCGCGGTGGACATAAAGCTTGGCACAATAAAACCTCTTAAATTTGTTGCCGCCCATGACGTTGGCCAGGCAATAAATCCCATGCTTGTTGAAGGGCAGGTCCATGGTGGCATAGCGCAGGGTTTAGGCATGGCGCTCATGGAAGAATATATTGCAGGCAAAACTGAAAACCTGCATGACTACCTGATCCCCACGATCGGAGATATTCCCGAGATCGAAACCCATATTGTCGAAGAAAAGGATGCCCATGGCCCCTTCGGTGCAAAGGGATTGGGGGAACATGTGCTGATCCCAACGGCACCCGCCTTGTTGAATGCGATCAAAGATGCGACGGGCGTGCGCCTTTACACCATTCCGGCGAGCCCATCGCGCGTGCTTAAGGCATTGAGGGAAAAGGGCATCGGCCATGACTGAGTCAAAGACAACGGAAAAGATCAGATGCGATGCCTGTCCTGTGATGTGTTACATCGCGGATGGCAAAGCAGGCGCATGCGATCGTTATGCCAATCATGGCGGCGATTTGATCAGGCTTGATCCGCTCACGATCATTCAGACGGGCGATCAAAAACTTGTCCCTTTTCTGGGGGATCAGGGCGATCAAGACACTTGGGATGGAGACATCATCAAAGGCGACCGCCCCTTTATCACTGCGGTAGGCGCAGGCACGACCTATCCAGATTACAAACCTGCCCCTTTTATCGCCAGCCAGAAGATTGACGGTATTGATATGGTGACTGTCGTGACCGAGGGCATATTCAGTTATTGTGGGGTCAAGGTCAAAATCGATACTGACCGCCATATTGGGCATGAACGCGATGTGGTACGGGTAGATGGGGAGCCGATTGGTCATGTGACCACGTCTGAATATGGGTCAAAGATGCTGTCGCTTGGGGGGGTTGAACACCTTACCGGGGGGACCAAAAAAGAAGGTCGGGTGACATGTGATGCCTTGCTAAAGCTCTGCAACCGCGAAGCGGTGACTATGCTCATCGGTGAAGAGGGGCATGAAACAGAGATTATAGTAGAAGCGGGCCAACCCCCCATCATCAACGGCATACGCGAGAATTTAATGCGTGTGGGCTGCGGATCGGCCACCATCGGCATGTTTCCAATGCAGTGGATCGGGCATGTGGATGACGTGGTCGTTGTGGATGATCATATCACCGGTGTTTTGTCCGAACATGAAACTGGCAAACAATTGAATGTCCCCCCGACAGGGATCAAAATCCTTGGTCGCCGGTCCACCTCGGGGCGCTATTTTCAGGTTGCTGAACCGGGTCTTGGATGGGGGGGGACGAATATTGATGATCCTCTGAAAATTCTTGGGCCCTTCAATCCCAAAATCGCTTGGGAAGGATTGAGGCTTTTGATGGTGTCCACCACTGGGGAGCAATATGCCTATTACGAACTGGACGCGTCTTTGGCCCCCCAACCCAAACCGATCCCAGCCCAGCTTAAGGCATCGGCAGATCTGATCGCGGAAAACTGCGAGCCGTCTGTCTGCTCAGTGCTTTTTATGGGTGGCGCGGGCGGATCGCTTCGCGCAGGGGTGACGGAAAACCCCGTGCGCCTCACGCATTCTGTAAAATCAGCGCTAACGAATGTGACCTGTGGAGGAGCAGAGACTTATGTCTGGCCCGGAGGTGGGATCACGGTGATGGTAGATGTCATGGATATGCCGACCCAGTCTTTTGGTTATGTGCCAACGCCGGCTCTTGTCGCGCCTATCGAATTCACCCTGCGCGTGTCGGATTACAAAGCGCTCGGGGGGCATGTGGATCACATTGTCTCAATCGAAGAAATCAAACAGGACACCGCGCGTAAAGTTCAGAAAAATCCGCGTGTGCGTGATCCGTTGGCAATCTCAAATTATCGCTGGTCGAAAGAGGCAGGTTAGAGGATGGCACCTTCGGCAAAATGGCTTCCTGATGGCAAAAGACTGCATCTTCAGCATGGGCCAAGCGACTTGATCGTTTACGCTGAAGGGGCGCAAGATGCGGCCTATGAGGCCGCAGTGGCACGGTTTCAAACAGTCATTGAAGAAGTGACCCGAGAGCTGTCATTTCTTAAATCAGAAGTCCTTCCGCGTTCAGTTTCTCCCCGAGGCAAAATTGCCCGTCGCATGTTTTTTGCGGCGGTGCAATTTGCCGAGGAGGGATATATTACACCCATGATCGCTGTAGCAGGCGCGATTGCCGACGAAATATTGGAGGCAATGACCACAGCAGCTTGCTTAAAACGCGCCTATGTGAATAACGGGGGCGATATTGCGCTTTACCTGACATCGGGAACGTCCTTTGAAACGTTGATGGCTGGCGTCGATGGCGGGGCGCTGGGTCGTTTAAAACTGTCAGAGGCCTCCGGCATTGGCGGTATTGCGACAAGTGGTCGACACGGGCGAAGCTTAAGCCGTGGGATCGCCGACAGCGTCACGGTGCTGGCCCCCTCTGCTGCGCTTGCAGATGCGGGCGCAACGATGGTGGCAAATGCTGTGGATTTGAAGGGCCATCCTGCAATCACGCGACGCGCGGCAAATGACGTCAAGGATGACAGTGATTTGGGCGCTTTTCCTGTTGTCACAGGATGCGGCGCTCTCTCAGTGTCAGAGAAGACCCGTGCGCTCCAAAATGGTCTTGCCGAGGCTGAGAAATTTTGTCGAAATGGCTGGATAAATGCTGCCAGTTTGCATCTTCAGAACGTCGCTGTTAGCACTGAAACAGCGGCGAAATTTCTAACCCACAGGGATCATGCTTATGTCTGAGCTTTCCGTTCGTAAAACGGCCTATTCAGTCGAAGAGATATTTCACGACGGGGGCCCTAGGCCGGCCCAATCTTTGCGCCGCGCTTCCGCTATGGCAGTCGTTAAAAATCCCTTTGCCGGGCGGTATGTCGAAGATATTCAATGGTTTATGGAGGACCTCAAACCCCTTGGGCTACAGATGGCAGAAAAGCTCATTTCTCTTTTGGGCGGTGCGGACCAGATCGAAGGATATGGTAAAGGGGCAATGATCGGGGAAGAGGGTGAATTGGAACATGGTGCGCTTTGGCATGCCCCCGGCGGATACGCCATGCGCCAAATGTTGGACCCGTCTAATGCGATTGTGCCTTCCACAAAGAAAGTTGTCGGGGTGGGGGGCTATCTGGATGTACCCATAACACATATAAATGCGTCCTATGTCAGGAGCCATTTTGATTCCATGGAAGTAGGTCTAAGCGATGCGCCGCGCAAAAATGAGATGAGCCTTATATTGGTTATGAGCACAGGCGCACGCATACATAACAGGGCAGGCGGCCTAAGCGCTGCCGATATAGAAGGAAAGGATGGTCTCAGATGACTGCGCGCATTCGCAAAATTGCCGTAAATATCGAGGAAACGCATCAGGAAATGGGCAAATCTATTTCTCCTGCCACCCGCAAAGCTGTCGCGGTGGCAGTGATCGAAAATCCTTTTGCTGGGACATATGTTGAAGATCTAAGCGACCTGATGGAGATCGGCGCTGAGCTTGGTGCGCTTTTGGGTCGCAAATGTATTGAAGCTTTGGGTATTTCACCCAGTGAGGCGGAAAGCTACGGCAAATCTGCGATGGTTGGCGAAAATGGTGAATTGGAACATGCGGCAGCGATTTTGCATCCTAAACTTGGTGCCCCGCTTCGAAAAGAAGTGGAAAAAGGTGCGGCACTTGTGCCATCCTCCAAGAAGATGGGCGGGCTAGGGCAAGTGCTTGACGTCCCTCTCGGTCATAAAGATGCCGCCTATGTGCGCAGCCATTTTGACGGAATCGAAGTCCGTCTAAACGATGCGCCGCGCGCTAATGAAATTATGGTCGCCGTTGCCGTCACAGACAGCGGGCGTCCCTTGCCGCGGGTAGGAGGTTTGAGCGCAGAGGATGCCGTTGGCCAAGACGGTCTGCGTTAAGCCACAAAAGAGCAAAAAATGAGACGTGAAGAAACAAAAACTTAATGGGCGATAGACAAAGCAAACCAGATATCAAAGACGACTATGTTCTGGATGAACAGGTTGGATATGTTTTGCGTTTGGCCAACCAGCGCCATGCGGGAATTTTCCAAAGCATTATCAATAAAGACCTGACCCCGACACAGTTTTCTGTGTTGATCCGTCTTTCCGAGCAGGGGGAGCTTTCGCAAAATCTGTTGGGGCGTTTGGTTGCGCTTGATACGGCAACGACCAAAGGTGTCGTGGATCGTCTGCGCGCCAAATCCCTGATCCAGTCGCGCCCCGATGTTTCTGACAAGCGACGCGCAATTATTTCACTGACAGATGTAGGACGTTCCATGATCGCTGCCCTCAAAGAGGACGGGAGGCGCATAACGGAAACAACTTTAAGCCCGCTTAAATCAAGTGATAAACGCAAGCTTCTGGAACTACTTAAGAAAATAGTTTGAGCCCGTGGACTTTTTCAAGGTATTCAAAAAGATTTTGCCCTTTTAGAGGACCTGTTCCGGAATACGCTGCGCTGGGGGGGTATTGCGTGATCGACCGGTTCTGACAACGCCATCTATAATTGTCATTCCAACGCCGGGCAGATTGCCAAGTTCCACAGAGTGCAACATGGATGATCCGGGTGCATGTTGTGCCTGATCCAAGAGGACAAAATCAGCACTGAAGCCCTTTTCAATCAATCCTACATTTAATGCCCTTTGTCGTGCCGTGTTGCCAGTGCCAAAACAAAACGCCTCTGCTGCTGGCACATTGCCAAAGGCTGAGAGCATCGCGATCATCCGCAAAATCCCAAGTGGCTGCACGCCCGATCCCGCGGGTCCGTCTGTGCCGAGAATTACCTGATCCAGTTTTCCAAGCTCGCGTGCAGTATTTACCGTCAATACCGCGGCACGTTCATTGCCATTGTGGACAATTTCAAAAGCCGACTTGCACGTTTCACAAAGGCATATGATCTGGTCATCGGGCAGGGCGGAATGCCCCCCGTTGATATGACCGATTACGTCGGTTCCGGTTTCAATCACCATATCCGCATCAATCAATCCCGATCCTGGAATCGATGGTCCTCCTGTATGGATTGTGGATTGCATGCCGTATTTTCGTGCCCATGACACCATTTGATTGGCGGTTTTTCCGTCTTTCACAGTGCCAAGCCCGACCTCTCCGAGGTATTTAACGCCGGCTTTGGCAAGTTCTGCAAAATCTTCTTCGACCATGCCGTGCTCAATAACCGGTGCGCCCGCGTGCACTTTCACGCCCGAGGGGCGAAAATTCTCATACCAACGCTGCGCCGCGATGGACATAGCTTTAAGGCCAATAATATCTTTGGGACGGCCGGGCATATGGACTTCGCCGGCGGAAATCATTGTCGTCACCCCCCCATGCAGGGTCGAGTCAATCCAGTGAAGCTGCTGCTGGCGCGGTGTGTAATCACCGACGACCGGATGCACATGGCTGTCAATAAGGCCGGGGGACAGGGTGACGCCCTTGGCATCAACGATACTTGTCGCGCCCTCACAATCAAGATCGCTTTCGTTTCCCCATGCCTCTATTTTTCCGTCAACTGAAACAAGGCAATCGGCCTCTATCAATGGGTCTTCGCGCTTTCCCGACAAGATCTGGCCAATATTTTTAATCACAAGTTTTTGCATCAAGGATACTCCGCCGACATGTATGCCATTTTGTTAGTATGCAAGCATGACATCCCGTTTGCCGTCAAGAATTATCCGACTACGCCTTTGATGAAAAATTGATTTGACAGACCCTAATTTTTGTTTGTATGCAAATGATATGAAATTCCCGCTTCTACCATAGAAACGCAAAATCCATGCACCCGCCAAGGAAAATGACGCCATGAATGACGCCGCAGTTGCAACGGAAAAATTTGATGCAACAGAAGTACCGGTCCCTCCGGGGGTATTTGCGCTTACGGTGACCTCTGTCAAACATTACACGGACAGATTATTCAAATTTCGCCTGACACGCCCTGCAAGTTTCCGCTTTCGGTCGGGCGAATTTGTGATGATCGGTTTGCCGGGTGCAGAGCGTCCGGTATTTCGGGCCTATTCGATTGCTTCACCAAGTTGGGATGAGGAATTAGAGTTTTACTCAATCAAAGTCCCAGGTGGACCATTGACCGAGCATCTTCAAAAAATTGCAGTGGGTGACACTGTTTTGATGCGTAAAAAACCAACCGGCACATTGGTGAATGATGCTTTGCTCGGGGGTAAAAGATTGTGGATGTTTTCCACAGGAACCGGAATTGCCCCCTTTGCAAGTTTGATACGCGATCCTGAAACATACGAGAAATTTGACGAAGTCGTGCTGACCCATACCTGTCGGGAGGTAAATGAGCTCACCTATGGAGAAGAGCTAAGGCAGCTTTTGAACGAAGATCCTTTGGTAGGGGAATATGCACCGGCATTCCGCCTGTATAACACAACCACCCGCAGTCCGTCGCCAAATATCGGAAGGATTACAGATTTGATGCAGTCAGGCAAATTGTGGAAGGACCTCAACGTTTCCACGATAAATCCAGAAACTGATCGTGCGATGATCTGTGGGTCCATGGATATGTTGAAGGACATCAAAACGCTTTTGGAAGGATTCGGACTGAGTGAAGGATCCAATAATCGGCCAGATACCTTCGTGGTAGAGAGGGCTTTTGTAGATTGAATAGGTCTCAACTGGAACAAATAGGGCCAAACGAAACCTGGTTTTTTGGCCTTTATTTGGCGTGATTTGATCAGTTTTGGTCCTAAAATAAACATTAGCGTACTAACAAAAAATTTATTGACAGAATTTGTTTTTTGTCTCTCAATGACAGACATCGGTCAAAGGGGACACTATTGGATTTTGTACGGAACAGTTGGTACGTTGCCGGGTGGGCACAAGATTTTGGGATGGATCTGAAGGCGATTGAAATTCTGTCTCAGCCTCTTGTTATGTTCCGCGGGTCATCTGGGCAAATATCGGCACTTGAGGACCGTTGCCCTCATCGACTGTTACCGCTTTCGATGGGAAAGAGGATTGGGGATACAATCCAATGTGGTTATCACGGAATGACGTTTGACGGGGCTGGAAAATGTGTACGTGTTCCTGGTCAGACCAATACGCCCGAACGCGCCGATATCCGTGCATTTCCGGTTGTAGAACAAAGCGGAATTGTCTGGGTCTGGATGGGTGATCCCGAGCGCGCCGATGTGTCGCGCATATTTGATATGCCAGAATTCCATTCAGGGGATTGGCATATGCACCACGGCGGACATCTGCATCTGCAGTGCCATTATCTGAACGTCGTCGAAAATCTGGTTGATCCGGCGCATGTGAGCTTTGTGCATCCAACCACGCTTGGCAATGCCTCTTCCGAGGACGTGCCGGTGCATGTATCTACCTCGGGCGATGTGATCCAAGCATGGCGCTGGATCCGAGACGCCCCACCTGTAGGATTTTTTAAGGAATTTGGTGGTTTCAAGGGGCATGTGGATCGATGGCATTATTACAATCTGCATCTTCCTTCCACAGCTGTCATTGATTTTGGCAGTGTCGCGACAGAAGAAAACTGTGCGGAAGAGGATCGTGACAAAGGTGTGCGGGTGTTTGCGCTGCATTTTGTTACGCCTGTCAATGAACATTATACGATCGATCACTGGATGCATTTGCGCAATTCGGCCAAAGGCCAAGACAGCGCATCCCAAAAGATCGACGGATTGCTTGAGATGGCTTTTCAAGAAGACAAGGCGATTTTGGAAGCAATTCATAAATCTGAACAGCGCGCGCAGCCACGCAAACCTGTTCGTATCGCCATCGATAAGGGCCCAAATGTGTACAGAAAACGCATTCGTGACCTTGTGGAGGCGGAAAGCACAGAACATTTAGGTGACCCTATCGCACCTGCTTTTGTGTACAAAGACTGAAACCCGAGCCAACATCAAAGGGAGAATATGATGAAACGAAACACTTTTTTGAAAGGCCTCTTAGGCAGCCTTGCTTTTGGCAGTCTTTCATTAGGTACAGCTCTGTATGCCAGTGACGCGATCGTTGTCGGCGAGATCAACCACTACAAACGCATGGCGGCTTTTGCCGGCCCATACAAACAGGGGATCGAGCTTGGACTTGAAGAAATCAATGCGGCTGGCGGCGTAAATGGACGTCCTTTGGAATTTATTTTCCGCGATGATCAGGGCGAACCGGGTGAAGCGGTGAAAATCGCCGAAGAACTGATGACACGCGAGGGGGCGGTCATGCTAACGGGAACGATTTTGTCAAACGTGGGTTTGGCTATTTCGTCATTTGCCGCTGAAAAAGGATATGTTTATCTCGCCTCGGAACCGCTCGCAGATGGCTTGGTTTGGGGCTCAGGCAACGCCTATACCTTCCGTTTGCGCGCCTCAACCTATATGCAGGCAGCGATGCTTGCCGAAGCGGCGGCAAAAACGGATGCAGTAAAATATGCGACCATCGCACCAAACTATGCCTATGGCAAAGACGCTGTGGCTGCCTTTAAATCTGCGCTGACTGCATTGCGCCCAGATGTAGAATTTGTTGCCGAACAATGGCCAGGCGTGTTCAAAATTGATGCCGGTGCAGAAGTGCAGGCTCTTGAACGAGCAAAGCCTGATGCCATTTACAACGTCACATTTGGCGCAGACCTTGCGAAACTTGTGCGTGAAGGCACCGACCGCGGCCTTTTTGAAGGACGTAATGTCTACGGACTTTTGTCTGGTGAACCTGAATATCTCGATCCTCTTGGGGATGAGGCGCCCGAAGGATGGGTTGTCACTGGCTACCCTTGGTATGATCTGAAAGACGGGGCAGCAGGCGATTTCGTAAAGGCTTATCAAGCGAAATATGATGATTATCCTCGTATCGGATCACTGGTCGGGTATATGACGGCACAATCCATTGCGGCGGCATTGAGCCGAGCGGGATCGACAGAGTCAGAAGCGATCCGTGCCGCTTTCGAAGGGCTGAAGCTGTCAACGCCGATGGGAGAAATCGAATATCGTCAAATCGACAATCAATCTACCGCAGGAGCCTATGTTGGAAAAACGACCGTCCGCGACGGTAAGGGTGTGATGGTTGATTGGGAATACAAAGACGGTGCGGACTATCTTCCATCTGATGATGTCGTGCGCTCTTTGCGGCCTGCCGACTAAAGAATGCGTGCCTTGGGCCTGTATAATATTCAGGCCCAAGCCGTATTGTTTGTATTTTGAGATGATGTTCTGAAAAAGGAATTTCGATGGAGCTTTTCATCGCGCAAATTCTTACGGGCCTAGCCAACGCGAGTTCGCTGTTTTTGGTGGCATGCGGCCTATCATTAATTTTTGGCGTCACCCGCATTGTGAATTTCGCCCACGGATCACTTTACATGATTGGCGCCTACACGGGTTACACACTGATGCAGGTGCTGCCCGGTGCGATTGGCTTTTGGGGGGCGATCCTCTTGTCGGGCGTGGCGGTTGGGATTGTCGGCGTGCTGATCGAAATGCTGGTATTGCGCCCTGTCTATAAGGCCCCTGAACTCTTTCAATTGGTGGCGACTTTTGGGGTGATATTGGTCATACAGGACCTCGCACTGATGATCTGGGGGCCTGAAGACCTTCTGGGACCCCGCGCTCCGGGCCTGCGTGGCGTTGTGCGCATTATGGGCGAACCCATTCCAAAATATGATATTGCGCTTTTGGTCATCACGCCGGTTATTGCGCTTGCGCTCTGGTATTTGATGACAAAAACACGGATGGGAGTGCTGGTGCGCGCCGCCACACAGGATCGGGAAATGGTCGGTGCGCTTGGGGTCAATCAGGCATGGCTTTTTACCGGCGTCTTTGCCCTTGGCTCAGCCCTTGCCGGTCTTGGAGGGGCCTTGCAGCTTCCAAAGGGCGGTGCCGATCTTTTGATGGACTTTAATATTCTGGCGCCAGTTTTTGTTGTGGTGGTAATCGGTGGTATGGGATCTTTGCCCGGCGCGTACCTCGCGGCGATTATCATATCTGTACTGAATGTTTTTGGGGTCACATATCTTCCTCAGTCCACGCTTGTGTTAATGTTTGTGGTAATGATTGTTGTTTTGATGATCCGTCCTTATGGGCTTTTCGGTCGCGAAGAAGTTGCGGGAGAACATGGTCAGGTCGGTGAACCAGAACGCCCCATAAAACCGGCCTCGCCAAAGGTGAGGGGCATCATTGTTACAGGGCTTTGCGCGCTCGCACTGCTGCCAGTGGTGGGATCAACCTATTCCTTGGTCTTTGTGACGGATATGTTGATCTTTTGTCTTTTTGCAGCCTCTTTGCATTTCCTGCTTGGAACAGGGGGGTTGGTCAGCTTTGGACATGCGGCCTATTTTGGCGGCGGGGCCTATGTGGCGGCCTTGCTCATCACCTATTCGAACACGCCGATGGAGTTGACCTTTATGCTTGCCCCCATTGGCGCTGGCCTTGTCGCCTTAGTCATCGGATGGGTGTGTTTGCGTCTTACGGGTGTTTATTTCGCGATGCTGACGCTTGCCTTTGCACAGCTTGTTTGGAGCCTTGTGTTCCAATGGGGTGCTGTGACCGGCGGGGATGATGGTTTGGTCAATATCTGGCCCGCAGAATGGCTCAAGCCCACCGTGGTGTATTTCTATTTTGCGCTGATCTTTTCCGTTTGCGGCATCCTATTGATGCGTCATGTGCAACATTCGCCCTTTGGCTATGCTTTGCGCGCGGCGCGCGATAGTCAGCGCCAAGCAGAAGCAACAGGGATCAACACGCGCCAAATTCAGCTTATTGCTTTTGGTTTTGCCGGCTTTATGGGGGGCATCGCGGGGGCGCTTTTCGTCTTTTCAAAGGGCAGCGTATTTCCAAATGAACTGGAAATCGCGCGCAGCTTTGATGCTTTGATCGTGGTCTTTCTGGGGGGTGTCAAAACGCTGGCAGGAGGTGTCGTTGGGGCAGGATTTTTCAAAGGTCTCGAGGAAACGCTGCTGCGCTTTGAATATTGGCGGTTGCTTATGGGGATTTTGATCATCTTCATCGTTATTGCTGCACCCGAAGGGATTGCTGGATCGCTTCGCAAACTAGGCGAACGCCTTGGTCTCAAAAAGGTGGAAGATCAATGATGCAACCTGTTCTGGAAACCCGAAACCTGTCCAAGGCCTTTGGCGCAATTAAGGCCGTCGATGATGTGTCCTTTGCGCTTCAAAAAGGCGAGCTTCTGGCGCTGATCGGACCCAATGGCGCGGGCAAAAGCACCTGTTTTAACATGCTCATGGGACAGCTTAAGGAAACCTCGGGCGAAGTCATGCTGCACGGGGAAAAAATCACGGGCCTTCTGCCGCGCCAGATCTGGCGCAAAGGGGTGGGGCGAACCTTTCAGATTACGGCGACCTATTCTTCGATGACGGTGATTGAGAATGTGCAGATGGCACTTCTGTCCCATCATCGAGAAATCATGCGGTTTTTGCCCTATGCAACGCAGCGCTACCGGACGGAGGCGCTTGATTTGCTCAACATGGTGAACATGGCGGATCAGGCGGATCGGCATTGCGCGGTTTTGGCCTATGGTGATCTGAAACGCATGGAGTTGGCTATTGCGCTTGCCCATAATCCAAGCGTGTTGCTGATGGACGAACCCACCGCCGGTATGGCGCCAAAGGAACGGGTTGCGTTGATGCAATTGACCGCCCAGATTGTTCAGGAGCGCGGTGTCAGTGTGTTATTCACAGAACATGATATGGACGTTGTTTTTGGCAACGCCGATCGCATTATGGTGCTCAACCGTGGACGTTTGATTGCCGAAGGCAATGCAGATGATATCCGCAACAATGCAATTGTTCAGGACGTATATCTTGGTGGAGGAAGCGTTTTTGGTGCGCAAGAAGGGGAATTGAATGCTTGAGGTGAAGGCAATAAACAGCTTTTACGGCAAAGCCCATGTGCTGCGGGATCTGAGTTTCGAAGTCCCCCGAGGGGAGGTTGTGGCGCTTCTTGGACGCAACGGTGCTGGAAAATCCACAACGATGAAATCTGTCATGCAAATTGTGCGAACGCGATCCGGAGAGATCACGTTTCAGGGGCAATCTATCACATCCTTTATGCCACATAAAATCGCCAAGCTTGGACTTGGTTACGTCCCAGAGGACCGTCGGATTTTTACCGATCTTACAGTTGTTGAAAACCTGCTCGTTGGACAGCAACCATCAAGGGAGGGGGCCGTCACTTGGACGCAGGATATGCTTTTTGACCTTTTTCCCAACCTTGCCGAGCGGCGCAACAACCGCGGTAAGGCGCTTTCGGGGGGAGAGCAGCAAATGCTCACGATTGCGCGGACGTTAATGGGCAACCCATTGTTTGTTCTTCTGGATGAACCAAGCGAAGGTGTCGCCCCGATAATCGTGGAGCAAATGGCCAAAGTGATCAGTCAGCTCAAATCCGAAGGTCTCACGATCCTTCTGTCTGAGCAAAACCTTCATTTTGCGCAACTGGTAGCAGATCGTGCCGTCATTATCGAAAGCGGAAAACAAAAATACTACGGAACTTTGGAAGACCTAAACAACCAGCCAGAAATCCGTGACGCCTATCTTGCCGCCTGATCCGTTTTTTGACGTTTGATCAAAGACCTAAACGCGACCATATCGGTCGCGTTTGACGATGCAGAGATTTTGCAAGATGATTATCGACAGGGCTTGGGCAGCACCCTGTGATCAGGTTGTTGATATAGACACAATCTGGTCGCTGATCTTAGCTGGCGGGGCAAGTGTAAAAACGCATAAAAAGGGGCGTCCATGGATATCTTAGCACGCTTGCGCGGTATAGGGCTGGCCCCGGTTTTACTTGCAATGGCCACCTTTGGCTGGGGGACTAATGCAGTGGCCAGTCGACTGGCCGTTGGTGAAGTGTCCCCTATGATGTTGATATTTTTACGCTGGGGGGTCTTGGTTATTCTGATCCCGCTTTTGCGTTGGAAAGAAATGGTCAAGGCATGGCCTCTGGTCAGGCCCAAACTTCTGTGGGTTTTTTTAATGGGCGGGTGCGGGTTAAGCTTTTTCAATGCGCTTTTCTATTTGGCGGCCCATACGACCACTGCTCTCAATATTGGGTTAATGCAAGGCACCATGCCGGGTTTCATTGTGATAGGATCATTTTTTCTGTTTGGTGTGGCAATCAGTCGGCTCAAGGTGGTTGGCATATTGTTGAGTTTCTTAGGGGTTGTGATCATCGTTTCCAAAGGGTCACTGGAAAACCTGTTGAATTTGGCATTTACCAAAGGGGATCTGCTGATGCTTTTGGCCTGTGTTTTTTATTCCAGCTTTGCGGTTGGCTTGCAGCTTAGGCCGAAAATTTCAGATCTTGTAATGATGGGTTATTTTTCCATCGCCGCTTTTTTGACCAGTATTCCACTGATGGTATTGGAAGGCATGACTTGGGGAACTGTGATCCCAACGACATTCGGATGGCAACTCATTTTGTATGTCGCGATCGTGCCGTCATTTATATCCCAAGTTCTTTTTATGCGTGGCGTTGATATGATTGGGCCGAGCTCTGCTGGTCTCTATACCAACCTTGTGCCCGTCTTTGCCGCTTTATTGGCTGTTGCGGTTTTGGGGGAATTTTTCAGCCTCTATCATTTCATTGCAATTGTGATGGTCTTTGCGGGAATTGCTGTTTTTGAATATCAGAAAAAAGCACGTGTAGAACCCAGCGTTTAGGCATCAACTCTGGGGTGGGTGTGAAGAATTTATCCGGCTGCGACATGATATAAGCCTGTCGGCAACTGGCCTGCAGGCTTTTCGTTAGTTCGGGCTTTGTTGCGCAAACACTTGTCTTGCGCGATTTTACGACAACGGCTACGTTTGGATTGATAATTGCGGATAATATGCCAACAATCCTCTAAGGATGCTGGCATAACATCTCCATAGTTTTATGTTCTTTCTGGGGTGCAAAGGCTAAATTTATTTGCCCGGTGCCTTATAAAGACCAATCATTGAGCCCCCTTTTCTCGCCACTGCTGAGAGGTCTATTTCTTCGTGAATATTGAGCTCAGCAATTGCGCCGGTTTTGATCATTGCTAACTTTAAAGATAATATTGTTTCCGCGTCAGGGGCATTTAAAATGGCGATGACATCATAATCACCACGGGTATAAACAATATCGATGAGCTCGCCGCCAAGCTTACTGGCCAGACCATTCACCATGGCTCTTCGATCTTCGTCTGGGTTATCCAGCCACCCATCTGTGCCTTGTTTCGTGTATTTTGCAAGAAGTACGAATTTTTTCATTGGTTTTCTCCCATGGTTTTATGGGATGACCCTATCAAAGAAATGCAACAATTCAAAAAAATAATAATTTTGATAGATTTTGGAGAGAGCTCATTTTCCAGTGACCTTTATAGTTTTTATGTAAAAAAATGCTTTGTCGCTGTTTGAAACCAAAATATATACGATAGTCAAACTGACAAAAAATTTTGATCAATGCTCAAAACTTAACTGAGTTAACGTTTTGCAATGTGTCAGCATTCATCTTATTTGTTAATTTTATTCGTGTTTGCGAGGCTATATTTCAATTCAACTGTGCGTACGATATTGAGCGGAAATTTTTTGGTTCGTGTTGTTAGGGACAAAGCGATGCGATGGTGGTCATTTATCGACCTGAAATATCCTTGTTGATGACATCCTTAGGGATGTCAAATTCGCTGGTGCGGATTGCTTCGGTCGCATTGCGTCGAGATGACTTCAGATCGCTTAAGTACCTAGACGTAGTGAATTGAATTTTTTGGTCATGCGAAAGGCTGGCAATTGGATTATCGCCTTCAATCGAATTATCGTGTTCAACAGTCATTGCAGTACCCCCATCGTTCAATTTTTATCTTGCAATAACTATGCCAGAGAGAGGCGTAGTCAAATCGTTAAAACGGATAAACTTAAATCCAGCGCACCCAATCAATCGTCTTTGCTTTTACAGAAAAAAACCCCCGCCTAGGGATGCTAAGCAAGGGTAAGTGGCCTTTCCAACATGGGGATTAGGAAAAGCAAGAAAGACTATTTCACTGATCCTAAATCCAATACCAACCTTGCACGAACCTGACACAGAGAGAAAAACGAAAAACAAGCACGATTTCTAGCGCATCTTAAGCTGGAAAATGGGAGGCCTGCTTCTTAAAGACTTTGGTTTGAGGTGCCTGCCGAAGCAAAGATAAAAATACTTCTGTATACGAAAAGCTAGTGCATCGCATAAAACGTCACAAACTCCAAATTTTTAAGAAAATTTGGAGCGGGCGATGAGTGTTTGTATCCTTATCCCTGCACCAATCGTGTACCTGCGTAAGCAATATCAATAGGTTATGTGAACCAGTTTGAAATGCAAG
>VMBT01000641.1_pt1 | contig 21397 bp, 23 predicted proteins | sample 4404301 | NCBI WGS metagenome assembly VMBT01 (sample SAMN12238535, study PRJNA552566) | marine metagenome | isolation source: Coastal seawater | place: USA: coastal Georgia, Sapelo Island | collected 2008-08/2009-08
GCGGCCTGATGGTGTCGGCCAGCCATAACCCGCCCCATGACAACGGCATCAAAGTCTTTGGAGCCTGCGGGGCCAAGTTGGCCAAGCAGCAGCAGGCCGAGATCGAAGCGGGCCTGCATGGCAGTGGCGATGTGCTGGGCGGCTTCAGCGCCAATGGACGGATTGAGCAGCGCCCGGATTTACTGAACGACTACCGCCAGCGCCTGCTGGAGAGCGTGGGTTCAGCTCGGCTGGATGGCGCCAAGGTGGTGCTGGATCTCTGCTGGGGTTCTGCCACCAGCTGCGGCGAACGGGTCTTCCGTGAGTTGGGAGCCGACGTCACGGTGCTCCATGGCCAGCCCGATGGGACCCGGATTAACCAGGGCTGCGGCAGCACCCATCTCGAGGCTCTCCAGGCGGAGGTGATCGCCCAGGGGGCGGCCATGGGTTTTGCCTTTGATGGCGATGCCGATCGGATGCTCGCGGTCGATGGCCGTGGTCGGGTCGTCGATGGCGACCAGATCCTCTACCTCTGGGGCCAGGCCCTGATGGCCGAGGGGGCCCTACCGGACAACCGGATCGTCGCGACGGTGATGAGCAACCTGGGCTTCGAGCGTGCGTGGCAAGCGCGAGGTGGCGTGCTGGAGCGCACCGCCGTCGGTGATCAATACGTGCATGCCGCCATGGAGCAACTCGGCGCGTCCCTGGGCGGTGAACAATCCGGTCACATCCTCTCGGCCCGCCACGGCATGAGTGGTGATGGTCTGCTGACGGCGCTGCAGGTGGCGCGTTTGATTCAGGCCCAGGGGGGTTCCCTGAGCGATTGGCTCGATGGCAGCTTCCAGCCCTATCCCCAGAAGCTGGTGAATGTCACCGTTCCGGATCGCAGCAGGCGCACCGGTTGGGAGAGCTGCGCGCCGCTGCTTGAGGCTGTGCAGGCTGCGGAAGCGGCGATGGACGGTACTGGGCGTGTGTTGGTGCGGGCCAGCGGTACCGAGCCGTTGCTTCGGGTGATGGTGGAGGCGGCTGAGCAGGCTGATGTCGACCATTGGAGTCGCCAGTTGGCGGAACTCGCCGATCAGCACCTCAACGCCGCCTGAACGGCCAGTTGCAGGGCGCCATCACAGGCATCGCCCTTGGGGGCCACCAAGGCGGCACCGGGGCAGCGTTGCTCGAGGTCCGCGGCGAAGGCGCGGCGCAGTGTCCCCAAGTGTGTGAGCGCGCCGCCGCTGCAACAGACCCGCGGAGCTTGCAGCTCGAGGGTGGAGGCAATGGTGCGCACCATCTGGCTGAGGGCCAGCGCTGAACGTTCAACGATGCGTTGGGCGTGGTCATCGCCGCCTGCGGCGCAGGCGTCCACCACGGGAGCGAGCTGGGCAAAGCCGGCCGCGCCAAACCCTTCGGCGACGACGGCGGCCTTGAGCTCTTGCGGGGTGCTGACCCCGAGGGCTTGCCAGAGCTGGTGCTTGAGGGAGGTCTCGCTCAGCCGTCCATCGGCCATCTGCACGCTGATCGCTAAGCCGTCCCGGCCCAGATCCATCGCGGAGCCCGCCCCATCCAGCAGCCAGCCCCAGCCACCCGTGCGATGCCAGTGCCCGGAGCTCGTTTGACCCAGTGCAATGCAGCCCGTGCCACTGATGACGAGCACGCCAGCGGCCTCGCCATGGGCGCCCAGCAGGGCGGTGTGCTCATCACCGCTGACTTGAACAGCGGGCTGGGGAAGCTTTAGGGCGGCGGCCGCCAAGGCCTCCCCTTGGCTTTGGACGGCGCTGCCCCTCTCAATGCCGCTGGCCCCCACTCCGGCTGCGGCGAGGGGCTGCTCGCCGCCCAGCCCGGCCTGCATCAGCCCATCGCGCAGGCTCGTTTGGAGAGCATCTTGGAAACAGGCCTCAGCTCCTGGTGCGGCCAGATGGCGAACCCCCGGACCCTGGCCCAGGGCGATGGGGATCAGCGCTCCCGTGCTCGTCAGTCGAGCCAGTTTGCAGCTGGTGTGGGTTTGTCCGGCATCAAAGCCAGCGAGCAGCTGCCCTTCAGCCATCGCTGCTGCTGGCACTCAAGGTGGCCAGGCAGAACCAGCCGGTGAGTTGCACTTCGGGCCGGAAGAAGATCGTGTCGGTCGCGCCCTGGACGCAGAGGCCAGCGATGGCGGCCACGGCGGCCAGGGCCGGCAGGGCCCAGCTGGACTCGCCTTTGAGTTGGCTCAGGCCAGCCCTAAGGCTGGCGAAGAGCAGACCGAGCCCCGCGATGAGATTGGGGATGCCTCCTTCCACCAGCAGCTCAAGCGGCACCGAGTAGGCGCTCAGGGCGTTGAACTTCGGCTGTTGATAGAGGGGATAAATCAGGTTGAAGGCGCTGTTGCCGGGGCCGATCCCCAGCCAGGGCCGCTCCTGGATCATCTCGATGGCGGCGAGCCAGACGTTGATGCGGAAGTTGTTGGAGCTATCCCCGCGGCCTGCCGCGAGGCTCATCACCCGGATCCGTAGGGGCTCGATTTGCGTCACGGCGACCACCAGCACGCAGACGGCTACCGCGATCAGCAGCAGGGGGAAGAGACGGCGCCAGAGGGGCGGCCAATGGCGCGTCTGCCGCAGCACCAGCAGCAGGACCGCAACGCCGAGGGCTGCCACCATCCCAAGCCAGCCGCCCCGGCTGTAGCTGAGGAAGAGGGCGCTACTGCCTAGGAGCAGGGCACTGGCGGCAAAGAGGCGCTGGGGCCATGAGCGCCAGCGCAGCAGAGCGATCAAGGCAATGGGCAGGATCGGGATCAGGTAGCCCGCCAGCAGATTCGGGTTCTCCAGGGGGCCGTAGACCCGGATTGTTCCATCGGCGACGGAATTGGGATCGGCCCAGCGGGCCAGCTCACTGGTGTCGCCATAGAGCTGCCGTATGGCGAGGACGCTGCTGAGCAGCTCACCCCCCAAGAGGGCTGCCACGAGCCGATCCCACCAGAGCGGCGCCTGCTCGAGCAGCTGCCGCAGTAGGGCGTAGACCCCCAGATAGCTGATCAGCTTCAGCAGACCTTTGAACGCGGCTGGGGTGACCGGTGAAAACCCTGTGGCCAGAACGGCGATGCCGAGCATCAGCAGGAGCCAACCGCTGATGCGGCCGATGCGACCGGCGGGGAGGCAGAGCGACCACACCAGCCAGAGCAATCCCGACGCGAGGATCAGCAGGCTGAGGCCTGCCCGCGTGACGAAGGGCATTGCGGCCAGAAGCACGCAGAGCACGCTTCCGGCGATCAGGCTCAACCGTGATCCCAGGGGCCCCTCGCTGGCGTCGCCCAAGATCCCCTGCCAACGCAACAGCCAGGGGGTGGATGGCGCCGATCCTGCGCTCATGCCGAGGGGTGGGTTGATGTCTCGGGATTATCGGCGGCTTCGAGCTGTTGCTCCAGCTCTTGGAGGCTCGGCAACGGCGTTTCGTTGCGTTCATAGAGCACTCGGTAGACCGGTAGCCCTTGCTCGAGGACGTAGGTCTCCCGCTCGGTTGGCACGGGCAGGGGGTTGGTTGCCCGCCAGGGGCGGGCGTCAGTTGCCGGTCGGCTGAAGCAGCCGCTCGCTTCGGTGACGGCGACCATCGGTTCGATGACGTCCAAAATGTCGCTCTGCATAAAGAGCCGCTTACCCGGCTCCAGGGCCGCGGCGATGGCCAGCAGCAGCGCAGGCTGCAGGACCCGTCGCTTGTGGTGCCTTTTTTTGAACCAGGGATCGGGGAATTGGATGGAGACCAGATCCAACTGACCCGGAGCCAATGCCGTCAGCCAACCCTCAACGCTGATGTTGGCGTTGCAGAAGAGGTAGTGCAGATTGCCAAGGCCGAGCTGCTGACGGTCCGCTTCCGCTGCGGCCACCAGGGCGCGCCGGATCTCGACCCCCAGGTGGTTGAGCTCGGGTTGCTGCTGGGCCAGCGCCAGGAGAAAGCGGCCCCGGGCACAGCCAATGTCGAGGTGCACTGGTCGGCCTGGATCGCTGAACAGCTCCTGGGGTGGGGGCAGCTCCAGCGGCAACTGGAAGAAGCGGCTCAGCGGGTTGACGTGTTGGCGCACCATCGGAAGTCAGGGAGTGTTCGGCACCAGAAAGCCCCAGCTGGCGGTGTAGCCATGCAGGTGGGTTGCACCGGCGACCGGGCCAATCTCGCCGTTGCAGAAGGCACCGCTGATGGGCACAGCAGGGAATTGTTCACGGCATCCGTCCACATCGCCATTGGGGGAGCCGTAGAGCCCCTCCCCGCGGCCTAGGCAGGCAAAGAGCAGTGCGGCCATTGGCTCGGCGTTGCGGCTTCGCTGTTGCCCCAGGAGTTGCTGTTGTTCCTGCCTGGAGGTCTCGGCGTCCCGCAATTGAAACTGCACCTGCTGCCCCACCCGCAGCCGCTCGGCCACCGCCACGGAACCGGTGCGTGGGTCGACGCCGATCAGGTTGCGGACCAGGACTGCGGGCCCGGATGCCGGGGCGCCATCGCTGGGCAGCTGGAAGTTGGTTTTGGCCACCCCTAAAAACAGCGAGTGCCGCACGAGCTCCTTCTCCTCTGGGGAGAGGCCCTTGAGGATTGTTTGCAGGCAGGCCACGGGCGTGTCGGCTTCCCCGTCATGGCTGAGACGCAGCAGCACGTTGCGTTCGGCCTGCTCAATTTCAAAGACCGGACCGATCGGCTTGCAGCCCTGGGCCACCACTGGATCAAGGCGCCAGTCCCCTTTGATCAAACAGCCAACGGCACCATCGACGACGCCATCGCCGATCAAGAGTGAGCCGTGCTGGGCGCTGTGTTGTCCGGCAATGCCTCCGATCTTTTGGGCCTCGGGGTAGGCGAAGTCCAAACCGCTGATGACGTCGTTGATCGACGTACAGGTGGGATCCAGGAGCAGAAGCATGGAATGCCCGCCGTTGGGGTCGACCCCGGCCCAGTCGATCCAGCTCTGCCGGGATCCGTCGAGATCAGGCAAGGACTCGCTGTTGAGGCTGAAGAGCTCGATCTGCGTCTGGGGCAGGGTGAGCAGGGTCACGCTGATGGCGGGCTGGTGTTCCAGCTCCTGGGCCAATCCCTCGGTGTTGGTGCCGACCACGCCGCCGCCGCAGCACCCCAGCCAGTGCTGGGCTCCGATGGCCTGCTTCAGCAGGGGCATGAACCGCTGCAGATCGCTGGCATAGGCGCTGGAGCAGAAGACCAGACCAAGGTCCGCCGGGCCCCTTTGACCGGCCTGTTTGAGCTGCTGTGCCAGATCGGCGATGGCGGCTTCGAGGGCGGGTTCGCAGCTCAGTGCCGTGGTGCACTGCGCCTGCTGCGGCGCTTGTCGCCAGGGCAACAACGAAGAGAGGCGAGCGGTCCAGGCCATCGGCGGACCTTACAGCCGCTGGATAATGACCACTGACTGCCTGTTGCTGAGTGCCAGATCTGCTGCTCTATCGCACCCTCGTCTGGCTGGATTACCGCTTGGCTGCGGTTTTTGCCCTGGGGTTGCCCCTGGTGCTGCTGATTTGGTCGGCATTGAAGCGGGAGCAGGCGCTCACCCGCTTGATGGGGATCTATTGGAAGGTCGCCAGCCTGCTGCTGATCACGGTGCTGCTGCTGACGGACAACCGTCCCCTGGGTTATCTGCTGGCGGTCCTCTCCCAGCTGCTGGTGGTGATCAGCGTCTGGTTCTGGGTGGATCTCAACGAGGAGTTGGCGGACTTGCCCCCCTGGCGCCCCCTGCCCTTTGTGGTGCGCGCCTGGCGTTGGGGTCTCACGGTGTTCGGTCTACTGGGTGCGGCCTTGAGTGCCGTGGCCCTCAACTGCGTTGGTGGCGGATTGACCCGTCCGATCTGCAGGGTTTGGCTCGAGGCCCCCGATGATCTCCATGGCGGAGTCGCCGGTTTCTTTGATTTCGTCTTTGGTGGCAGCTGGACCGCGGCCATCGCTGCCTTTGTCGGCTACGTCTCCCTCGTGGCCTATGGCGTTGGCCTTCTGCAATGGCTGATCGTGCGCCTGCCCAAGCAGGGCCGGGTCGCAGGCGGCTTCTAGGGGCGTAGGAGCGTTTCGATGGCGATCAGCGTGGCTGAACTGCTGCAGCAGCTGGAGGAGATCAGCCGAAGCCGGGCTGATCGGGTCTTGCGTTTGCGGGGGGCTTTGCCGGTGGGTGAGGGATGGGAGCCGTTTGAGCTGCTGATCTTCCGTGGCTTCTCCAGCAGCGTCTCCCACCCCACGGATTTCGATCCTGATCAGCCCCTGCTGCCTGAGGCAGCCCGGATCGAGCAGGCCGAGCTGCTGCAGGGCCCGCTCAACCCACAGGCCGAGCAGTGCCTCTCACGCGCCTCCGGGGCCGAGACTTACCTCGACCCATCCGCCTGGCTTTAAGAGAGAACCTCGACGCAGCGGCCGCAGAGGGTCGGGTGCGCAGCGTGCTCGCCAATGTCGCTCTCGTAGTGCCAGCAGCGCTCGCACTTCTGACCGGCCGCTTTGCGGATCTGGACGGTGATGCCGTTCTCACTGGCTTCGGCCAGCACGGCTTCGGGGTTTGAGCCGCCGATTTCCAAGGCCGAGACCAGGAGCCAATCCGCCAGGTTGTCGACCTTGGGGTGGGCGCTGTTCTCCAGCCAGGTGAGGGCTGCCTGGGTTGCCTCGCTCCCTTCGCCGAGGCTCAGCTGAACCTGCGCTTCCAAGGAGGCCCCCAGCTTGGCGGCGCTGCGGCAGCTTTCCAGTTGCCGATTGACCAGGGCGCGCAGCTCCAGGATCTGGTTCATCGGTTGCTCAAGGGCACTGTTGCGCCATTGCTCGGGTGCCGTGGGCCAGCCCCGCTCAAACACTGAGGTCTCGGCAACGGAGTAGGGCAAGTTCTGCCAGATGTCCTCCGCCATGTGGCACAGCACTGGGGCGATCAGGCCGGCGAGCCGCTCGACCACCAGCGCCAGAACCGTTTGGCAGCTGCGGCGGCGGAAGTCGTTGGCACCGCTGACGTAGAGGCGATCCTTGGCGATGTCCAGGTAGACGTTCGAGAGATCGACGACGCAGAAGTTCTGCAGGGCCTGGAAGAAGCGGTAGAACTCGTAGCGCTCGAAGTCGCCGCTGACGCTGTCAATCAAGGACGCGGTGCGCTGCAGCATCCACTGATCCAACAGCGGTAGCTCTTCGTAGGGAACGGCGTCTTTGCTGGGGTCAAAGTCGTGGAGGTTGCCCAGCAGGTAGCGCGCCGTGTTGCGCACCTTGCGGTAGACGTCCGCCAGCTGTTTGACGATGCCGGGGCCCAGGGGGACGTCGGCGGAGTAGTCGACGGAACTCACCCAGAGCCGAAGGACATCGGCGCCGTAGGGCGGTTCCTGCTTCTGGTTCTTGCCGCCCGAGACCAGCACCGCCGGATCGACGACGTTCCCCAGGGATTTGCTCATCTTGCGGCCCTTCTCATCGAGGGTGAAGCCGTGGGTGAGCACCCGCTTGTAGGGGGCGTGTCCGTTGACTGCAACGGAGGTGAGCAGGCTGCTTTGGAACCAGCCGCGGTGTTGATCGCTGCCCTCGAGGTAGAGATCAGCCGGGTAGTGCAGTTGGGGTGCGCGGCTGCTGGCGCCCTCGATGCCCCCGAGCACGCCGGCCCAGGAGGAGCCGGAGTCAAACCAGACATCCATCGTGTCGGTGCCCTTGCGCCATTGGCTGGCTTCAGCGGCGTAGGTCTCAGGTAGAAGCCCGGCTTCGTCGCGCTCCCACCAGACATCGGCGCCGTGCTCGGCGATCAGCCCTTGGATGTGGCTGAGGGTGGCTTCGTTGAGCAGCACCTCACCGGTTTCACGGTGATAGAAGACGGGAATCGGCACACCCCAGGTGCGCTGACGGCTGATGCACCAGTCCCCCCGCTCGCTCACCATCGCTTCGATGCGGTTGCGGCCGCTGGCCGGTAGCCACTCCACCTGGGCAATGGCATCGAGGGCGGCCTGGCGGAAGCCCTCCACCGAGGCGAACCACTGCTCGGTGGCGCGGAAAATCGTCGGCTTTTTGGTGCGCCAGTCGTAGGGGTAGCGGTGCTCGTAGCGCTCCTGCTTCAGCAGCAGGCCCGTCTCTTCCAGGGCGCTGATGATCGTCGGGTTGGCGTCCTTGAGGACATTGGTGCCGGCGAAGGGGCCGGCTTCTGCCGTCAGGTTTCCGGCCTCATCCACCGGGCAGAGCACCGGGAGTTTGTACTTGCGGCCGGTATTGAAGTCGTCGACGCCATGGCCCGGGGCGGTGTGGACCAGGCCGGTGCCTGCTTCGGTGGTGATGTAGTCCCCGCCGATCACGACCGGACTGGTGCGCTCCAGCAGGGGATGGCGGTATTGCAGGCCTTCAAGAGCACTCCCTTTGACGCTGACCAGGGGTTTGAGGGTCAGGCCCAGGCTGGTTTCCAGGCTTTCCCGCAGTTCGGCGGCCACCACCAGGTGGCTGGCGGCTGGTGCGGGGTTGTCGCCCTGGGCCTCAATGGCACAGATGGCGTAGTCGAGCCGTTCATTGACGGAGACCGCCAGGTTGGCGGGCAGCGTCCAGGGGGTCGTGGTCCAGATGGCGACAGCCAGGCCGCCTTTGGCCGTGGCTTGTGCGGGGCTCAGGCCCGCCTGCTCGAGGGTGCCGGCCAGCTCGCTGGGCAGTTCCACAGCAGGGAAGGCGGCAAACACGCTGGGGGAGCTGTGGCCGTCGGGGTACTCGAGCTCGGCTTCAGCGAGGGCCGTGCGGGAGCTGGGGCTCCAGTGGACCGGCTTGAGGCCCCGGTAGATGTGACCGGCCAGCACCATGGCGCCGAACACCCCGATCTGGGCGGCCTCGTAGTCCTTCTGCAGGGTCAGGTAGGGCTGATCCCAGTCGGCCCAGATGCCCCAGCGGCGGAAACCAGCCTTCTGGCCTTCCACCTGCTCGAGGGCGTAGGCATGGGCCTTCTTGCGCAGGCTGACGGGGGTGAGCTCAGCCCGCTCGCTGCTCTTGAGCCCCTGCAGCACCTTCAGCTCAATCGGTAGGCCATGGCAGTCCCAACCGGGGACGAAGCGAGCCCGCTTGCCCTGCAGCAGGGCGGTCTTATTAATGATGTCCTTGAGGATCTTGTTCAGCGCGTGCCCGACGTGCAGGGCGCCGTTGGCGTAGGGCGGCCCGTCGTGGAGGGTGAAGCAGGGACCTGTGTTCTCTTCGCTCAGGCGCTCATAGAGCCGCTGCTCAGCCCAGAACGCCTGGATCTCGGGCTCGCGCACCTGTGAATTGGCCCTCATGTTGAAGGGCGTTTTCAGCAGGTTCAGGGTGTCCTTGTAGGAAATCTGCCCGGCGTTGGCGGAGGACTCGGAAGCAGTGCTGGCGGTCACAGCGCTTGGGGCAGCAAGGGTCGATTATCCCGCTTGGGGGCTGGAGGCCTCGATCAGCTCCTCCACCTCATCAAAGGAAGCCACCACGGTGGGCTCAACAGTGGGTTCGATGGTGGGCTCAACAGCGGAAGGGGGTTCAGCGGCGTTCTCGGTTTCAGCGCGAACCCAGCGCTTGCTGCTCTTGCCCGGTTTGGGCCCGCCTTTGAAAGCGTTCAGGAGCGATCCACCCGTTTCGTTCAGGACCGAAGCGGCCTGGGTGCTGCTGCTGAAGAGTTCGCTCAGGCTGGTTTGCCAGCGCTCGATGGACGCGATGCGCTGCTGTTCCTCGAGGCTGAGCATGCGCCAACGGCTTTGCAGGACCTCGCTGCCGAGGCGGGCAATGAGTAGGCCTCCGCAGAGGACGGCCAGCATCGGGGAGCCCGTCAGCCGGTCCGCGCTGGTGACCAGGGTCAGCCCCAGCAGCAGAACCACAGCCCCCCAGGCGGCATCGCGGGGGCGACTGAGCTCGGTGGCGAGCAGCGGCAGCAGCATCACCGTCAGGCCCACCAGCAGGGCAAGGGTTCCGCCAAGGGTGGCCAGCATCGGAATTGAGGCGTTGACCCCATTCTGGGCCGCTCTCTACAGTCGTCGCCTGCCCACCTGGCGGAATTGGTAGACGCGCTGGTTTTAGGTACCAGTGGCTTCGGTCGTGGGGGTTCAAGTCCCCCGGTGGGCATCCGTTCGAGAGGTCGGTTTTTCTAAGCTGGCCCTTATTCAGTAGGAATGACGCAAACCTTGGCCCCATCTGAGTTGCAAGAGCTTGGACGCCAAGAGGTGCGTGCTTCCGTCAGCGCAGTGCCTCGGGAATACCTCGATCCCCCGGCGCCCTGGAACCCAACGGTGGGTCTGTTCCTCGGGGGATATGCCCTTGCGGCGTTGAGCATCGCGGGCTGGTTCCTCTGGGGTTGGCCCCTGCCTGTGCTTCTGGCCACGGGTTTTCTCGCCCTGCATCTCGAAGGGACGGTCATTCACGACGCTTGCCACAACGCGGCGCACCCCAGTCGCTTCTGGAATGCCTTCATGGGGCATGGGGCGGCGTTGCTGTTGGGCTTCAGCTTTCCGGTCTTCACCCGGGTGCATTTGCAGCACCACGCCCATGTGAATGATCCGAAGAATGATCCGGATCACATCGTCAGCACCTTCGGTCCGCTTTGGCTGATTGCGCCCCGTTTTTTCTATCACGAGTACTTCTTTTTCCAGCGCAAGCTTTGGCGCGGACATGAGCTTCTTGAGTGGGGGATTGCCCGGGGAATCTTCTTCGCGATTGTGCTAGCTGGGATCAAATATGGCTTCATTGATTTCATCTTCAATGTCTGGTTCGCGCCAGCCCTGATGGTCGGGGTGACCCTGGGCTTGTTCTTTGATTACCTGCCTCACCGCCCCTTCTCGTCCCGCAACCGTTGGCACAACGCCAGGGTCTATCCGGGGCGTTTAATGAATTGGCTGATCATGGGTCAGAACTATCACTTGGTTCATCACCTATGGCCTTCAATTCCCTGGTTTGAGTATCGGCCGGCTTATCACGCCACCAAGCCAATCCTGGATGCCAAGGGCTCGCCTCAGCGCCTCGGTTTGTTTGAAACCAAGAGCGATTTAACGAACTTCCTCTACGACATCGTTCTGGGCGTGCGCAGTCACCGCCGCCGCCGCAGCAAACTTCGTCCGATTGCAGGACTGTTGCCGTCCTTCAGGGCAAGGCGCCACGTGGTGGCTCTGCTCCACCGCACGGCTGTCTCGCCCAGGCGCTGAGATTCACTCAGCCAGGATTTTGGGAACCCTGAAGAAGTCGCCTTCGCGCAGAGGTGCTTCGTTGAGCAGTTGCTCCCGCACGTCGGTCGCAACAACGGTGTCTTCGCGCGTCACGTTGACCACTTCGACAGCCCGGGTGGTGGCGGGAACGCCATCGGTATCGACGGCCTGCAGGTGGTCGACGTAATCGAGAATCCGCTCGAGCTGACCGGTGTAGGTCGCGATTTTGTCTTCGGGCAGATCCAGGCGAGCCAGCTTGGCCACCTTGCGGACGTCGTCGGCGCTGATGTTGCTCATGGGGTGAACCTAGCTGGCCGACTCGCTTAAAAAGCGCTCCAGATCAGCTACTAGCCCCGTCGCGGCCACGTCCAAAAAGCGGCGGCCGTCCTCTGCAGTGGCCAAGGAGGGATGGGAGCCCATGCGGCCATCGGGGTGGCGGCGGCGGAAGTCCTCGGGGCTGTGAATTGGTCCGGCGGGTGCTGGGTCGGGCAACGGTTGTTGCTTGCTCTCCAGGCTGGGCTCGAGCGCCAGGGTGATGGCGATTTCACTAGGGGTGGCGTGGTGTCCTTCCTTGTCCCCGTAGAGCTCTCGGGCCAGGCCCATGGCCTCTGAGGTCATGAACCAGTTGGCCAGCTTGCAGCGCAGTTGAGCGGCATTGGGCAGTCCGCGGGCGGCAGCGGTGCCGTAGGCCTGGGCAAAGGCTGCCTTGCAGGTGGCGATGTTTCCGCCATGGCCATTGATCACATAGATCCGCTCAAACCCGTGGCGGGCCAAGGAGAGGATCAGGTCATGCAGCACCGCCAGCAGGGTGGAGGGCTGCAGGCTCATGGTCCCGGCAAAGCCCAGATGGTGCTCCGCCATGCCGAAGGCCTGGGCCGGGGTGACCAGGACTCCTAGGCGCCGTCCGACCTCCAGGGCCACGGCTTCGGCGGTGAGGGCGTCGGTGCCGATGGCTCCGGTGGGTCCGTGCTGCTCGGTGGAGCCCAGGGGAATGATCACCCCTTTGTTCTGGGTCAGATAGGCCTCCACTTCAGGCCAGCTCCGCAGCTGCAGTCGGATGTCTTCGGTGCAGTGAGCAGTCACGGGGGTGAGGCGTGAGATCGCTTCAGTATCCCTAGATCTCGGCCGCGTCAGTGCGCGGTGCCGTTGCCGTCGTACTTGTCCGTGTCGTAGTAGCCGCCCTTGGTTCCGAAGAACAAGGTGGCCAAGACGAACAGCCCGCTGCCGCCAATCAAGACCGTTGCGAGGGTGAATCCTTCGGAGTGCATCGCCGGGGCTGAGCCGATGGGCTGATTCTGGCGTCCGCGGCTTTCGCGCGCAGCGCAGGGTCGGTTAACTGTGACCTGCCTGCTTGGTGGTGGCGATGCCGAAGCACCCCCCAGCGCTCCCCCAAGCCTTCTTCGCCCGCCCCGCCGAGCTGGTCGCCCCCGACTTGATTGGTTGCCTGCTGGTGAAACGCCAAGAGGACGGCAGCTTGCTTTGGGGCGTGGTGGTGGAAACCGAGGCGTATTCCCAGGACGACCCCGCCTGCCACGGCTACCGCCGCCGCTCCCCCAGCAACGAAACGCTCTTTGGTGAGCCAGGGCGTTTTTACGTCTATGTGAGCTATGGCATCCACCACTGCGTGAACGTGGTGACCCATAGGGCTGACTGGGCCAACGGCGTTCTGCTCCGTGCCCTGGCGATGCCGGGGGAGCAGGAGCGGATTGCCGCGGGTCCAGCCCTGCTGGCTCGCCGCTTTGGCCTGGACCGCAGCCATGACTGCTGCCCCAGCAGCCCTGCGCAGGGGCTTTGGCTGGCCCCTCGGTTGCCAGAGCTGCGTGAAGCGGAGCTGGTTCAAACCACCCGCATCGGCATCAGTCAGGGGCAGGACTGGCCTTGGCGCTGGTACCTCCGCAGCAGCCGCAGCATCAGTCGACGTGCCAAGGGAGATCGCAGTCCACCCCTGGCCGAGGCCTGGGACGTGGCCTCTTGCGTCGCGGGCTTCTAGCCTGCTGTTGACGCTTGCCTCAGACCTTGAGCGACTGGACCCACCGCCATGTGCTGGATCTGGCGGCCTTCTCGCTTGAGGACTACACCACTGTTTTAGAGCTGGCCCAGCGGTTTCGGGCGATGCCCACCAGTGGCGCCCGCAAGCTGCCAGCCCTGCAGGGCAAGCTCGTCACCACCCTGTTTTTTGAGCCCAGCACCCGCACCCGCAGCAGCTTCGAGCTGGCGGCCAAACGGTTGTCGGCGGATGTCCAGAGCTTCTCTCCCTCCTCCAGTTCCCTCAGCAAAGGGGAGAGCCTGCTCGACACGGTGCGCACCTATGTGGCCATGGGAGCTGACTTGCTGGTGGTGCGTCACCGCTGCACCGGGATTCCCGCCTCGTTGGCCCACGACCTTGACCTCAGCGGTGATCGCGTGGCGGTCTTAAACGGTGGAGACGGCCTGCACAGCCATCCCAGCCAGGGACTGCTGGACCTGTTTTCCCTGGCGCGTCAGTTCAACCCCGAGAGCCCAACGCCTGAAGCGCTGCGGGGCCGGCGGATTGTGATCGTCGGCGACATCCTCCATTCCCGTGTGGCCCGCTCCAACCTCTGGGCCCTGACCGCCTGCGGCGCCGAGGTGGTGCTCTGCGGGCCCGCCACCCTGCTGCCGCAGGCCTTTGAGCAGTTCGTGGACGCCCCGCCGCCAGGGCAGGCCAGCGACCCAGTCGCCAAACGGGGCCGCATCCGGATCGAGCGCGATCTCGATCAGGCCTTGGTCGGCGCCGATGCCGTGATGACCCTGCGCCTGCAGAAGGAGCGGATGAACCAAAACCTGCTCACCAGCCTGGAGAGTTACCACCGCCGTTTTGGCCTCACCCATGGGCGCCTGCAGGGCAAGATTCCTGTGCTTCATCCCGGTCCGGTCAACCGTGGGGTCGAGATGAGTGGTGCTCTGTTGGATGACCCGGCGCTCTGTCTGGTGGAGGAGCAGGTCACCAACGGCATCCCGATTCGGATGGCCCTGCTCTATCTCCTGGCCGCCGGCTAGCTCAGAGCAGCTTGAAGCCTTCCAGCAGCAGGCCATAGCAAAACCCCACTCGGCTCATGTCCAAGAGCTGTAGACCCAAACGGTTGCTGGTGTTCCGCAGCAGTGGGCCCCTCAGGCGAATCGCGGCTTCGATCGCCAACACGCAGAGCAGGGCAGCTGGGGGATCCAGAAAGGAGCGCGCGCCCGTGAGGGTGGCGATGGCATTCCCCAGGAAGAAGGTGCTCAGCAGCACGATCAGCAGCACCGAGAGCCGTCGCCAGGGATTGCTCGCCCAGCGCTCCAGGCGCGGCCAGGCTCCACCCAGGTTGCGCTGCAGCCTGGTGCGCTGAGGTGGGGGCGTCAGGGTCAGGGGGGTCGGTGTGGTCTGGTTGCCTTGAGGTTTACCGCAGGGGCATTAAAAAAGCCCGGGTATCCCCGGGCTGAGTGGATCAGCTGACTTCAGCTGTCGGCATCTTTGGCTTTGCGGCTGCCCTTGCCTTCCAGCAGTTCCAGCAGTGCCTCCATCTGGGCCATCACGCCACGCACCTCGCCGGCTTCAGGCAGGAGACCGTCTTCCATCACGCCTTGATGCATCTCGCGCAGTTCTTGGCGGATGTAACGCAGGTGGCTCACCACTTGCTCGCGCTTCGACTGCGACATGAGCGGGAAAGGTCTCGAAAGCTAAACCCTTTTACCCCATCGCCCTTTAGCAGAGACTTGGCCGCAGCCAGCCCGTCAAACCCCACAAGGGTGGATCGCGGCCCTACTTCTGGCCGAACTTGGCCTTGGCGTCCTCGAAAAAGGCTTCGTCGATCACATCCAGGCCAGCCTCGTTGGCCATCCCTTCAATCCGTTTGCGGGCGGCTGGGCGCACAAAAAAAGGGATCTCCTTGAGCTTGGCCTCTGCTTCTGGTTTCCAGTTCATGGCCAGATCCGCACAGGGACTTCAAGGGTGGATGGAGAATAGGGGACTCGAACCCCTGACCTCTGCGGTGCGATCGCAGCGCTCTACCAGCTGAGCTAATTCCCCTAAAGACCAGGAAGAATCCTTGTCCTGGCCAGAACTTATCAGTCTTCAACGGCCATGACCGCTTCCCCTTCCATCACCCCTGAGTTGATCGCTGCCCAGACCGAGGCCTCGATGGAGGAACTGGGGCGTCGTTTGGATCAGGACGACTACCCCAGTCCGTTTGCGGCCTTGAACGATTGGCACCTGCTCCGTGCCATCGCCATTCACCGTCCGGAGCTGGCGCGGCCCTACGTGCACCTGGTGGATCAAGAGCCCTTCGATGAGGACTGAGTCCTTGGCTGATCCCCTCAAGGGGCGTCGCGTTCTGGTCGGGATCAGCGGCAGCATCGCCGCGGTCAAGCTCCCGCTGGTGGTCAGTGCTTTGGCCAAGCGCGGCGCCGAGGTGCGTTGTGTCCTGACCCCCAGCGCTGCGCAACTGGTCAGTCCGGTGGCCCTGGCCAGCCTCAGCCGTCAGCGCTGCTATCTGGACGCCGACCAGTGGAGTCACACCGCCGCCCGCCCGCTGCATGTGGAGTTGGCCGAGTGGGCAGAGCTGGTGCTGCTGGCCCCGTTGTCGGCCACCAGCCTGGGCCGCTGGGTCTACGGGCTGGGCGACACCCTCCTGGCCTCTCTGCTGCTGGCCACGGAAGCGCCAGTCCTGGCGGCTGCGGCGATGAATACAGCCATGTGGGCTTCACCGGGGGTCAGCCGCAATTGGCAAACCCTCCAGGACTTCGAGCGGGTCTTGCCCTTGGGGCCCGCCGCCGGACTGCTGGCCTGTGATCGCGAAGGGGCTGGGCGGATGGCCGAGCCTGAATCCCTGCTGCTGGCGCTGGAGTCGCTGGCGCTCTGGGGTTGGCAGCGCGATTGGCAGGGACGCCGGCTGCTGGTGAGTGCTGGCCCCACCCGCGAGTGGTTTGATCCAGCCCGTTGCATCACGAATCCCAGCAGCGGTCGCATGGGGGTCCTGCTTGCCCAGGCCGCTCGTCTGCGCGGGGCTGAGGTGGATCTGGTGCATGGGCCCCTCCAGCTCGAGCCGGCTTGGCTCGAGGGTCTGCACTGCCATCCGATTGAGACCGGAGCGGAGCTGCAGGCGTCCCTCGAGGCGCTTCAGCCCAAGGCCGATGCGATTGCGATGGCCGCGGCTGTTGCGGACCACCGCCCGAAGCAACGCTTCAGCCACAAACCCGACAAGCAGGACCTAGCGCTGGCGATGGAGGCGGGTTGGGAGCCCATCCCGGATGTTCTGCGGGGACTGGTCGAGCGCCGTCCGGCTGGGCAAGGGATCCTCGGCTTCGCGGCCCACACTGGAGACGTGCTGCCTCAGGCCCAGGCCAAGTGGGCTCGCAAGGGATGCGATCTGCTCTTCGCGAACCCGATTGATCGGCCGGGAGCAGGATTTGGTGACCTGACCAATGAGGGCTGGATCCTTGGCCCTGGTGAGGCGGTTCAGCGGGTTGAACCGATGGGCAAGCTCGCCTTGGCGCATCGGCTGCTGACCGCTCTGGCGGCCTGTTCAGGCGGCCATGGCTGAATCGTCGTCGTTCTGAAGCAGATCCATAAAGGTGCGGAGCTGCAGGCGGGGGATGTAGGGCCAGCCGCCGCTTTTCTCCATGCCCTTCAGCAGGTTGAAGAGCTCGCCGCGATCAGAAGGGAGGCTTGAGCGGAAGGCGCCGTCCTGGATCGTGCGGTGCAGCTCCTCGAGCCGGCGCAGCAGCAGGAGAAGGGCCTGTGCTTCACCATCCACCTCGGCGGCCAGCTCTTCGAGGCTCTCCAGCTCTGAGCTCAGGCGGGCTTCCCAGTCGCCTCGGACCAGGCTCTCGTCGATCTGTGTGGTGGTGCTGGCGTCGCTCATAAAGGAATTCAATCGGCCGCTCTCGCATACAGGTTGTTGAGAGCCGCGACATGGTACGCGGAATGGGCGTTTTGCACCGGTAGTATCCCGATCGGGCGTACCCCAATCCCTGAGGTTTTCCCCGCCAGACCGGTTTCTCCCCATGCGTTTCCGTCCTTTGCTGGCCGTCGTGCTGGCCCTTTGTTTGACCCTCGTGACCGCTTGCAGTGGCGGCGCGAAGGCTATTGATCGGGCTGATCTGACCTACGACGACATCCACAACACCGGTCTGGCCAACGACTGCCCGACCCTTCCTGACTCCGCCCGCGGGTCCATCCCCCTCGACAGCAACACCAAGTACCAGCTGCGCGAGGTCTGCATGCACCCCGCTGAGGTGTACGTGAAGGGCGAGCCCGCCAACAAGCGTCAGGAGGCCCAGTTCGTGGCCACCAAGATCCTGACCCGTTTCACCACCAGCCTCGATCAGGTCTACGGCGATCTGGCCGTGACCGGTAACGGCATCAACTTCAAGGAGCTCGGCGGCATCGACTTCCAGATCGTCACCGTGCTGCTGCCCGGTGGTGAGGAAGTGCCTTTCACCTTCTCCTCCAAGGAGCTCGACGCCACCGCTGATGGCGCCGCCATCAGCACCAGCACCGACCTCAACGGTGCTTATCGCGTTCCCAGCTACCGCACCTCCAACTTCCTCGATCCCAAGGGTCGTGCACTGACCACCGGTGTTCAGTACGCCCAAGGTCTGATTGCTCTGAACGGTCAGGACGATGAGCTGGCCCGTGAGAACAGCAAGCGCTACATCGACGGCACCGGTGAGATGAACCTCTCCATCACCAAGGTGGATGCCTCCACCGGTGAGTTCGCAGGCGTCTTCACCGCTGTTCAGCCCTCTGACACCGACATGGGCAGCCATGACCCTGTCGACGTCAAGATCGTTGGTCAGCTCTACGGCCGCCTCGAGAAGGCCTGATCCCCTTCCCGGTCTCAGAACGTTTGATCAGGGGGCTCTTCGGAGCCCCCTTTTTCATGGTTTCCCGAGTGCTCTGGGAGAATCGCCGGCATTGGATCCATCCCTCGCCGCCATGACCTCCGCAGCTGCAGCAACCCGTTCGGGTTTGATCGCTCCCCACGGCGGCACCCTTGTGGACCTGCGGGTGCCTGCCGATCAGCGTGATGCGCTCAAGGCCGGCGTGGATCACGTTGTTGAGTGCTCCGATCGCAATGCCTGCGACGTCGAGCTGCTGATGGTGGGTGGCTTCTCGCCGCTGCGCGGCTTCATGCACCAGGACGACTATCTCTCGGTGGTGGAGAAGAACCGCACCACCAGCGGCCTTCTCTTTGGCCTGCCGATCGTGATGGATACCGATCGCGATGACATCGCCGTCGGCCAAAAGCTGCTGCTGACCTATCGCGGTCAAGAGCTGGCGGTGATGACGGTCGAGAGCAAGTGGGAGCCCGACAAGGCCCGTGAAGCCGTCGGTTGCTACGGCACCTCCTCCCTGGAGCACCCTGCCGTGAAGATGATCGCCACCGAGCGCGGTCGCTTCTACCTGGGTGGCTCGATCCAAGGCCTGGAGCTGCCCGAGCGTGTCTTCCCCTGCAAAACCCCGGCTGAGGTGCGCGCCAACCTGCCTGAGGGCGAGGACGTCGTGGCCTTCCAGTGCCGCAATCCGATCCACCGCGCCCACTACGAGCTCTTCACCCGGGCCCTCGATGCCACCAACGTGAGCGATCAGGGCGTGGTCCTGGTGCACCCCACCTGCGGACCGACCCAGGACGACGACATCCCCGGTGCTGTTCGCTTCCAGACCTATGAGCGCCTGGCCGCTGAGGTGAACAACCCCCGCATCCGTTGGGCCTACCTCCCCTACTCGATGCACATGGCTGGGCCCCGGGAGGCGCTGCAGCACATGATCATCCGCAAGAACTACGGCTGCACCCACTTCATCATTGGCCGCGACATGGCTGGCTGTAAGTCCTCCATCAGCGGTGAGGACTTCTATGGCCCGTATCAGGCCCAGGACTTCGCCCGTGAGAACGCTCCTGAACTGGGCATGGAGACCGTGCCGTCCTTGAACCTCGTCTACACCGAGGAAGAGGGCTACGTGACGGCTGAGCACGCCGATGCCCGCGGTCTGCACATCCGCAAGCTGAGCGGAACCCAGTTCCGCCAGATGCTGCGCGGCGGTGAGGAAATCCCCGAATGGTTCGCCTTCAAGAGCGTTGTCGAGGTTCTGCGTTCAGCAGCCTGAGTCCGGTTAACATTCCTTAATCACTGTCCTCGAACAAGCGGAGAAGCAAGTGAAGAAGCGCTGGCGCAATGCGGGGCTTTACGTCCTCTTAGCCGTAGTGGTGATCGCCGTTGGCACGGCCTTCCTGGATCGTCCTGATCCCGCCAATGCGCCGCGCACCCTCCGCTACAGCGACTTCGTGGAAGCCGTTGAAGCCAACGAGGTCTCCCGGGTGCTGATCGCTCCCGATCGGGGCACGGCCCAGGTGGTGGAGAACGACGGCCAGCGCGCCGTGGTCAACCTTGCTCCTGACAAGGACCTGCTGAAGCTCCTGGAAGGTCACAAGGTCGACATCGCCGTTGAGCCCTCCCGTCAGCCCCAGGCTTGGCAGCAGGCCATTGGTTCCCTGATCTTCCCCCTGCTGCTGCTGGGTGGCCTGTTCTTCCTGCTGCGCCGCGCCCAGGGCGGTGGCGGCAACCCCGCGATGAACTTCGGCAAGAGCAAGGCCCGGGTTCAGATGGAGCCCGAGACCCAGGTCACCTTTGGTGATGTGGCCGGCATTGAAGGCGCCAAGCTCGAGCTGACCGAGGTCGTCGACTTCCTCAAGAACCCCGACCGCTTCACCGCCGTCGGCGCGAAGATCCCCAAAGGTGTCCTGCTGGTGGGTCCTCCCGGTACCGGTAAGACCCTTCTGGCGAAGGCCGTTGCCGGCGAGGCCGGTGTCCCCTTCTTCTCGATCTCCGGTTCGGAGTTCGTCGAGATGTTCGTTGGTGTGGGCGCCAGCCGCGTCCGTGACCTGTTTGAGCAGGCCAAGAAGAACGCCCCTTGCATCGTCTTCATCGACGAGATCGACGCCGTCGGTCGTCAACGCGGCGCTGGACTCGGCGGTGGCAACGACGAGCGTGAACAAACCCTCAACCAGCTCCTGACGGAGATGGATGGCTTTGAGGGCAACACCGGCATCATCATCGTCGCGGCAACCAACCGCCCTGACGTTCTGGATGCAGCACTGATGCGTCCCGGTCGTTTCGATCGCCAGGTGGTCGTCGATCGCCCGGACTACGCCGGTCGTCTCCAGATCCTTGGGGTCCATGCCCGCGGCAAGACCCTCTCCAAGGACGTTGATCTCGACAAGATCGCCCGCCGGACCCCTGGCTACACCGGCGCCGATCTCGCCAACCTCCTCAACGAAGCCGCGATCCTGGCGGCTCGCCGTCAGCTCACCGAAGTCTCCATGGACGAGGTGAATGATGCGATTGAGCGGGTCATGGCTGGTCCTGAGAAGAAGGACCGGGTGATGAGCGAGAAGCGCAAGCGCCTTGTGGCCTATCACGAGGCGGGTCACGCCTTGGTTGGCGCCCTGATGCCCGACTACGACCCGGTGCAGAAGATCTCGATCATTCCCCGCGGTAACGCTGGTGGTCTGACCTTCTTCACCCCCAGTGAAGAGCGCATGGAGTCCGGTCTCTACTCCCGCGCCTATCTCCAGAACCAGATGGCTGTTGCCCTGGGTGGCCGGGTTGCCGAAGAGATCGTCTATGGCGAAGACGAAGTCACCACCGGCGCCTCCAACGACCTCCAGCAGGTGGCCCGGGTGGCCCGTCAGATGGTCACGCGCTTTGGCATGAGCGATCGCCTCGGTCCTGTGGCCCTGGGCCGCAGCCAGGGCGGCATGTTCCTCGGCCGTGACATCGCAGCTGAGCGTGACTTCTCGGAAGACACCGCCGCTGCGATCGATGAAGAGGTCAGCTTGCTGGTGGCAGAGGCCTACAAGCGGGCGATCGCCGTTCTCAACGGCAACCGCAGCGTTCTTGATGAGCTCGCTGAGATGCTCGTTGAGCGCGAGACGGTGGATGCTGAGGATCTGCAAGAGCTGTTGATCCGCAGCGATGTCCGAGTTGCTGAATACGTCTGAGGTCCTCGCCTCAGATCCCTCTGGGCTTCTCAGGGGATTGCACCGCCAGCCTGTGCTGGCGGTGCTTCGTGTTTCTGAGCTTCAGCAGGCCCAGCACCAGTTGAACCTGCTGGTTGATGCAGGTCTGCGCCATGTCGAGCTGGCGGTTGCGCTCACTCCCGCCTGGGTTGAGTTGGCGATGGAGCTGCGCCAGTCCTTCCCATCACTGCGCCTGGGTGCTGCGTCGGTGCGATGCCTGAAGGGATTGGCGGCTGCTCAATCCGCCGGTTTGGACTATGTCGTCTCGCCCATCCTTGAGCCTGAGCTTTTGGCGAAAGCGCAACAGGCCGGGATCACCTTGATTCCTGG
>VMBT01000642.1_pt1 | contig 21380 bp, 22 predicted proteins | sample 4404301 | NCBI WGS metagenome assembly VMBT01 (sample SAMN12238535, study PRJNA552566) | marine metagenome | isolation source: Coastal seawater | place: USA: coastal Georgia, Sapelo Island | collected 2008-08/2009-08
TGGGTTGGTGAAAACCCCCTTGCTGGAAGCGCTCTCGCGTGGTTGACTTGCGCAGACCTTGTTCGACGTTGTGGTTGCCGTTCCGCTCCAGCAGAGCAATCGAGCGCAGAGCAACCGCTCCAGGCGATCCCTCGAGCTCCTTCAGGGCTCGCTGCTCGCGCGCAAGCTCGATCGGCAAGCCCCTTGGCTGGGCAATCTCCACCGCATTGCCGATGGAAGCCTCGTGGGCCTCGGCGTCGCCGTGGTGGGCCTCAGCGCCCTGACCCTGCACTGGCAAGGCCGCTGGACCAGCAGCTTCCAATCCCTCGAAGCCACCCAGCGCCTCGAACACCGGCTGCAGGAATCGGCGGCGGTGCTCGAGCAGCACCACCTCTCGATGACCCGCAAGCCGGCCCTGCTGGAGCCCACCAGCAGTGAAAAGCTCGTGTACGTCGCTCCGCCGGCCGTCTCAGCAGGGCCCGACTTTGAAGCCCTCTTGGCCCAGGTCAATCCCGGTCAAATTCTTCCGGGCTACTGATGGCGCAGCAGGGGCTGCAGGGTCGCCGCGCCCCTGCACCACGGGAAGGACGTGGTCCAAGACGCAACCGGGTCGTGGATTTGCAGCCGGTGCCCCCGCGCCGGCTTTGGCTCGTCTACGGCCTTCTGGCGGCTGGACTCAGTGGTTTAGCGCTGCGGCTGGCCTGGGTTCAGGTGATCCAGGGCAACGAATTGTTGAACCGGGCCCGAGCGATTCAGACCCAAACGATCACGCCCCTTGGCCGCAGGCGGACGATCGTTGATCGCCAAGGTCGCCTGGTTGCCCTGGATGAAGAGCGCTTCACCCTCTGGGCCCACCCCCGCTACTTCTCCTTCCCTGGAGACGACATCGGAAGGCTGCGCAGCCCCCTGGATGTGGCGCGCAAACTCTCCCCCGTCCTGGCCAAACCCATGGGCGAGTTGCTCAAGGCCATGGATGGCCGTAAATCAGGGGTCAAACTGGCCAGCGAGCTCGACCCTGAAACCGCACAACGGGTGCGCGAGCTGGGCATCAGCGGTGTCGATCTTGAGGCCTATCCCCAGCGGGTCTACCCCCAAGGGGGACTTTTCGCCAATGTCGTTGGCTTCCTCAACCTCGAGCGGGTCCCCCAGGCGGGTCTTGAGCAGAGCCGTGACCGCGACCTGCGTCGCCAAGAAGCCTCCAAAAGTCTCCGGCGTGGAGCCGATGGCACGCCCCTGCCCGATGGGCTCAAGCCGGGGGTGCTCTACGGCGACGACCTCAAGCTGCAGCTCACCCTCGATGCCCGCCTGCAGCAAGTCGCCCAGATGGCACTGGCCAAACAGGTCAAGCAATGGAAGGCCAAGCGCGGGGCCGCGTTGGTCATGGATGTCCGCAACGGTGAGCTGCTGACCCTGGCCTCCACCCCGACCTACAACCCCAACCAGTTCTGGAAGTTCCAGCCGGGATTGTTCCGTGAGTGGTCCGTCCAAGATCTCTATGAACCGGGGTCAACCTTCAAGCCGATCAACCTGGCGATCGCCCTTCAGGAAAACGCCATTGACCCGTCAGGAAAGGTGAATGACTCCGGCCAACTCACCATTGGCGGCTGGCCGATCTTTAACCACGACCGCAAAGGCAATGGCTTGATCGACTTCCCAACGGTCCTGCAGGTCTCCAGCAACGTGGCGATGGTGGAGGCGATGCGGCGGGTTCAACCGGCACGCTTCTGGCATTGGCTCCACACCCTGGGAATCGACAACACCCCGGATACCGACCTGCCCGGCGCCGTAGCCGGTCAGCTCAAATCCCTCGAGACCTTTAAAACCCAACCGATCGAGCCCGCAACGGCCGCCTTCGGTCAAGGCTTCAACCTGACGCCCCTGAAATTGATCCAGCTTCACGCCATGTTGGCGAACGGTGGACGGCTCGTCAGTCCCCACATCACCCGCGGGCTCCGCTCCGGTGACGACCTGGCCAGCGCCCCACCGGCCTCGGGGGTGCAGCTGATCCGGCCCGCCATCGCCCAAACCGTCCTCAATTGGATGGAGACGGTGGTGGAGAAAGGCAGTGGCCGTGGCGTACAAATCCCAGGCCACCGGATTGGCGGCAAAACAGGGACGGCGCAAAAGGCACGCAATGGTGTCTACGTGGCCGGAGCCAAGATCACGAGCTTCATCGCCCATTTGCCGATCAACCAACCGCGCTATGTCGTGTTGGTCGTTGTCGATGAGCCGAAGGGCGAAAACGCCTACGGATCAACGGTGGCGGTTCCCGTCGCCAAGCAAATCATTGAGGCCTTATTGGTGATTGAGAAAATCCCGCCCAGCCGCACGGTTCCCACAACGGCCCGTCAGTAGATCGCACTGCGTGACCGCTTGATGACAACGGGAGTCACGCCCCGATTGGCATCGCTAGCTTGAAAATACGTTTGGTGCCCGGCATGGCCAATCTCCTCGACCAACTGGCCGCGATGACCGTTGTTGTCGCCGATACCGGTGACATCGATGCGATTCAGCAGTTCACCCCCCGGGATGCCACCACCAACCCTTCATTGATCCTGGCGGCGGCCCAGATCCCGACCTACCAAAACCTGATCGATACCTCCCTGCGGGAGTCCCGCGAGGTCTGCGGCCCCTCGGCACCGGCTGAAGAGGTGGTGCGCGAAGCCCTCGACGAGATCTGCGTCACCTTCGGCAAGGAAATTCTCAAGATCGTCCCCGGCCGGGTCTCCACCGAAGTGGATGCGCGCCTGAGCTTCAACACCGAAGCGACGATCACCAAGGCCCGCAAGCTGATTGGCCTCTATCGCCAAGCGGGCATCAGCCGTGATCGCGTTCTGATCAAGATTGCCTCCACCTGGGAAGGCATCAAGGCCGCGGAGGTGCTCGAAAAAGAGGGCATCCACTGCAACCTCACCCTCCTCTTCAGCTTCGCTCAGGCCGTGGCCGCCGCTGAGGCTGGCGTCACCTTGATCTCCCCCTTTGTCGGCCGCATCCTCGACTGGTTCATAAAGAGCACCGGCCGCGAGAGCTATCCCGGCCATGAGGATCCGGGCGTGCTCTCGGTCACCAAGATCTTCAACTACTTCAAGACCTTCGGCTACAAAACCGAGGTCATGGGAGCGAGCTTCCGCAATATCGACGAGATCGTCGAATTGGCGGGATGTGACCTACTCACCATCTCGCCCAAACTCCTGGATCAACTGCGCAACACCCAGGGGGATCTGCAACGGAAACTGAACCCCTTTGATCCAGCGACGACGGAGCAACAGATCCACCTGGATGCCCAAGGCTTCAAGGCGATGATGGCCGAGGATCAGATGGCCACTGAAAAACTGGATGAGGGTATCCGGGGATTCACCAAGGCAATCGAGACCTTGGAAGCCCAATTGGCCCACCGTTTGGGCGAACTGGAGGGAGCCAGTGCCTTCCAACATGCCGCCCAGGAAATCTTCCTGCTGAACGACCTCGATGGCGATGGCTGCATCACCCGCGAGGAATGGCTGGGGACCGATGCTGTGTTCGATGCCCTGGACACCGATCACGACGGACGTCTTTTGCCCAATGACATCCGTGGCGGACTCGGTGCGGCCCTCGCCATTAACAACTGACTTAGGCTCTGGCCCAGTTGGTTGGCTGTTGCGTGAACGCCCTCGAAACCATGCGTGCCCTGGCCAGCCAGGGAGAGGTGATTCAGGCAACGGCAGGTGATGCGATCTTCTCCTCCGGGGAGACCGGAGACTGCATGTTCGGGGTTCTGGAAGGAACCGTTGAGCTCACCTGGAACGACGAGGTCGGTCATGAGGTCATTCAGGCCGGCGATGTCTTTGGGGCCGGTGCCCTGGTGACGGCGGAGCATCGCCGCTACGGCAATGCCAAAGCCGTCAGCGACTGCAAGCTGCTGAAGATGAACCGCGAGAAGTTCCTCTTCGCCGTTCAGGAATCCCCCATGTTCGCCATCGAGCTGCTGGGCTCAATCGATCACCGCCTGAGGCAACTCAAGGACTGCACCAAGGTCGGCTGAGCGCTCAGCCCCGCTGGAACAGCAGGCGTTTAATCACGCGTTGGGCGATATCGCCGTAACCCATCTCGCCCGAAAGAATTTGGGCGATCCGTTGCGGCGCTGTCGGTCGCTTGATCCCCAGCTGGTAGCCCACTTTCGGGACCCGGTAGAACACCTGTGCAATGCGCCGGCCCCAGGCCATGGAGTCGCCCCAGTGTTGGCGCATCTGGGCGCTGTATTGAGCGAGGGCCTGCTGTTGCTCATCGGCAGCCGAGCTGCCCAGGTAGCGATCCACCGCGTCAGCGGCCCGCACGCCACTCATCAGTGCTGGGCGTAACCCCTCCGCCAAAAAGGGATCACAGAGGGAGGCCGCGTCACCGACCACCACGGCGCCAGGGACATGCAGTGGGTAGTGACCATCCCAAACCCTGAGGGGAGAACGGCGCCGCAGGCCGGCATCCGGCGAGAGGCCCAAGGAGGGAAGCAATTCGGCTAACACCGCATCCGCATCCGCCGCTTCGCGGCCAATGAAGGTGCCCACTCCAATGCTGTAGCCCCCTTGCCTGGGGAAGGCCCAGCAGAAGCCATGGCGCACGAGACCGAATTCGAATCGGGCCGTGTCCCCCTCCAACACCTCGGCATCAACCTCAGCCGCCAGGGCTTCTGCAAAGCGCGGCTGACTGGGACCGAGGCCCAAGGGGGCCGCAAAACGAGAGTTGGAGCCATCGGCAATCACCACGGCTCGTGCGCGGTAGCCATGGCCACCGGCTTCCAACATCCATTGATCGCCATCCCGCTGGATTGACGACACTTCGGAGCCATCCAGCAGTTCCGCACCCTCCGCAACGGCCCGCTCAACCAGATAGTGGTCCAGCTTGGAGCGCTGCACGATCCAAAACGGAGAGTCGCCAGGAAGGACCGCCACCACCGGATCCTCCAGGCACCAGGTGAATTTCACCTGGGTGATCACCCGATCAACGGCCGGCTGCAGATCAAAGGGAAACCAACGCTGCACGGAGGCCGCCATGCCACCGCCACAGGGTTTGGGCCTGGGAAGGGACTGCGCCTCAAGCAGCAGAACACGACGTCCCCGCGCAGCCAGGTGGAAGGCCGCTGCGCCGCCGGCAGCACCGGCGCCGACAACGGCGACATCAAAACAGTGCGGTTCGCTCACACCTTGAGGATGTCTGCTTCCTTCTCAGCCAGCAGTTTCTCGATCTCAGCAATGAACTTGTCGGTGAGCTTTTGGACCTTGTCCTGCTCATCGCGGCTTTGATCCTCGGAGAACTCGCCCTCCTTCTCCTGCTTTTTCACCTTGTCGATCGCATCGCGGCGAACGTTGCGCAGGGCCACCTTGCCCTCCTCGGCATACTTCGCCGCCAACTTGCAGAGCTCCTTGCGGCGGTCCTCCGTCAGGGGCGGGATGTTGATACGGATCAACTTGCCGTCGTTGTTGCAAGTCAGCCCCAGGTCACTCATCGAAATGGCCTTCTCGATCAGCCCCAAGGAGCTGCCATCGAAGGGCTGCAGTTGGATCGTCGAGGAGTCTGGGGTGCTGATGGTCGCCAAGGACTTCAGCGGCGTATCCGCGCCGTAGTACTCCACCTGGATCTTGTCGAGCAGCGACGCATTCGCCCGGCCGGTGCGAATCGTGTTGAAGGTGCGCTGGGTGGAATCCACCGACTTGCGCATGCTGGCTTCGAGATCCATGGCGAGAAAAAGGGCGTCGCTGAAGAAAGAAAGGGGCCGACCCGTCAGGCCGAAGGAAGGATGCTGGTGCCGATGGGCTCACCGCGCACAGCCCGACCAATGTTGCCGGAACCGAACAGATCAAACACCACGATTGGGATGGCGTTGTCCTTGCAGAGGGCGATGGCCGTGCTGTCCATGACCTCTAGCTCTTTGCTGAGGACATCCATGAACGAGAGGCTCTCGTAACGCACCGCGTCGGCGTGCTTGTTGGGGTCCTTGTCGTAGACCCCGTCGACCTTGGTGGCCTTGAACACCACGTCGGCTCCGATCTCAGCGGCCCGCAACGCAGCGGTGGTGTCCGTGGTGAAGAAGGGATTACCCGTACCGGCGGCAAAGATCACCACGCGCCCCTTCTCCATGTGGCGGATGGCCTTGCGACGGATGTAAGGCTCCGCAACCTCCTGCATCGAGATGGCGCTCTGGACGCGGGTGGGAATGCCGGCCCGCTCCAATCCGTCCTGGAGCGTGATGGCATTCATCACCGTCGCCAACATGCCGACGTAGTCAGCGGTGGCCCGGTCCATGCCGGCGGCGGACCCCTTAAGACCGCGGAAGATGTTGCCGCCGCCCACCACGATCGCCAGCTGGCTGCCGTCGGCGACCACAGCGGCGACATCCTTAGCGATGGCATCCACCACCGCAGGATCGATGCCGTAGCCCTGCTCGCCCATCAGGGCTTCGCCGCTGAGCTTCAGCAACACGCGCTGATAGGCCATCCCTTCGTGCTGCAGCTTCGTTGGCCGAACAGTAGCAAGCGTGAGATCCCTTGCCGACGCTGGCCAGGAGCGCTTCGATGCCAGCAGATGGGAGTGCTGGATGGACAGGCATCAGGACCAACCCATTCCACCGGTCGGCTCCAGCCGCAGCGGCCTCATGGCCCGGCTCACCCTCTCGGCCGTGGAACAACTCACCGAAGACCCCCGCGCCTGGGCTGAACCGGTCGTGCATCGGGCGCTGTTGATCAGCGGGCTCTCGGTGCTGATGAGCGCCCTGGCCACGGTGCAAACCCAGACCAGTCCTTAGAACTCAATACCCGCCTGGGCTTTTACCCCCTGTTCCCGGAAGGGATGGCGCACAAGCTTCATCTCCGTCACCAGATCAGCACGCTCCACTAACGCCGCCGGAGCGCCGCGGCCGGTGAGCGCCACATGGGTCAAGGGCGGCCGCAGCTTCAATCCCTCCAACAGATCCTCCAGATCGAGGTAGCCCAACTTGAGGGCCACATTCACCTCATCGAGGACCACCAACTTGCGCTGGGGATCAGCGAGGTACTCGCAGGAGCGCTTCCAGGCCTGCTGCACCAAGGCACGGTCACGCTCGCGGTCCTGGGTTTCCCAGGTAAAGCCCTCCCCAAGGGCATGCCAGTGCAGCGCTTCACCAAACAGCTCCAGCGCCTTGGCCTCGCCGGGTTGCCAGCCCCCCTTAATGAACTGCACAACGGCCACCTGCTCCCCGTGGCCCAAGGTCCGCAGCACCAACCCCAGGGCTGCCGTGGTCTTGCCCTTGCCATCACCGGTGAAGACCAGCACCAGTCCCTTCTCCAGGGAGCGCTCCCCAACCCGCTGCTGCTGCACTTCCTTGCGGCGAGCCATGCGCCGCTGGTAGGCATCGGCTGTGGCCTCAGGGGCCAGGTCTCCGCCCATCCCCAACTCCGATGCTGTCTGGTCCAGGGCGTTGGGATCGGCCACAGCTTGAGGTCAGGGGTGCCTCCAATCTGGCGCGGTTAAGCCGCGCTCGCCTGGTGCCGGGCCAGGGCCGTATCCACAGCCTGCTGCTGATCCCGGCGGGTAATCCAGTGGTGATAGGTCCTGGTGTGGATCGCCACGGAGTGGCCCATCATCCGAGCCGCCACCGTGTCGGGCAGACCGATGTGGATCGTGCGAACCGCCCAGGCATGGCGCAGGTCGTAGGGGGTGAGGGGCAGGTCGTAGCGACGGAACTGCTCGGCAACACGGCGGCCGACCTGCTGCAGGGTGGTGCGGCGGAGATCGGTACAGACCGCCGGCAGAAGCTGACGCTGAGCCCCTAGTTGCTCCAAGCCGAAGCGCTCCACCCACTCCGGTTGAAAGGGCCAAACCTGGTGCTCTCCGGTCTTGCTCGTGGGCAACACACGGATCACCCGATCGCCCCCGGGTGCCAAGGCGGAGAGGTCGGTGAAGAAGACCTCATGGTTGCGTAGGCCATAGGTCGCCATCAGGCCGTAGGCCAAGCGCCATCCGGGGTTAGGAATGCGCTCAAGCCACTCCAGGATCTGAAGGTCGCTTGGGAGCTGGCGAAATTGGGCGGCATGCAGGCCATAGCCCCCCGCCCGCTCACCCCAGTCAGGGGGCAACGCCAACCCTTCGGCTCGAGCCAGGGCCGCGAGGGTGGTGCCGCACTGCTGTCGCCCCCGCGAGGCCAGGGGATAACTCTCCAGAACGGCCTCCAGAAGCGGCAGGCCCCAGGCCATCCCCTGGTCCCCAGCCAAGCGCTCGAGGCGGCGGACATAGGGCAGATAGGCGCTGCTCCAGGTCGTCCGGGCTCCGGAGGGATTGCGGCGGCGGCGCGGATCTTGGAAAAACCCCTGCTCAAAGCGCTGCAGCCGTGCCCCAAGGGAAGAGGCCGTCGCTGGGGGCAATGGCCCCGTGGGAGCGTCCTTGGTTTGAAGCCAGTCGTCCCAGCAGAAGCGCTGCTGCTGAAGCTGCTGCAGGACCAGCTTCAGTTGGTGGCGGGCCTGCTCGAGGCCGGCTGGGTCAGCGTCAAGGCCAAGGCTGATCCGTTGCACCCGCTGAGCCGACCCACCGCTGCGGCAGGGCAAGGGTCCCCTCAGGCCGAGCCGGGAACCCCGGCGCTCCAGCCGCAGCGAAACACCGCTGGCGGCCAGCAGCGCGTTGTGTTCCCGAAGGGCCAGATCGAGGCGTTCGAGGCTGATCTTGAGACCAAAGCGAGCCGGCCGACCTTATCGAGCCTGAACGGGAGCGACCAGCCCCCAGCCGGCAGCGTTACGCTCGCCGCTGTTGTTGTCCGATGAAGCGGGGCATGGCCAAGGTCGGCGTGGTGTTGCTGAACCTGGGCGGCCCTGAGCGCATTCAGGACGTCGGTCCCTTCCTCTACAACCTCTTCGCGGACCCGGAAATCATCCGGCTGCCCAATCCGGCGCTGCAAAAACCCCTGGCCTGGCTGATCAGCAGCCTGCGCGCCGGCAAGTCCCAAGCCGCCTACCGCTCCATCGGTGGGGGCTCTCCGCTGCGGCGCATCACCGAGCAGCAGGCCCGCGAGCTGCAAAGCACCCTGCGTCAACGCGGCATCGAGGCCACCAGCTACGTGGCGATGCGCTACTGGCACCCCTTTACCGAGTCGGCCGTGGCCGACATCAAGGCCGATGGGATCGATGAGGTGGTGGTCCTGCCCCTCTATCCCCACTTCTCGATCAGCACCAGCGGCTCCAGCTTCCGGGAACTGCAGCGCCTGCGCCAGGGCGATCCCGCCTTCTCCAAGCTGCCGATCCGCTGCATCCGCAGCTACTACAACGACCCCGGTTACATCGGCGCCATGGCCGAGTTGATCGGCAAGGAAATCCAGGCCTGCCCCGATCCGGCCACGGCCCACGTCTTCTTCTCCGCCCACGGCGTCCCCAAGAGCTACGTCGAGGAAGCCGGTGACCCCTATCAAAAGGAGATCGAGGGCTGCGCCCAGCTGATCATGGACAAGCTGGCCGCCGATCTCGGCCACGCCAACCCCTTCACGCTTGCCTACCAGAGCCGCGTCGGTCCGGTGGAGTGGCTCAAGCCCTACACCGATGACGCCCTCAATGAACTCGGGGAGTCCGGGGTGAAGGACCTGGTGGTCGTCCCCATCAGCTTCGTCAGCGAGCACATCGAAACGCTCGAAGAGATCGATATCGAGTACCGGGAAATTGCCACCGAAGCGGGCATCACGAATTTCCGCCGCGTTCCGGCCCTCGACACCACCCCATCCTTTATTCAGGGCCTGGCCAACCTGGTCCAGCACGCCTTGGAAGGTCCGGAGGTCAACCTGGATCAAGCCGCGGCCCTGCCAACCCAGGTCAAGCTCTATCCCCAGGACAAGTGGGCCTGGGGCTGGAACAACAGCTCCGAGGTCTGGAACGGACGCTTGGCAATGCTCGGCTTCTCCGCTTTCCTGCTGGAGTTGCTGAGCGGTCGTGGCCCGCTGCATTCCATCGGCCTGCTCTAAGGCCCTTCTCGCAGCATCCCTGCTGCTGGGGCCCGCCCAGGCCAACCCCTGGCAACAGGCCCGTTTCCCCGTCCCCCAGTTCAGCGGCTACACCAGCCATTACGGGCTCAGAAGCAGCCCATCCGGCGGCTCCAGCCTCCACCGGGGCCTGGACATCGCCGCTCCCCTGGGCTCCCCGGTGCTCAGCTGGTGGGCCGGGCGGGTGGAGCGGCTGATCAACGACGGGAGCTGCGGCATCGGCGTGGCGATCCGCTCCGGCCCCTACGAGCACCTCTACTGCCACCTTCAGGGAACGATCGAACAGGACACCCTGCGCAGCGGAGGCGCGAGCCTGCGCCAGGGCTCCTGGCTACGGACGGGGGAACCCCTGGGCGCCATCGGGGTGAGCGGCCGCAGCAGCGGACCTCACCTGCATTGGGGCGTCAAGCTGAACGAGCGTTGGCTGGACCCGGTGCTGCTGCTGCGAGCAATGGCTGACGCCAGGCGCGTGGAAACGCCCATTTCTCAGGCCAGACCTTAGGGTGACTGGATCTGAAAACGCTGTCCGCCGCCGCCGTGACCGTGACGTCCGTTTCACAAGCGGCCACCGCCGCTGATCACTCCACCCCGACCCGGGTGAGTGGCGGTTACGCCCTCATGGATGCCCTCCGTCGCCATGGCGTGGAGACGATCTTTGGCTATCCCGGCGGCGCGATCCTTCCCATCTACGACGAGCTGCACAAGGCCGAGTCCAGGGGCTGGCTGAAGCACGTGCTCGTGCGCCACGAACAGGGCGGCACCCACGCAGCCGACGCCTACGCCCGCGCGACCGGCAAGGTCGGGGTCTGTTTTGGCACCTCCGGTCCAGGGGCCACCAACCTGGTGACGGGCATCGCCACCGCCCACATGGACTCCGTGCCCATGGTGGTCATCACCGGCCAAGTCCCCCGGGCGGCCATCGGGACGGACGCCTTCCAGGAGACGGACATCTTTGGCATCACCCTGCCGATCGTGAAGCACTCCTGGGTGGTGCGCGATCCCCGGGACATTGCCCGCATCGTCTCGGAGGCCTTCTTGATTGCCTCCAGCGGCCGACCCGGTCCCGTTCTGATCGACGTGCCCAAGGACGTCGGAGTCGAGGAGTTCGACTACATCCCCGTTGAACCCGGCGCGGCCGTTCCCCCTGGTTTCAAACTCCCCCCCGCGCCGGCCCCCAGCGCCATCTCCGCTGCGCTGGAGCTCATCCGCAATGCCCGCCGTCCCCTCCTCTATGTCGGTGGTGGGGCCATCAGCAGCGGCGCCCACGCCGAAATCCATGCCCTGGCGGAGCGCTTCCGGCTTCCGGTGACCACCACCTTGATGGGGAAGGGTGCCTTTGATGAGCTCCATCCCCTCTCGGTGGGGATGCTCGGCATGCACGGGACCGCCTACGCCAACTTCGCGGTGACCGATTGCGACCTGCTGATCGCCGCCGGCGCCCGTTTTGACGACCGCGTCACCGGCCGCCTCGATGGCTTCGCCCCCCGGGCCCAGGTCATCCACATCGATATTGATGCGGCAGAGATGGGCAAAACCCGTCTGCCGGATGTGGCCGTCGTCGCCGACGTCAAGCAAGCGGTCGAGGCCCTGCTGGCCGCCTCCAGCCAGGAGGACTCCCGAGGCCGCACCGAGGCCTGGCTCGAGCGCATCGCCCAGTGGAAACAGCACTACCCCTTGGTGGTTCCAGCACCCGAGGGAGACATCGCGCCCCAGGAGGTGGTGTCGATGCTGCAGGAGCTCTCCCCCAAAGCCTTCTTCACCACTGACGTGGGCCAGCACCAGATGTGGGCTGCGCAGTTCCTGCACACCCTCCCCCGCCGTTGGATCAGCTCCGCGGGCCTCGGGACCATGGGTTTCGGCATGCCGGCGGCCATGGGCGTTCAGTGCGCCTTCCCCGAAGAACCGGTGATCTGCGTGGCCGGCGACGCGAGCATCCTGATGAACATCCAGGAGCTCGGCACCCTCAGCCAGTACCACCTCCCCGTGAAGGTGGTGGTGCTCAACAACGGCTGGCAGGGGATGGTGCGCCAGTGGCAGGAGAGCTTCTACGGCGAGCGCTACAGCGCCTCAGAGATGACCGGCGGCATGCCGAACTTCCCCGCTGTAGCGGAAGCCTTCGGCGTCAAAGGAGTTCAGATCCAAGGACGGGAGGAACTGCGCACCAAACTCGCCGAAGCCCTGGCCCACCCCGGTCCGGCCTTCATTGAGGTGAAGGTGCGCCGCAACGAGAACTGCTATCCGATGGTGCCCCCCGGTGCCAGCAACGCCCAGATGGTGGGCCTCCCCTCCCATCCGGAACTGGCGATCGACACCAATCGCGAGTGCCACAGCTGCCACCACAGCACCTCCAGCTCCAGCCTGTACTGCCCCAACTGCGGCGCCAAGCTGTGAGGCTGGGGCTGATCCGCCGCTGGCTCTGTGCTGCAGCGGCTGCATGCCTGCTGCTCTGGCCGGGACAGGTCTTGGCGGCCGAGGTGCTGCAGGTGCGGAGCGGCACTCTGCTGCAGATCGGTGACCGCAACCGCACCTACAGCGTGCAACTGGCCTGCGTCGTGGTGGACCCAGACGATGACGCTGCCGCCGTGGACTGGATTCGTAAGCAACTGCCCCGGCGCAGCAAGGTGAACCTGCGCCCGACCGGCAGTGCCGATGGGGTCCTCATCGCCCGCATCAATCACCTCGATGGCCAAGCCAACCACGACCTGGGCGCGGAGCTGATTGCATCGGGCCTAGCGTCCTCCTCAGGATCCTGCTAACGGCCGTTGAGCATCAATCGGGCAGCCAAGGGCATTGTGCTGGTGCCCACACTCCTGTTGGGAAGTGCCTTCATCGCCACCGCGGTCTGGGGACCAGCGGCAGCCGCTGACAACAAGTCCCTCGCCCTGGGGGTCGGAGGAGTCTTGATCGCAGCGGGTTTGCTGGCCCAGCTGATGCCGGAGCCAGCTCCCGAGGCCAGGTCCGAAGACGAATCCTGAGCGTTACTTCGCCGGCTTGGTCTGAGGGGTGGATTGAGCTTTGGTGCGGCCCTCTTCCACCAGGCGGAAGTACTCCTTGGTCGGGAAGATCACAAAGCTGTCCTCCTTGGCTTTGCTGATCTGAGAGAGCACCGCGGTGAGGTCAGCAACCCTGGGCTTCAGCTTGCTGCGCTCAGCCTCAGGCACGTTGGAAAGGGCCTTCTGCAACTCGTCGTAGCTCAGGAAGAACACGCCCCGAGGGCCATCGGGGGTGTTGAGGGTCAGGAAGGGCTGGGTGAAGAACACCGCCACATTCAGGCCCTTCTTGATCTCCTCGTCGCTCAGACCTTCTTTCTTCAGCAGGGTGTAGGCCTGCTTGATGTCGGCGTCGTTCATCACCACCGGGGCCACCAGTGGCTTGCTCTTGTCCTTCAGCTGCTTATTGAGCTCCACCACCTTCTCGTTCATCACATTCAGTGGAACGGGGGTGACGGTGGCCTTGAGGCTCGGGTTCGACTTCAGCAGCGCCTTGAGCTCGGTGTTCGCCCGATCACTCTCGAGATAGAGGGGCAGGACCAACGCCTCGTCCCGGGGGATCGGCAGGGGAATGCCATTGGCATCGGTGATCACGAAGACCGGAATCACCTGCAGTTTCTTGATCGCCTCGGCTTCAGGGATCGCCAAGGCGGGAGCCGCAGCCATGGCGCCCAGGACGGCGACGGGGGCCAGCAACGAGGCCGCTTGACGGCCCATCGGCTTCAACCAAGCGGGAAAGCGCGAGAGCATGCGACCGATCAAGAAAGGTCAACCCTAGTCAGAATCAAGGGAAGCCCCCCAGGGCGTAGGGCTCTCCTGGGACTGGATCAATCAGCCGGGCTCCAGAAGCCACGGCCTGCTGGGCCTCCTCCACGCTCCCCTTTTGCCAGAGCCAGCGGTTCAGCCAGCCGCTGAAGGCCACATCCCCGCCGGTCGTACTCGCCAGCACCGTGCGCGGAGAGAAGCGCTCCAACAGCTCAGGCAAAACGGTCTGGCCGCGGACAAAGGCGCCAGCGACCGGCAAGCCCAAGTCGACCACGGGCGTGATCACCGCATCAAGTGCTTCCGGGGCGAGGTCAGCGGGCAGGTAGCCATGGGGCTCGAGGTAAAGGCTCCCCTCGGGATGGCGCAGCAGGTAGCCGTTCTCAACCTGGGGCACCGGTGCACCGGCTGTGGCTTCAATCCGAAGCTCGCCAAAGGCCGTGGTTTCACCGGGGCGCAGGCCCGTGACCTGCTCAAAGCCCATCTGCTGCACCTTCTTGGCCGCCGTCAGGGAGCCCACCACGGGCAGGGAACGGGGCAGCAGCGCCAGGGTCTCGGGATGGGCGTGGTCATCCAGTCCCTGGGTGAGCAGCAGCAAATCGAGATCGGCAGGAAGCGCAAAGGAGCGGGACAACTGCCCCTGGAAAAACCAGGGCCCGGGGGGAAAGACCAACGGACCGCAGAACCAGGGGTCCACCAGCACCCGCAGTCCCGACCAGTCCAGTAACCAGCCGTTTGCCCCGAAATAGGTCGCTTCCACCGCTTCAACGCAACTGGCGGCGAGGCTAGGCAGCGCGGTGCTGGAATACAGGAACGAGGCTCAGGACAAGTGGTGCTGCGACTGAGCGAGTTGAAGCTGCCGCTGGATCACGAGGAAGCGGACCTCGCTCCAGCCATCTGCAAACGCCTCAAGATCGATCCAGCGGCCCTGCTCGCGCATCGGGTCATCAAAGAGAGCATCGACGCCAGGCGGAAATCCGCCATCCAGATCGCCTACAGCCTGGAGCTGGAACTGCCGCCGCAGCTCGAGCAGCAACTGCTGAAGCGCTTCAAGCGCGATCCCCACCTGCAACCCGCAAGCGACACCCACTACCAACCCGTGGCGCAGGCCAGCCCCGGGGATCCCCTACCCCAGCGGCCGGTGGTTGTGGGCGCCGGACCCTGCGGCTACTTCTGTGCCCTGATCCTGGCGGAGATGGGGCTGAGACCCCTGCTGCTCGAGCGCGGCAAACCCGTGAAGGAGCGAACGGCGGACACCTTTGGCTTCTGGAAAGGCACTGCGCCGTTCAACCCCGAATCCAACGCGCAATTTGGGGAAGGGGGTGCGGGCACCTTCTCCGATGGGAAGCTCTACAGCCAGGTGCGGGACCCGAAACACCTCGGGCGCAAGGTCCTGGAGGAACTGGTCGCAGCGGGGGCCAATCCAGAGATCCTGGTCAAGCACCACCCCCACATCGGCACCTTCAAGTTGGCCACGGTGGTTCGCGGTCTGCGCAGCAAGATCACGGCCCTCGGCGGAGAGATTCGCTTCGAAAGCCGTGTCAGCCAGCTCTGCGTTGAGCAGATCGATGGGGAGCGGCGCCTCAGCGGCGTTGCCCTAGCCAGCGGAGAGATCATCCCGGCGCAGCAGGTGGTCCTCGCGGTCGGCCACAGCGCGCGCGACACCTTCGCGATGCTGCAGGAGGAGGGCGTGACACTGGAGCGCAAACCCTTCTCGGTGGGCTTTCGCATCGAGCACCCGCAACCCCTGATCGATGCCGCCCGTTGGGGAAACTGCGCCGGCCATCCCCGCCTGGGGGCTGCGGAGTACAAGCTCGTCAAACACGTCAGCAACGGGCGCTGCGTCTACAGCTTCTGCATGTGCCCCGGTGGCCTGGTGGTGGGGGCCACCTCGGAGGTGGGACGGGTCGTCACCAACGGGATGAGTCAGCACTCGCGCAATGAGCGCAACGCCAACAGCGGCATCGTCGTGAACATTGAGACAGGCGACGTCGAAAGCTATGGCGCCTACCCCGGCGACCCCCTAGCGGGGATTGCCTTCCAGCGGCACTGGGAGGCCAAAGCCTTTGAACTCGGTGGCAAGAGCTATGCCGCTCCCGGTCAGCGGCTCAAGGACTTCCTGGCCGGCGGCAGCCAGGCACCCGCCGATCTGGGGACGGTCAAGCCCTCCTACAGCCCCGGTGTAGTCCCTGCAGACCTGGGGCAGGCCTTACCGGCCTTTGTGATCGAAGCCCTGCGGGAGGCCCTGCCGCAGTTCGAGCAGTCCATCCCGGGCTACGCCATGGACGATGCGCTGCTGACTGGCGTTGAAACCCGCACCTCATCCCCCGTGCGCATTCCCAGAACAAAAGCCCTGGAGAGCGTGAACACCCCAGGGCTTTATCCGGCGGGAGAGGGGGCCGGCTTCGCCGGCGGAATCCTCTCTGCTGCGATGGATGGCATCCGCGTCGCGGAAGCCGTTGGTCTCACTCTTCTTCGTCGGGAGCGCCCAGGGGCACAAGACGGATCTGCTTGCGACCCAGCTTGATTTCGAACTCATCGCCGGGCTTGAGGTCCAGCAGGGCGGTGTAGGCCTTGCCCACCATCAGGTTGCCGTTGAACTGAACCTTGGTGGTGAAGCTCAGCTTGCGGCCGCCTTTACCAACCTTGGCGCTCGAGCCGCCAAAATCAACGCCCTTGGCATTCAGCAGCGCTTCGTAGAACGCCGTGAAATTCAGTCGCTCGCTGCCGTCTTTCTTGTTGGAGACATATCCGCATGCACGAACAACGTCGGATTTGCTCACATCGCCCATTTCTTTGACCTTGGCGAGGAGATCAGCTCCGGTGAGCATGAGATTGATAGTTATGCAACTTCTGCATCATCACACCCGACGGTCAATTCAGCAAGGCTGACTTTTTCAAAGAGCCGGGATTTCCCAGGAGTTTTTTTTTCAATCAATGCCCCCCACGCTGGTCTGGTATCGCCGCGATTTGCGCACGCAGGATCACGCACCGCTGGCGAAGGCCAGCTCAAGAGGGCCCGTGATTCCAGTGTTTGTGCTGGATGACGCGTTGTTGTTTCATCCTGAGACTGCCGTCGCTCGTGTTGAGTTTTTACTGCACTCTTTGCAGGCCCTCGATGCCCGATTGCGGTGGCTTGGGGGGCGATTACTTGTGCAGCGCGGCCAACCCGAAGTGGTCCTCGCCCGTCTCGCCAAGGACAGCGGCGCGCGCCATGTCCTCGCCCATACCGACAGTGAGCGCCTGGTCGGCCGGGTCCGTGATGCCCGCGTCAACCGCCACCTGAAGGAGCAAGGCATCGAGCTGGAGTGGATCGAACCAGCCGGTGCCAGCGGCGAGCTTCAGCCCTACAGCGATTGGAACCGCCAGTGGCATGGCGCCATGGCCGCGCCGCTCGTGCCGGAACCTCAGCGGGTCGTGGTGCCTGAGCAGTGCCCGGATGCACCGGTCCCCAGCCTCAAGGACCTGGGGCTGATCAGCGATGGCAAACCGATTCCCACAGCAGGTACTGATGCCGCCCTAGGGCGGTTGGATCGGTTTCTCGAGGGCTCCGATTCACGCACCTACTACTGGGAGCTGAGCTACCCCTCCGCCAAGGTCACCTCAGGCCTCAGCCCCTACCTGAAGTTCGGCGTCGTCAGCCCCAGGCAGTGCTTGCAACGGCTCACCGCAGCGGGCCTGCGGGCCAAGGAAAACGCCGATCGCAGCCGCCTGCGCAGCATCCAACAACTGTTCAGCCGCCTGCGCTGGGGCTGCTCCATTCACCAGCGCTTCCGCTACCTGCCCCAGCTGGAGCTGCGCTCCCTCTGGAGCGCCTTCGACCAAGCAAGCGCGCTCTCCGCCCAACAGATTGAGCTCTACGAAGCCTGGAAAGAGGGCCGCACGGGTTTTCCGATCGTCGATGCCGCGGCCCACTGCCTGCGGGGGGGCGGGGGATGGCTGGAGCTGAACTTCCGCAGCCGAGCGATCTACGCCAGCTTTCTCAGCAACCTCTGCGGGATTGACTGGCGCTACGGAGCCCTGCATTTCATGCGGCACCTGATCGATGGGGACTGCCCGATCGATCACTACCAATGGGCCATGCAGGCCGGGGCGACCTATCGGGGCCGCAAAGCCTGGACGCGGATCTATCACCCCGGCCAGGTGGCCGTGAACCGCTGCGACCCCCATGGCCTCTTCATCCGGCGCTGGCTGCCGCAACTCGAGCGCCTCACCAATGACCAGCTCGGAGAGCCCCCCGCCTTCGCGGACTACCCCGCCCCAGTGCTCAACTACGAGGAAGCGCGCCAGGCGCGGATGGAGGCGTTGAGCAACACACGCCACGGCATCGGAGACATTCCCTCCGCCTTGGCGCGGTTGCCCGCTGACCTGACGCCCTTTGGCAGTGATCAAATCGCCGGCAGCCAGGTGCTCTGGGCCCAACCCCGGGCACCGGAGCTCTTCCCGGAGGCGGTGGACCTCGATCGACTGGACCAGGAGGGATGGCTGGCCCTACTCAGCTGGTTCAGCCTCAGGCGCTCGGCTGAGACCGGTGAAGCCGGGGAGAGCCCCCCGAAGAGACGCAAACCCAAGCGCAGCCAAACCGACAACGGCCAGCTCAGCCTGGAGTTCAACTAGGCAACTGTTGGGAGACGATGCCGCTCCACTGCACCGCCTTGACCTGATCGCGGCGCCAGGAGTGAAACAGCAGCGGCTCTGATGCCGTGCACAGGGGGCAGACACTGATCTGCTCTGGGGACACACCGAAGCGCTCCAGCAGCAAACGGGTGGCGAGCCGCAGATCGAGGCGCTGCCGCAGCGGATCTGGATCGGCGAGCAGAGCACCGCACTCCGCCATCGCCGCCAGGGCCCCCTCGAGCGTGAGGGACGCATCCACCTGCAGCAACTGCTCAGCGATCGCTTCCGGCACGGCCGGCTCCACCTGGTACTGGGGGCCGCTGATGGCTGGCCCCAACGCAATCAGCAGGTCATGGCGGCGGCAGCCGCGCTGCTCCAGCTGCCGGATCGCCTCTTGAACGATGCCCCCGGCCACACCACGCCAGCCGGCATGGCAGGCCGCCACCTGTCCGGATTCCGGATCCGCCAGCAGCACTGGAGTGCAATCGGCGCCGCAGACCCAGAGACTCTGACCACCGGCATCGCACACCAAGCCATCGGCCTGGGGCCAGGGCTCCGCGACAGCCTCACTCGCCGGCAAAACCAACGCGCTGTGAACCTGCTGGGGCCGGTGAACGCTGATGCCAGCGCTGACATAACCGGCCAACACATCAGGGCCTCGGCCCTGCCACTGGCGGGTGAAGAAGCCATGTTCAAAGGCCTCCAGCAGGTTCGACTGGAGGTAATAGCCCCCGTAGCAACCGATCCAGGTCCAGCCCTCTAGGGCGTTAAACCCTGCATCTGGGCGGTCAAAGGGGGCCTCAACGGCCTCAGCCATACAACCGTCTAGGCATCGGGGAGGTCCCGCAGGATCCAGAAGCCATCAAAACCGGGTTGATCCGGGCTGGATTGAATCGCCAGGAATTGCACACCACCGACTTGACCGCGGGAGGCCAGGAATGCCGCGGCCGCAGCCTCAGCTTCGTCTGACTCCAACTGTCCCAGCAACCATCGGTCTTCTTGGCCCGCCTCCAGCACCAGTTGCTGACCGCAGACCTCGAGGCGCACCGGCTCCAATCCCGACACCCAGCCAGCGATCGCCAAGGAGCGGCTCGCGCTGAACAGGCGCAGACCGCTCACCATCAGCTCGTCATCGAGCGATTCCGGCAAGGGAACCAGACCAGCAAAGCTGGTGTCCCAGGTCATCGCCTCCCGCAGGGCACCGATCGGCAGGGAGGCCCAAGACCAGCTGTCGCCGCGGGCCGCCTCAGGCAGCGGAACAGCCACGGGCTGAATCGGCTGGGGCGGCGGAGCCAGGGGACCCGCCATGTAGCCCTCCTCCTCGGGGTAAACCGTGGCTTCGCGCTCCTGGAGCCACTCGACCAGGGCATAGCAACGGCGGCTCGGCACCAGTTCCAGGCCCAGCTGCTCGGAGGCCCGCTGCACCATCGTGCGCATCGAGGAACGCCAGCAGCGGATCTTGCGTGGGGGATCAAACCCCTCAGCATCCGCCTGCTCCAAGGCCTGCTCCAACGCGGACTTCAGCCACTGGGAGTTGACGCTGGAGGCCGGGCACTTCAGGACCCACTGGAAGGCGCGACCGGGATTCTCCGCATTGGGGGAACTGCAAATCAGCAGCTCCCAGCGCTTCTTTCCGTCCTCTTCCAGGATTGGACGGGAGTAGTAATCCAGCTCCCAATCCGCCTGCAGGCGGGCAGGACTCGCGGGCTCGGTGGCCTGAATCATCCGGCGGATTGTTCCTGCTGACGCAGCACGTTACGAGCCCTATTGGCGCGATCGGCGGCCTCCGCCATCACTTTGTCGCGCTCAATCAACAACTCACCCGGCTGCCCCTCCAGCAGAGCAGTGTTCAAGGCGATGCGACCGCGACCGGGATCCAATTCAGTAATCAGTGCTTTCACGCGATCGCCCTGGCCGAAGACCTCGCGCAGATCACGCATCTGACCACCCGTAATCACGGAGTGGTGCAGGAGTCCGCTGATGCCGCCCAGGTCCACGAAGAGGCCATAGGGCTTGATGGCCACCACCTGTCCCTCAACCAGCTGACCGACCTCGAGGTTCTGGAACAGGGCCGCCGTGGCCGCCTTCTTCTCAGAGAGCACCAGCTTGCGGGTGTCCGGATTGACCTCCAGGAAGGCCACACCGAGGGTTTTGCCCACCAGCGCCTCGTGGTTTTCACCCTCCTGCAGCTGGGAGCGGGGCACAAAACCGCGCAGACCTTCGACATCACAGGTGATGCCACCACGGTTGAAACCGTTGACCTTCACCTGGAGCACCTTGCCTTCCTTCTCGAGGGCACGAACCTTCTCCCAGCTCTGGCGCAGGGCCAGGGCACGGGCACTGATGGTGACCATGCCATCGGCGTTCTGCTCGCGGGTGACGAGCACTTCAACGGTCAATCCCTTCGGGAAGCGTTCCTTGAGGTTGGTGATCACCCCCAAAGCACACTCCTTTTTGGGCATGAAGCCAGGAGCCTTGCCGCCGATGTCCACGTAGACACCGTCGCTCTCCATGCCGATCACCGTGCCGGTGACGACTTCACCGGTGGTGCCGACGAAATCCTGCTCATCGAGGGCTGCCAGGAAGGCCTCCTCGTCAAAGTCGAAGTCATCGACCGAACGGGTGGGAACCGCCGCCGGCTTGGACTGGGGCTGCGCCATGCGGGAGCCACCGGAGCGCCGACCCTTGTTGCGGTCGTCGGGGCCCAGCAGGTCCGCCATGGACAGCCCCTCAAAGCCGCTCATATCGAACAGGTCGTCGTCGCCTGATGCCGGGGAAGCCGCCGGGCGCTGGGGCGCGACCGGCGCCTCACCTCGGGCCGCCCGTGCGGCGTCTTCCAATTCAGCTGCCCGCTGCGCAGCGGCTTCGGCGGCGGCACGGGCCTCAGCGGCTTCACGCTCCAGGCGCAGCTGCTCTTCCTTCTTATTGATCTGCAGAACCTGGGGCGGCTTGCGAACCGGCGGCGGCGCAGCGGCGGGACGCTGGGGCGACGGAGGCACCGGACGAGCCGAGGGGGGTTGCTGCTTGGAGAAGGGCTGGGGGGGCTGGGGAGTGCCGGAACCGGCCAT